>TARA_B100001057_G_scaffold32958_4_pt1 | contig 20618 bp, 32 predicted proteins | sample TARA_B100001057 | Tara Oceans TARA_B100001057 (sample SAMEA2621839) | marine metagenome | biome: marine biome (ENVO:00000447); feature: surface water layer (ENVO:00002042); material: "saline water (ENVO:00002010), including plankton (ENVO:xxxxxxxx)" | depth 5 m
AAAAGGTAATACTGGTCCTACTGGTGGTTCAGGTTCTGGTGGTGGTGTAGGTGCTCAAGGTGGCACTGGTCAAAAAGGTCAAACAGGTGCACAAGGTGCTAAAGGTCCAACTGGTGCTACAGGTCCTAAAGGTGACCCTGGTACGGATGGTTCAGATGGTGCTAAAGGTCAGAAAGGTGCAACAGGAGCTCAAGGTGGCGGAGGTGATACTGGTCCTACTGGTTCAAAAGGTCAAAAAGGTGAAGTAGGTGGACAAGGTTCTAAAGGTACTACTGGTCCTGCTGGTTCTAAAGGTTCAACTGGTCCACAAGGTGGTAAAGGTCAAAAAGGTGAAATAGGACCTCAAGGTGCTAAAGGTCCAACTGGTCCAACTGGTTCAAAGGGTGTTACAGGTTCAAAAGGTACAACAGGTGGTCAAGGAGCCAAAGGTGATACTGGTTCAAAAGGTACAACAGGGGCTCAGGGTCCAAAAGGAGACCAAGGTGACCAAGGTGATACAGGTGGTCAAGGTGCAAAGGGACCACAGGGTAGTTTAGGTCCAACTGGTCCAACTGGTGCAAAAGGTAATACTGGCCCAACTGGTCCAACCGGTTCAAAAGGTAATACTGGTCCAACTGGTCCACAAGGTGGCACTGGTCAAAAAGGTGTTACTGGTGTTCAAGGTGATATAGGTTTAACTGGTGCTCAAGGTGATACAGGTCCTAAAGGTGATATAGGTGTTCAAGGTCCAACTGGTAATAAAGGTGCAGTCGGCCCAGGAGGTGGTACTGGTGCAAAAGGTTCAACTGGTCCTAAAGGTGATACAGGTGGTCAAGGTCCAACTGGTAGTAAAGGTTCAACTGGTCCTACTGGTGGTCAAGGTGCAAAAGGTAATACTGGTCCACAGGGTGGAACTGGTGCTAAAGGTAATACTGGTCCTACTGGTGGTCAAGGTGCAAAAGGTAATACTGGTCCTAAAGGTGATACAGGTCCTCAAGGTGCCAAAGGTAACACTGGTCCTCAAGGTCCACAAGGTGGCTCAGGTTCTGGTGGTGGTCAAGGTGCTCAAGGTGCTCAAGGTGGTCAAGGTGCTAAAGGTAATACTGGTCCAACTGGTCCAACTGGTCCAACTGGTGCAAAAGGTAATACTGGTCCAACTGGTCCAACTGGTGCTAAAGGTAATACTGGTCCTGCTGGTGGTCAAGGTGCTAAAGGTTCAACAGGTCCTAAAGGTGACCAAGGTCTAACTGGTGCTCAAGGTGGCGGTGGTGGAACTGGTGCTAAAGGTAATACTGGTCCTACTGGTGGTCAAGGTCCAACTGGTGCAAAAGGTAATACTGGTCCACAGGGTGGTCAAGGTGCTAAAGGTAACACTGGTCCACAGGGTAATACTGGTGCTAAAGGTAACACTGGTCCACAAGGTCCACAAGGTCCAACTGGTTTCCAAGGTCCAACTGGTCCACAGGGTCAAAAAGGTCAAAAGGGACAAACTGGTCCAACTGGTTCTCCAGGTTCTTCGGATAGTAGATTAAAGAATATAGAAGGTCCAATTGGAAATACCTTAACTAAAATTAATGCGATTAGAGGTGTTGTATGGAACCCTAGTGAATTCGCACAAACATTAGGAATGGGTACTGCTCCAAGATATGGTGTAGTTGCAGAAGAGGTTGAAGCACAATTCCCTGAATTAGTGTTTAGACTTCCTGATTTACCTGAAGCGGATAATTATAGAGGGGTTGATTACTCCAAATTGTCAGCAGTATTAATTGAAGCTGTTAAAGAATTAGATACGAAAATAACTGATATTGAGAACCAAATAGGCTCTTAATAATATAATAAAGCAAAAGAATGGCTGACTACAATAGAATACTTATTGCAGGTAATCCGGTACTAACAACCGATAACTTTACCGAGGACAACTTCCCACATTTATTAGGTGAGAAAGGTGCTGATGGTGGTGCTGGTTCAAAAGGTACAACTGGTTCTAAAGGTACAAAGGGTGCAAAAGGTACTAAAGGTACTGAAGGTGGCCAAGGTGACCAAGGTTCAAAAGGAACAAAAGGTGGTGTAGGAGCTAAAGGTGATACTGGTTCAAAAGGACGTAAAGGTAATGTTGGTATAAGTGTTACAGATAAAGCAGCTTCAGGTTCAAAAGGTGACCAAGGTGCAACTGGTTCAAAAGGTACGACTGGTGCTCAAGGTGGACAGGGTGGTATTGGTGATGACGGCTTGAAAGGTCAAAAAGGTATCAAAGGTGATCTAGGCGGTGGTGGTGCAAAAGGAGCTCAAGGCCCAACTGGTGCAAAAGGTAATCAAGGTGAAACGGGTGTTCAAGGTGAACAAGGTTCTAAAGGTACAACAGGTCAAAAAGGTACAGCTGGTGCTGTAGGTCCACAAGGTGATAAAGGTCAAAAAGGTGGAGCAGGTGATAATGCTACTCCCGGTTCAAGTCCAGCAGGTCAAAAAGGTGCACAAGGTCAAAAAGGTGTAACTGGTCCAAGTCCAAAAGGTGCTAAAGGTCAAAAAGGTGAAATAGGTGCTCAAGGTGGAGTTGGTGATACTGGTCTAGATGTAAGTGGTGCAGAAAAAGATAATCCTAATGCAGATAGAGGTGACCAGGGTGGTCAAGGTCCTAAAGGTGATGTAGGTGAACAAGGTGGCCAAGGTGGTGTTGGTGATAGTCCAAGCGGTGGTTCTGGTTCTGGTGGTGGTGTAGGTGACCAAGGTCCTAAAGGTGGCGTAGGTGCAACTGGTGGCGGCGGTGATAAAGGTACAAAGGGTTCAAAAGGTAATAAAGGTCAAAAAGGTGGTCAAGGCCCAACTGGTGATACTGGTCTAGACGGTTACGTAAGTGTTAATAATGTAGAAGGTGGCTCTGGTTCTAATGATGGTGGTAACATGCTTGATTATTCAACATGGACTGTTGGTAACACTTCAGCTACTGGATTTAGTCGTAACGGTTCTACAGATGAAAACTCCATTGAATATGGAGAAGGTCCTTTCGGAGAACAGGCTATATTATGGAGAACAATACCAAATGGCACTGGTAATAACGGAGACGGTGGTTGGAATAGTTCATTCCATAGTGTAGACCATACCAAAAAGTATAGAATTAGTGTCTGGATGAAAAGAATTTCAGACCAAGCAAATGGTACTTTCTATTTAGGAACAAATGGAGGCGGTGCTGTTATCATGGATCAAGATGGTTCAACAGATGAGGGTAATCCTTATTTTGAATGTCGTGGTGTTAGTGGTTACACAAAAGATGTATGGTATTTAGTGGTAGGTCACGTATTCCCTTCTGGTAGTACTAATGTTGGTAGAGATTCACAGACAGGTGTATATACAATGTCTGGTAAGGCATTTGATACTAATGGATGTAACCTGGGTGGTGATGGAGTAATGAAAACTACAACCACATCACTTAGACATAGAACATATCATTACTATGCTAATAGTGTAGGTACAGAATTAGTGTTCGCATATCCAAGATTAGAAGCGGTTACTTCTGCAACACCTGACATTGTTAATGGTTATTTAACTAGCTCATTTACTAATGTAGGTCCAAAAGGTGGAACCGGCGATACAGGTCCTACAGGTCCTAAGGGTGGAGTAGGTGATTCCCCAACTGGTGCAAAAGGTGCTCAAGGTTTACAAGGTCCAACTGGTCCTCGAGGTAACCAAGGTCCGAAAGGTAGTGTTGGTGGTCAAGGTGACGGAGGTACAAAAGGTTTCTTTGGATTAAGCGGTGCTACTGGTGACCAAGGTTCTACTGGTCCAAAAGGTACAGGTGGTGACCAGGGTGGTATTGGCGATCAAGGTGGTCAAGGCCCGAAAGGTGGTATTGGTGACCAAGGTGGTACAGGTCCAAAAGGTGGCGGTGGCGATCAAGGTGGTACAGGCCCTAAAGGTCCAGGTGGAGATCAAGGTGGTACAGGCCCTAAAGGTGGTGTTGGCGATCAAGGTCCAACTGGTGACCAGGGTTCTAAAGGTGTAACTGGTGCCAAAGGTTCACCAGGCCCATCAGGTCAAAAAGGATCTACAGGTGGTAGTGGTGCAAAAGGTGCTACTGGTCCTAAAGGTGTAACTGGTGACCAAGGTGGCGGTGGAGGCCAAGGCCCGAAAGGTGGTATTGGTGACCAAGGCGGTACAGGTCCAAAAGGTCCAATTGGTGACCAAGGAGGTACAGGTCCAAAAGGTGGCGGTGGTGACCAGGGCGGTATTGGCGATCAAGGTGGTATTGGTTCAAAAGGTACTACTGGTCCAAAAGGTACAGGTGGTGACCAGGGTGGCCAAGGTGGCCAAGGCCCAAAAGGTGGTACTGGTGGTCAAGGTGGTACAGGCCCTAAAGGTGCAACTGGTGACCAAGGTCCAGTAGGCCCTAAAGGTCCACAAGGTGACCGAGGTCCTCAAGGTCCAATGGGTCCATTTGGTACATCTTCAGGTGGTCAAGGTGCAAAAGGTCAAAAGGGACAAGCTGGTGCTCAAGGTCCTCAAGGTCCAGCCGGCGGTGGTACTGCACAATCTTATGAAATTACATCACAGTGTTTTAGCAGTAGTCAAGGCGCATACACTGATGCAACCAATGGAACTACTTTCTGGAATGTAGGCTATTTCAGTTCTTTATCAGTATGTTCAACATCTATACCAACATGTTTTAGTAATTGTGGTTGTGTAGATATACAACAGGGCTTCTCGATTTGCGGAGGTGACGACGGCTTTGGTGAACCTGGTCCAAAAAGATAAATAGATAACAGACATGGCATACTTTGATTCAAATAAATACTTTTCACTAACTGGGAATACATGGGCATATAAGATTGATATTTTGCCATCAGCTCAGCATAAGCTATCTTCTAGTATTGTAGAGCCAACTGGTTCTGCAGTAGATAAAATTAAAGCTGTAGAGACTGTTTGGTATAAGTTTAATGCACTAGGCGGTGAGATGGGTTTCCCTGAAGACGTTACACAAATGGGTCTAATGGCTCAAGACTTAATGGCTGTTGAACCATCTTTAGTTAGAGAAATGGATTGGTTAGGTACAGATGCTGCAGGTGAAGGCCAAGGAGGTTTCTATATGATAGACTATAATGCTCTTAATGTTTTAGTTCTTGATGCATTAAATGAATTGAATGCTAGAGCAGAAGCGGCAAAAGTACAATTAGGTATTACTCCAGCAGAAACATATCCTGAGAGAGCATCTACAACTACTCTACCACCACATGCTTCTAACTTCGCATTAAGTGTAACTCCTACAAGTGGACCTGAAGGTTCAGAGTCAGTTTGGACTCTAACATGTGATAATGCCATTGAAGGTCTAGTAGTTGGCTTTAAAATCGGAGGAGAATGTGACATAAATGATATTTCATGTGACGATGAAAGAGTTTACTTAACTCATGTCACAGATGATGATTTATTAGACGAAGATAACAATTATGTTACAAACTATGACTCTAATATAGAAGGTCGTATGTTTGGTATATTTTGGTTTGACGCAGCAGCCGCTGCAGCAGGTTCACTCTCAATTACATTGAAATACACTTTAGATAATGTATCTGAAGGTGATGAGACTATTATTATGACTATGAAAGAAGGTGATAATAAAGGAGGTCCTGGTCCAGGTAATAGCGTGACTGCTACTGCAACAATCACATCTTAATCAAAGAGACTAGGATACATATATCCTAATACAGTCTCACATTGTTAAAACGTTTAAGTATATTAATAACTATATTCTGTGTTTGCTTTCATTTTCTGCAAACACCAGACACTAGTAAATATAACACATCCAACAAAAAGATTTTTAAATATACTATTACAGATATAGTTGACAATAAATCTATTCAAGAATTCTTAACAGACTCTATAAATTTTAATCCACCATATCGTGGCCCTGTAATTAAGCTTAAGTTTGCACCCCTACATCCTAGAATTGGAGGCTTAACTACACAAGTTACAGACAGAGTTTATTTTATACAAATAAATTCTTTTTACCCATTGTTTTCTGCTAGAAGAATTCTAATGCATGAGTTAGTCCATGTTTTTCAATTTGAAAAAGGATGGTTAAAAGAATTACCAGGCGGCGTGGTCTTATGGAAAGATGATTATTATACTTGGGGAGTACCATGGTCACAAAGACCTTGGGAAATACAAGCAGAAGAATGGACTGAAGAGCTGTTCAAAATTGAGCTAGATAAATAACCTATAAGAAACAAATTTACTTTTTTAAGTATAACTTTTAAAAAACTTACACATGGCAAAATACGTTTTTGAGCAAGACACAAACGACCCACAACAGTATTACTGGTTTAAGAATGCTTTATCAAAAGAAGAAGTAGACCGGGTTATCGCAACAGCAGAAAAATTACCTATTCATAGAGCGACTACCATAGGTTCAGATGGACAAGTTACAGAAGCAAATGACCCAAATGGTGTTAGATCTTCAATGGTGAAATGGATCCCACAACAAAATCAATGGGATTGGTTATATAATAGAATGAAAGAACTCTGTCTAGAAGCTAACAACACATTATGGAAATTTGATTTACACTCAGCACCAGAACAAATACAATATACAGAATACTATGACCACGAGAATGGTCACTATGACTGGCACCAAGATATTGGGCCTGGAGATCTTCCTTCCAGAAGAAAGATTTCAATAACTATTCAATTATCAGATGGTGATGAATATCAAGGTGGTGATTTACAACTTACTAGTGGTGGTAACGGGCCTGATGGACTTATGCCTACTATGACTTGTCCTAGGGGTGCTGGTGTTGGAGTTCTTTTCCCTAGTTATATGATGCACAGAGTTTCACCAGTTAAAGCAGGTACAAGAAAATCTTTAGTACTTTGGGTAGGTGGAGCACATTACAAATAAGATATGAGAATACTATTTTGGGTAGGCTATCGATTTGAAGAATGGAATAGTCAATCAGATGGTTTAGGTGGAACAGAAATAGCAGTTTCTAAAGTAGCAGAATCTTTAGCACAACATGGACATGAAGTTACAGTAGCTGGAGAAGTTATCTCAGATGTGCATAATCGTGTAACGTGGTTGAGCATTCAAGACTTTGAAAACTCAGATTTTAAAGGCCTAGACCCAAATAGATTCGATATAGTAATAGGAGTTAATTACTTACACTTCATGCAGGTTCTAGATGAAAATGGTTTAAAACCAAAATTAACAGCATTTTGGTTACACAATACAGAATGGCATCAATACTACAAGGGTGAAGTTTTAGAAAATCAAATGGCCATGTTAAATAGAATAGACCATGTAATAACACCTAGCTCATGGGCCAATAATAAATTTATAGAAACTTATTGTCAAGGCAGTTTACTGGATGGTCCTGTGTGGGATAGACCGGTCCACTCACAGGTCAATGGTATCGATCCTCTTAAGTTTAAAATGAAATGTGCTAAAGATCCTAATAAATTTATTTGGTCTTCTGCAGTTGACAGAGGTTTAGATAAATTACTTGACAATTGGTGGAGAGTTAAAGAGATAATGCCGGAAGCAACTCTAGATGTTTATTATCCAAAGTACTCTGACCCACACGTCCAAGATGATAGGAATTGGTATAATATAGATGGTATTCTAGATAAATTAGAGAATGTAAAAGATCTTGGTGTAAATGATATGGGGAGTGTAAGCCAAGATGAACTTCATTTAGCTATGCAGAAAGCTAGTTATTGGATGTATCTTACAGATTACGAAGAGACTTTTTGTATTACAGCTTTAGAAATGCAAATGGCAGGAGTATTTTGTATTGTATCAGATACAGCAGCACTACCATTTGTAGTTAAAGACGGTATAATTGTACCTACTACAAATGATGAAACAATGTTTAAAAACTCGATACAATTATTAGACATGATGGACCAAGGTCTAAAACGTAAAGCTCTAAGAGATGCAAAAGAAAGAGCTAAAACATTCAACTGGGACCTGGTAGGTCAGAGTTGGCATGACATGTTAAAAACATATTTATTACATACAACAAAATGAGAATTAACAAAATATACGTTATTAGTTTAGGAATATATTCTAAACCAGAATTACAAGAAGCAATAGAAGCTAAACTAGATGGTATGGACTTCTTTGCTAATACAGGATATGAAATTATTGAAGCATTTGACGGTAGAGATGGTGCAATTGAAGATGGATATTCTGTTTATCAAAAATGGGACTTGGGTGAAGGTACATGGAATGACTGGTGGCAAAGACCTGTTTTAGGCGGTGAAATTGGTTGTGCAATATCACATAGAAAAATATGGGAAAGAATTGTATTCGATGGTCATGGTTTATCTCTAGTTCTAGAAGAAGACTTTCTGATGAGTGAAGGTGGTTCAATCGCATCTCTACAAGACCCTCCAGTTAATTCTAACTGGGATATTGCTCTGTTAGGTAGAGATAAAATTGAAAGGGACGTAGAAGAAGCTACTATTGATAATATATGGTGTAGACCTAGACACTTCTATAATCTACATGCCTATGTAATTAAGAACTCGGATGTTGCTAAAAGACTTTTATCAGGTGGTTTGAAAGAGAATGTAATTCCAGTTGATGAATATGTAAGTGCTTTAGGTTATGCACACAGAAGAGAAGATATTAGAAATATGTTTCCACCATCAATGACAATTGTAGCTACACAAGATCCAAACTTTGTAGTACAAAAGAGAGAAGGTACTCCATTCAGACAGTCTAGTATTGAGCCAAATGATGGTTCTTCTCCAAACGATACAATTGACATACCTGCAGATGCAAATGGTATGCCACCATCTCCAAATAATATACCTACAAATGAAAATTATTATGAGATTCTAGATGTTAACGACTGGGAAGCATGGAAAGAAAAGTATGTAAATATGTCAGTAGCAAAAGGTGAATATGACTTAATGGTTTCCGATAGAGGAGACAATGTATTTGAGTTTCCTTTATTCACTCCTAAATTCTGTAAAGAAGCAATTGCTCTTGCAGAGTCAAAAGATAATTGGACTATAGACAGACATGAATTTTATCCAACCAATGATGTTTTACTACAAGACATTGGTTTAGATAAAATTTACAATAGAGTTTTAGATGAAGTTGTTAGACCTCTTGCAGTTCACCTATGGAATTTAGAAGGAGAGTCTTGGAACGGTTTTTCAAATGAAAACTTTATGGCAAGATATACGACTAATAGACAATCACATCTATCACTACACCATGATAGAAGCCATTTAACGATGGTTATTAAATTAAATGATGAATTTAGTGGTGGTGGAACTTGGTTCCCTCAGTATCAAAAATTATCTAATCCAGAAGAGTTAGGTACAGCAGTACTTCACCCTGGAATGATAACACACAGACATGGAGCCCGACCGATCACATTGGGCAAGAGATACATTATCGTATCATTCATTCGCTCTCATTTAGAGCCTTAATATACAAATAATTAATTAACATGAAAAGAGAATTAACATTAAACTCCTTAGTTGGAGACGACGGACACTTAGTCTCTCCTGTTTTGAATGCAGGTAGAAAAAACTACTTAATTGACATTGACGGCACAATTACAGATGATGTACCAAACGAAGAGCCAGAGAGAATGTCAGTAGTATTACCTTATTCAGGATCAAAAGATACATTAAACAAATGGTATGACGAAGGCCATGTAATTACTTTCTTTACTTCAAGAACTGAAGCTGTAAGAGATATTACAGAAGCTTGGTTAGATAAACATGGTTTTAAATACCATGGTCTACTAATGGGTAAACCTAGAGGTGGTAACTATCACTGGGTTGATAATCATATTGTTAAAGCTACACGATACGAAGGTAAGTGGGCAGATTTAGTAGAAGAAGAAAGAACAATAGAAGTATTCCCATCTTAAACTCATAGATATATAATCTATGATAATTAAAGATTTCCAAACATTTCTTAACGAGAAAACTGGAGGGCTTCACAAAGCCATAATGTGTGTTTCTAAAACTATATCAGATTTCGATTATGTAACGAATGATGGTATGTATACTAGAAACTACATGACTCTATTCTCAAAGGGTGATGATGCATTCAAAGCTGATGTGCCGGTACTTAATTTCTGTAATATCCACACACAGAGATTACTAGATGCTGGTACACCTAAGGATCTAATCTATAATCCTAAAGAAAAGAAACAGGAAATTGCATCAAAGGTTCGTTGGCATGATATTCACAAAGACAGCAAATTTGTGCCTAAGACTGTGTCAGAACCAGAAGATATAGATCAGTTAAAATTCCCTATCATAGCAAAACCAGATAACAGATACTCTGGTATGGGTATTCAAAAGTTTGATACTCTAGAAGATGCTAAGAAGGCGGATCTTTCTGATTTTGAAATCTTCAGCGAGAAGATAGACATCGATGAAGAACATAGAATAATTATGTGGAGAGGTGAACCTGTGCAATGGGTACAAAGAGTCCATGGCAACAAGGAGACCAAAGAGATGACAAAAAAGAAAGAAGATAAACTCTATTTTAAATATGTGTTAAAGAACTTAGATAAAATGCCAGAGGAATGGAATGAAGTATTTCAGGAAATGAATAAGGCACATGAAGGCTTAGACATATATTCAATAGACTTGGCGGTTGACACAGAAGGTCAGCCACATGTAATAGAGATGTCCTCAGAGTTTGCTCCTCTCTATGGTGTAATGGCATTTATCTACAAAAAAGTCTATCAGGATTATTACAATAAAAAACTACATTCTACTGAAGAAGAGCAGATAGATATGTACCAAAAGAAAGACATTGACTCAACTTTGAGTTTTAACAAAAAGTTTAAAAACAGATTTAGCGTAGACAATGGGTAAACCAAACTATCAATGCATGCACATTAGTATCTGGGTGCATCACATGCATATAGATCCACTATTTGATTTCCTGAATGGTAGGATTAAAGAAGCGCCGGATTGGTATCTGAGCGAGTCTAAATGCCCAGAGTCAATAACTGGAGGTTATGTTGAAATAACACTTTCTTTTGAAGCATATTCATTACTTTCTTCCCATAAAGACTGGGAGGCTTCTGCAGGTTGGATGACTTAAAACAAAAATTATGAGAAAAGGTAACAGGACAGACTACCTATTAAACTACAAAGGCAAGAAATTTAAAGCTAACAGTTTCGTAGGATTAATCTGGAAGTTTATTAGAAACAAATAAAACTTCGAACGTATAACTAACCGTCTAAGGTAACTTAGGCGGTTTTTTAGTATTTAAAGGAATAAAAGGTATGTACACACTAGACGAATTAAAACAGATGATATTCATCGACATTGAAACAGCAACTCAAAAAGAGACGTTTCAAGAAATTATTGACGAGAACCCAGAACTCGAACAATACTGGAACTTAAAGACTATGCAACTGGTACAAAAGAACCCAGTTGAATTATCAGAATTTGAAGACCCACACAAAATGTGGCCTAGAATGGCTGGACTTAACCCAGAGTGGGGTAGAATTGTTTGTATCTCTATTGGTCAATTACAGTTTGACGAAACAGGCTTTCCTAATGGTTTTAAGGCTGTCTCATTCAACGGAGAAGACGAGAAAGATATTCTTAAACAATTTTGCGAAATGTCCTCTAAGATTATGCAGAAATACCCAGGAATGAAATGGGTAGGTCACTTTATTAAAGGTTTTGATATGCCATACATTATTAAGAGAGCTTTGATTAATGGTATATCAGTCCCATCACATTTTCATCTACACAAACAAAAACCTTGGGAAAACTGTTTACTCGATACTAAAGAGACTTGGCAATTCGGAGGATGGGACTCTGCAAAACTAGGACTTATCTCAGAAGTTCTAGGCATCCCTTCTCCAAAAGACGCTATGTCAGGTTCAGAAGTATCTGAGTATTTTTGGAATAATAGACACGAAGAGATAAAAACTTATTGTGAGAAAGATATTAAGGCTACCGCAAATGTCATATTAAAGATTGCAGGCCTGCCAATATGTCACTAAAGAATTGGTAAACAGTGACATATCGTCACTAAAATTGCTTTGGCATACTTTTTTCACTATTAGTATTGTGCATAAGCACATAAAACTAAATAAAAATTAAAACATGTATTTAACAAATTTATCAAAACTAAACAATCAACTAGATGCTTTTGATGGTATCTTCGATTCATTCTTTAATTTCCCTAACACTAGACCATCTACATGGACTACGATTAACTCTTTTGGAACTGACTATAGAGTAAATGATAATTCTCTAGAACTTTCTTTACCTGGTTTCACAAAGAAAGAGATTGATATTGCCGTAGATAATGGTATTCTAACTATTTCTTCAGATGTAAAAGAAGAAGGTTTTAGACAATCATTCAATAAATCATTTAGATTGCCTGCTACTATTGATACTGATTCTATTTCAGCTTCAATGAAAGATGGTATTCTAACTATTGATTTTAAAAGAACTGATAACGTTAAGAAAATTAACATCAAATAATTACAAAATAGTTGCCAAAAAGTTTTCCAGTGTCAGATTTTTTTATTATATTAGTACTGTAATTAAAAATCAAACTAATAAATTATGTGGAATATACTATATTTTGACTACGGTAAAGAAATTATTGACACTGCCGAAACCTTTAAAGAAGCCAAATACTTGCTAAAAGAATACAAGATGGCTTTCAAATCTAATAACCTTAAAATATCAAGAGCCTAATGGAAGACAATTTTAACATCGACGACTATATTAACGATCCAGACTTCGAGCAGAAGATGGAGAACTATAAAGAAAAAATGATTCATGAGGCTATTGAACACAACTATGAGAATATGTCCAAGAATGGTATCTCAGATTGGCATGTAAGACACATGAACAAAGATGAGATGACTCAGCTAAAAGAAACTCTCCAGTTTATGATGACACACTTCTTAGAATACGAAGAGTATGAAAAGTGTACTTTGATGAAATCTGAGCTGGAAAAGGTTAATCGGATATTAGAGAAGGTGTCTTAAGATATATAACTTAACGCACTACCATAACGGCGGTGCGGGCCCCCGAAATGAACCCGTAGGAAATCTAGTATTTCCGCGGGTTTTTTTATTGATATATAATCTATGAAATACGTATTAACATTGGAAAAGTACAAAGCATATAAAGACTTTGAGCGCATGCGTGGTAACTGGGGAAGTCCTGTAGACATGCGTGCTGATGTAGAATTCTGTTTAGGCAGATTACTACCTAAGGATAATCTGATTAAAAACATTGAAGATCAGTCTTCAGATAAAGGTATTAAATTCTTTGTTCAATTAAAAGGCGGTGACCACCTCCACATGTACAAAGTATCTGACTGGCAAAGATCTCCAGAAGATGGTTGGGAATACTACTTCAATAAGAAGAAAATGTCCTACTATGATTTATACAAAATGCTAGAAGATGAGTATCAATCTAAGCTAGAACAATTCCTAAAGTATTTTAAGTCCTATGACTTCTATGCACAATATATTGATGATGGTCGTCAGTGGAAAGCTGCTACTGCAAACAATGATAGATTAGTAGACAGATACAAAGATCTTTCAAAATCAGAGCAGAAAAAAGCTAAAAAAGAAATTCTAAAACATTTCAAGTCTAAGGAATTAAGACCCGATGTGGATAGAGTTTTCCCAGGATAATATGAAGTATCTAAACACATTTGAGTCTTTTGTAAATGAAGGAAGACCTTTCTTTCAAGAAACACCTAATGAGTTTGCTTATTTAGATTTTAAGAAATGGGCTTACAAGAAAAGAGGTGATATTAAGAAGAGACTAAAAGATATTGATGATGGTTCATTCTTCTTTATAGAACTTAAGAAGGTTTGGATGGACTGGGCAAACAAGAACGCTAAGCAATGGAGTTATGTTCATTCAACACCAGTTGCTGAGAAAGACTTTGGTAGAGCTCTAGCAGCTATGATGAAAGATGATAATTTAATTATCAAAAAAGCTGGTAATAAACTTACAGATCTAAAGTAATGAAATATCTACAATTATTTGAAGACTTTGCAAAAGATGAACCTGAATTAGAAGTAATTAGACAATTCAAAGGTTCTATTCAAGATCTGGATGACTGGCTCAAATCAAAGGTGGGTGAAACAAACCCATACAAAGACACTATAATGGTTAACGGTCCCCATGTTGGACAGAAGGATAAATCAATTCCTTACCAAGATTTCCAAAATGGAGAGTCCGATTTAATAAAGAATAGACATGGACGAAAAGACAGCTAAAGAAATAGCAAAACAACTTAAGAGAATTGCAGATGCAATGGAAGCACAAGGTAAACGTGATATTCTTGGAGAGAAGAGAAGAGCTAAGTTAGAGTCTTTGCAAGTAATAGATATTCGTAAAAGAAACAATTCTAAATCTGATATAGAGTGAGCCACTATGCAACTTTAGGTGTAGACAAAACAGCAACTCAGTCAGAAATCAAAAAAGCTTATAGAAAACTGTGTATAGTTCACCATCCTGATAAAGGAGGTGATGAGAACAGATTTAAAGAAATTGCAGACGCTTATGCTGTAATTGGCGACGAACAGAAGCGCCAACAGTATGACGCTGTACAAGATAATCCGTTTGCCAACTTTGGAAACATGGGAGGCATGGACGGTAACTTCGGTGATTTATTCAATCAATTCTTCGGTCAACAACGTCAACAAGCACGTGGTAGTGATATTAGAGTTGATATGCATATCACATTTTATGAAGCATTTCATGGATGCACAAAGGTGTTTCAGATTAATGGTCAAGAACATACCATTGATTTGAAGCGTGGTGTCAGATCTGGACAGAGGTTCAGACTAGCTGGCAAAGGTCAAGCACATCCTTTCAACACGCAACTTCCACCTGGAGATTTATTCGTAACAATACATGTACAACTTAATAGTGAGTATATACTAGAAGGAAACAACGTATGGGTAGAAGTTACGCTTCCATGGTTTGAAATTATGTCAGGTACAAAAGTAACAATCAACTCACTGGATGGACCGATTTCGATAACAGTACCTGAAGGAACTGCGCCCGGTAAGGTGTTAAGAGTAAGAGAAAAAGGATGGCCAGACTATGATACGCAAATAAGAGGAAGTTTATTGTGTAAAATTAATCCTAGCTATCCTGAACTAAATGAGCAACAACTCGAATATATAAAGAAAGTATATCAAAACAAAAATGGATAAATTCTTTAGAAAGAACCGTAATAGGTTATTTAATTCGAAATGGGACATAATTATTGAAGGCCTAATGGTTAACAATAAGCCTGCTTTTTTTGCTGCTCTTTACCAAGCCATGATGGAACATCCGACATACGTCATTCTATCAGATATGCCAGTTGAACGTAAAATACAAATTTTGAGTAATATGTTACAGTATTATGAAGAGAAAGAAGATTACGAGAAATGTGCAAAATTAGTAAAAATGCAACAGCAAGTAAATTCAGATATATGTTAATAGTAAAATTAAATAAGAAAACAAGTATAGAAAAGGCTCTTAAGCAGCTTAAGTCAAAAGTAATAAGGACTAAGCAAATGCGAAAGCTAAGAGATTTAAAACAATTCACAAAACCTTCAGAGAAGAAAAGGCTACAAATACAGAAGGCCAAATATATTCAGCAAATTAGAACGAAGGAACAGCAATAAAAAATATAGGATTAACTTAATATCCTAATAATTTTCCATCTAGATATTAGCTATCTGGGATGAGAGCTCTAAATATATAATCATGGTTGACCTAACTATAAAAAGACCAACAATTAAGATGAGTGGATATATCTCCAACACAGATAAAGATTCTCTTATGAGAGCAAGTTATTATCAGATAACTAGAAACTTTACTAAGACAGTAAATCGTTTTGTTGCTTTTAAAGATGACGATAGATTGATTGAGATTCCACATGGTATTGGTCAACGATCAAAATTTATAGACTTAATGGTTAAATACTTTGAGTCGCTTGAAGAATATGAGAAGTGTAATAAGCTAATGAAGCTTAAAGATCTGGTCATAATGGCTGGTGACTAAAAAAAATTAAACTATGGCAAGAACCTCTAGAGCAGCATCAATTGGAGCTGGGTTGAAAAGAGTTCAACTAAGACCTAATCAAAGAAATTATGTCGATACAATAAACAAGAATGATATTACATTCTGTTACGGACCAGCTGGAACATCAAAAACATTTACAGCTTGCTTTACAGCGCTGCAGATGTTACAAGAAAAGAAGATTAAAGAAATAGTGTTGTGTAAACCAATCCAAGAAGCGGGTGAAAAACTTGGACATTTACCGGGAGACATTCATGATAAAACGGATCCCTACATGAAATCTTACAAATCTAATATAGAAAAGATAATTGGAGCTGAGCTAACTAAAACCTTATTTGACAAAAGAATAATTCGATTCGAACCACTAGCCTATATGCGAGGAGATACTTTTGACGATGCCTTAATGATTCTTGATGAAGCACAGAATGCAACATACAAACAGTTGATGTTATTTGTGACAAGAATGGGTAAGTCAAGTAAGGTGGTAGTAACTGGAGACGTAAGTCAAGCTGATATTGCAGCTTCACAGGTAAGTCTACCAGGTTTCATAGAGTTATTAGAAGGTGTGAAAGGAATTGACACACATATATTTACAGAGTCAGATATAGTTAGAGCTAAAATACTACAAGAGGTTGTGGCTAGGTATGATAAATGGAAAATTCAAAACAACATCAGATAAAGATTCGTAAAGCAACTTACGACGACTTAAACTCTATTTGTGATATTTACACGGAGGCTTTTAAAGGTAAGACTCTACCATCTACTAGACAGTGGTGGAATATATTAGATGACAAGAACATTCATTACTTCGTGGCAGAGCAACATGGAGACGTTGTAGGAGCAGCTTCATTTATTACAATTAACAAACTAATTAGAGGTGGTAACCGAGTAGGCATGATTGAAGATGTGGCAGTGTCAAAGTATGCAGGTTCAAGAGGTATCGGTTCTATGTTAATTGAAAGACTAAAAGAACTAGCCATAGAAAAGGGATGTTACAAAACCATTCTTAATTGTTCTGAGGAAAACATAGGCTTCTACAAGAAATGTGGCTTCTACCAAAAAGAAGTTCAAATGAGATGGGACAGACCACCAGAATTCGCTCCTGGCAATAGAAACAAATCACTATTCTAAGGTATAACAACTAAAGTTATATCTATGTCTAAACAAATAATTCTAAGACACAGTCACACAAACAATCCTAGTACTATTGAGGTTGGAGTTGATGAAGCAGGTAGGGGAGCGTTAGCAGGACCAGTCACAGTAGCGGCTTGTATTATGCCGTATGGTTTTCAACATGAATTAATCAAAGATTCTAAACTCTTAAATGAAGGTCAACGTACAGAAGCTAGACAAATGGTCTTAGATAACTGTTTAGCATACTCCATTCAACACGTAAATGTAGAAGAAATAGAAAACACTAACATTCTCAAAGCTACCTTAGAAGGCATGAGAAGAGCTTTGGAGGACTGTCAAACTAGACAAGACTTTCAGTTTATTCTAATAGACGGCGATCAATTTCATGGTTTCGATGGTAAACCTTTCGAGACTGTAGTTGGTGGAGATAATACTTATGTCAGTATTGCAGCAGCAAGTATTCTGGCAAAAACCGAGAGAGATAACTATATGAAGTCGCTTGAAGGTGGTAACGTATATGGTTGGGGTTCTAACAAAGGTTATGGAACTAAACAACATATCACAGCTATCAAAGAGTCAGGCGCAACAAAACACCACAGAGATTCATTCATCTCACATTTACTAACCACGACAAGTCAATTATTTTGAGAGGATTAATTCTTGGAATGCTCCTCTTCCTAGGAGGGCAAATTCTAATATGGTTTCAAACCAACGGACAATTTCTAAGCAAATGGGCAAAAGACCATCCATGGATAATGTCCATAGTCGGTGGTACTATGATTTCATATATGTTTATCAAAGCTACTGCTCTAATTGCTGCACACTATAATGGTCTATTATGGCCAGGTAGATTCATTGGCTTCTCAATGGGTATTACCTCTTTCGCGTTCTTAACTTGGTGGTTAATGGGCGAAGGTATTAATATGAAAACAACAATCTGTGTGATTCTAGCAGTGGCTATTATCAGCATTCAACTCTTTTGGAAATGAAACTACCCTGGCTAGAAAAGAAACCAGATAAACCTACATTTGTAGCAGTTTACAAAAAACAAAAGACTAGTAACAAACACTATATGATTGTTACTGATATTCACGCTGACATTTTAATTAATGGCAGAGCAACAAAACCTGTTATAGACCACAAGTACGAAATTGTCGAACTTGGAATGGGTTCTTCATTTATTGAGCTATGGTCTAAGAAGTATAACATTAACAAACCTAAAGTGGTAAGCAAGTATGGATAAACCCAAACAACTATCAATTGCAACACTAAGAGCAATGGCAAAGACTGGTATTGGTCATGGTAAACTAATTGAGGTTGTAAAAAACTTGAAGAAAACTAACAAAAAAAGTGCAAAATAATTTTTCTATGTCAGAAAAATTGATTATATTTGTACTGACTAAATAAACTAAATATGAAACAATTTTTTTGGGCCTTATTGATAATCTTGGTATTCGTACCAGCAAGTATTTTCGTAGCAACATTACTATGGAATATGGTACTAGTTCAAGTAGTTACATGGGCTAACCCAATTAACTTTTGGCAAATGTTTGGATTAATGGCATTATTGTACTTAATCTGGCCTGGCACAAAAGTAGGAATTAATAATAAGAATAAAAACAATGTCTAAGAAAATCATCTATTTTGATATGGACGGAGTCCTAGTAGATTTAGCAGCAAAGATTGCTACTTACTCTAAGGACTTTATTGATGCATGTCAAAAAGATGACACTGTAGACTGTATACCTGATTTATTCTTAGACCCACCTCCAATGGCAGGTGCTGTAGATGCATTCAACAAGTTTGTCAAGTCTGACAAATATGATGTTTACATTCTAAGTACAGCTCCATGGAATAATCCAGATGCTTGGATGCAAAAAAGAAGGTGGGTTATGAAGCATCTAGGAGATGGTGCTTACAAAAGACTAATTCTCTCTCATAATAAACATTTGAATATGGGAGACTATTTAGTAGATGACAGAACCAAGAATGGTGCTGGTGATTTTACTGGAAAGCTAATTCAATTCGGCAGTGATAAATTTCCGGATTGGGATAGTGTGTTGAACTACTTAAAACCTTAATATGGACTTTGAACCTAAATGGACTTTTAAAGAAAACATGGACCACATCTTTGATGTAGTTAAAAAAGCTGCGGCAGTTATCAAATCTTGTAAGAACACTACACATTTAGTAGGTGCCGAAAATTATGTCAAGAATGTCAGGCGATACCTAAACTTCTTTGAAAAGTCTGCAAGACAACAAGAATTTTGTGACAAGCAATTAAATGAGTTTGAAAAAATGATTAGAATTAAAAATAAACAATATCTTGTCGATTAAGAGATGGACACAGACCGATATAGAATTATCTTCTGAATTCTTAAAAGCTCCTCATTTTTGTAAACATCCCGGCGGGCAAGAAATCATGCATAAATGGGAAACTCCTATAATGGAGCTAGATGCAAAACACTTATGTAGAGGCGGAGGTAGTATTCTAAATATAGGATATGGTATGGGTATTATTGATGGTTTCATTAGAGACTATAAGCCTGACAAACATACTATTATTGAAGTACATCCACAGCTTGTAAGGAATGCTAAAGCTGCAGGCTATGAGAATGTATTGGAAGGAGATTGGATTGATATTGTCAAGAATATGACAGAACAATTTGATGCAATATATTTTGATACTTATTGTTTTGACAGAGATGATTGGGCTATTTTTACAAAGGACTATGCAGATAGACTTTTAAAACCAGGAGGTAGATTTAGCTATTTTAATCGTGATGCTGCAAAACAACAAAAAGTATCAGACTTATGTGAGGCTAAAGGTTGGAAGCCACATGTGGAGACTATTCAGTTTTCCAGAAGCCAGTGGTATTATTCTATTGTTTGGCATAAATCTGCAAAATAATTGCCTCTAGATTTTTCTATGTCAGAAAAATTGATTATATTAGTACTGTAAATAAAACACTATGAAAAAGAAAGTAATTTTTGACCTCGACGGAACTTTAGCTCTTATTGATGATAGGAGAAAGATTTCTAAGAAGCCAGATGGCAAGATGGATTGGGATGTATTCTTCGATCCTAAGAACATTGACCTTGACCAACCGAACCATGCAGTAATTGCTATGGCTCAAATGCTTGATGCAGCTGGCCACATGATTGTTATTCTTAGTGGTAGAAGTAAAGCTACTAAAGATGCTACTAGAGCTTGGTTGAAAAAGCACAATGTACCGTTTGATGTACTAAAGATGAGACCTACTTCTAAAGATTTCATGTTCATGCCTGATGACAAGCTTAAGCAAATGTGGCTTGACAGTTTATTCAATGACAAAAATGATATTGTTTGTGTCTTTGACGACAGACAAAAGGTTGTGGATATGTGGAGAAGCAATGGCTTAACCTGTATGCAGGTTGCGCCAGGTGACTTTTAACGTCCCTGGCCCCTGTATGCCTTCTTGTA
>TARA_B100001057_G_scaffold449545_1_pt1 | contig 20617 bp, 23 predicted proteins | sample TARA_B100001057 | Tara Oceans TARA_B100001057 (sample SAMEA2621839) | marine metagenome | biome: marine biome (ENVO:00000447); feature: surface water layer (ENVO:00002042); material: "saline water (ENVO:00002010), including plankton (ENVO:xxxxxxxx)" | depth 5 m
GCTCCGACACCTGCGCCAACACCGGCTCCGACACCTGCGCCAACACCTGCGCCAACACCGGCTCCGACTCCTGCGCCAACACCGGCTCCGACACCGGCTACAAGCACTAGTACAAGTACTTCGACAGATACCGCTACTAGTACAGATACCGCTACTAGTACAGATACATCTACAAGTACTTCGACAGATACCACTACTAGCACATCTACAAGCACTAGCACTAGTACAAGCACATCTACAGGTACTAGCACATCAACAGGTACATAATATTTGAAAAAACAGAACAAAGTAGTTATTTTACTTTGTTCTGTTTCTTAATTTAGATATCCACTCCAATCTCTTTCGAAACTTTTATAACTTGAATTATGGATCAAACCAGTTAGATCTTTATCAAATCTTAATTTAGCGCCGCCATCTCTGGTTAAAGGGCTTAAATTAAAATCGAAAACATTACGTGAATGTTTATTTGACAACAGATCTAAAGGAATTTGAAAATAGAAACCTTTATTAAAAGAACCCTCTCCAAACTCTTCAGAAGATACATTCGTGAATGTAGCAAAGAATCCTGTCTTAAATCCAGATCTACTCTCTCTAGAAAGATCTATAGTAAAACCTTTATCTTTAGCTAAGTATCTTCCAGTACTAAGTTTTAGAGTTATTCCAGAACTTTGGTGGTGATAACCAAAATTAAGATGGCCAGTCAAAGTTTTATAATTTTGATAACCGAAGAGTTGATTAAACTTCCTTTTTTTTACATAGAACAAATCAATTCCCGAGTAAAAATTTTTATTGAATGGTTTATATAAAAGTTGACCTCCAAAACCCCCATACATTTGTTCAAAAATACCAATACTAAATTTTGAAAAAAAATTCTTTTTGTAAGAATGAATATAGTCTAATTGAAATTTTTCAATTGTTGGTTTATCTTGATCTAAATAAGATACGAGATCTGTTCTGACATGAGGTAAATTAGAATCAGGGTTTGAAATAGTATTCTTAAAATAATCACTCAATAAATAATTGATTGAAGTGCTAAGCAATACATTTCTTTTAAATTGAATCTCACTCGAATGATTTAAAGCCAGTCCTCCATAATAAAATTTTCTAGGAGACCCTATATGACTTACAATTCTAGGAGAAAATCCTGAAAAAATAACTGGAAAGTTAATATTTGGTACAAATTCATTTTTTAAAAAATTTCCTGGCATGCCAGGTTTTAGTTGCGTATGCCTTTTAGTAATTTCAATAGGTTCATTTTTTTTTACTAAAGACTCATTTAAATAATTCACTTTACTAAGTTCAATACCAACATTTACATGAGTTACCTCTATTGAATTAATTGGAATGTTAATGTCTCTAGCAATACTAGAGGTAATTGATGCAACATAAGAACTAGATCTTATATGGTTTCTATGCTCTGATGTTGAAATTGCTAATTTAACCTCTTCATCATTTAACTCTGCAGTTTGTAAAAATAATCCATTTTTATTTAGGTTTTCTAATAGATTTAAATAGAAAGAATCTTTTTTATTATTTGTTTCGAAGTCTTTAATGGTTATTCTTGGTTTAAATTCATCTTTCTTTATTTTATTTCTTTTAAAATTTAGTCCAAAGTTATAGGATAAATTAATACTATTTTTATTAATTAATCCTAATTCAATGTTCCCATATTTAAATGGGTACGAAATACCAACATTAAAGTTTGTCTTATTTTTTCTTAATTCCTCTGATTTTTGAGATACACCTTCTCCACAACAACCAAAACTATAATATGATGCAGGAAAATATTCTGCTTTAATCTTTAGATTCTTATAAGGTATTTTATATTCGACTCCACCAAAAAAAGAAACATCTCCTCTAAACCATTTTTGATCCTCCAACACTCCACCACTTTCAGAATAACCTCCTGGTCTAAAATTAAATTTTTTATTCAAGCTTCCTAATGGGTTTTCAAAATTTTCATTTCCAACATATTTTCCCCAACCCATGCCGTAAGATATTTTTAATTTATTATACTTAGATGTAGCAACAATATATTCACTCGAAAACGTTCCAGTTCCTGCAAGGTCGTTTATTCCAAGTGCATATTGGGTTTTATTATTTGTGTTTAATATAAATTTGACATTTATTCCTTTATCTAAGAATTTGCCAACATCTTGCCCCCATTTCAAATCGGAAGGTCTAAAGTAAAAATAACTTGCCTCGAACCAGTCAAAAGGTGAAACTGTTACTGATCCATACTTCCATAAGTCATTTTTTGTTAATGTCATATATATACTTTCTTCACCTCTTGATTCTGCAGATGGCGTATGAATAAGACCAGTGATACCTAATGAGTTGAATGAAACTTCTCTATCATAGAGGATAATTTTTGAACTAAGGAATGAAGGAAATAATAAAAAAATTAAAAAAAAAAATTAATTCTCATAGCGCCTTTAATTATTATTAAAAGCTGCTATTGAAGCTAAAGCCAGTGCTGTATTACTGATAAGTGGTGCGATAGCTTGTGCAGTAGTTAAATTACTAACTTTTTCATAATTTTTTGGAACATATATCAATGATCCAGGATAAATAGCAATACTATTATCACTTATAAAAATAGTTGGTTCTACTATTTGTGATTTTCCATTTGGAGATACATGAACAACTTGATTGCTTGAATATTTTGATGTACCTCCTTTTAAATTAATATAATCGTCAGCACTTAAACCAGATCTATATCTTACAGCACCAGGAAATTCCACCTCACCAAAAACAAATACCTGATCAGTAACATAAGGAATAAAAATAATATCTCCATCATTAAGATTTGTATCTAATGAAGAGTTTCTTTTAATCATACTAATATTAAATTCAGCTTCAATTCTTCCAAATGATTGGGAATTTTTTATTTGTTCAAGTAAATCTAGGGTTGATGCATTGTTTCCAATGGATGAACCAGCTCCTTGAGTAGATTTTGTAGAAAGATATTTCAATAATGTATCGTAATCCTTTGATTTAACTTCGTCCTCTACATCAATTGCTTTTTTTGAATACAAAGCTCCAGCAAAAGGATAGGCATTTTCCGCATAACCGCCCTGTCTTTCAATTAAACTTGAGAGTGTTTCACCTGGCTCAATACCATATACACCAGGATTTTGAACAGCGCCTTCTATGGTTACGCTTGATTTTTTATATTGCCCAACATAAATATAATCACCATCCTCAAGGTTATTATCTTTTAGGTTTTCAAATATTTCTGTAGTTCTATAAACACGGCCATTTTTATAAGTTTCTATAGCAATTGAATTTAGTCTAGCATTTGGTTTAAAACCGTTTGCAAAATTTATTATGTCCTTAACTGTTTCATTAACTTTAAGTTCATATATTGACTCTCTTTTAACTCCGCCAAATATAGATACATTTTTTATTGCCTTATTAACATGAACTGTATCACCAGATCTTAATCTTTTTAATTTTGGATAATTTCCAAAAATGAATAATTGATATAAATCAAATTCTACTAATGTTTTGCCATTTCTTCGATGTTCAATACTTCTATATGAACCACTTTCATTCAATCCTCCACTCATATATATCGCATGCAAGAGATTTGAATTACCATTTAAAGTATAAATACCAGGATTATAAGCATTACCAGTAATCATTACCTGAATGTCTCTTATATTAATAAGTGAGATATAACTATTAGACCCAGGAATTTTTGCGTTTATATTATTTTTGATTAATTCTTCTGCAGCTAAAAGAGATAGTCCAGAAATGAAAATTTTATTATAGTTAGGGATATTAATTGATCCATCTCTCTTTATATCCAATTCATAGATTTCAGAGTCTTGGCCAATAATTTGCACCTCAAGAACATCACCAAAGTCTAAAATATAGTCTTCATCAAAATTTGGTTCGTTAACTGGCATGAAAGACGTTTGAACTTGATCAAAGAATTCCTCACCAAACCGCAAGGATATATCTTTAGTTTCGTTATCTATTTTTTTTTGAACGAAAGTAGAAGGACGTCTATAATTGCTAACTGTATCTAGAGCCTCTTTCGATTTTATTTCTTTAAGTACGTCTTCTCTTATATCTTCAGGCAAACTTTCAAGGTAGTTTTCATCAAGCTCTTGTAAATATAACTGCGAAGAAAATGCCACAAGAACAGTTAAAAAAATATTTTTAAGTAAATTCAATTTATCAAATCCTTAATTTTTTTTGACGCTATAAATATTAGTTTTTTTCTTCTCTCTATTATATACGATTCTTTTGTTTTTGGGTTTCTTCCCATTCGTTTTGGAGTGGCTTTAACAATGAAAGAACCAAAACGACTGAGCTTAACTATTTTTGAAATAGATTGCTTTTTTATTTCACTTAAGAAAAAATCAAGCATCCCTCTTGCATCATCATTTGAAATGTTAGTCTTTCTAGAAATTTCTTTAGTGATATCCTTTTTTGTTAAACTCATTGCATTAAATCATGTCCAGGTATTGATATTCCTTGAATTTTGATTGATTTTTTGATTACTCTATTAATAACTCCTTCTATTTCTTCACTAGTCAATGTGCTGTCTTTAGACTGAAAAATGAATCTGAAACCAATTTTAATTTCATTATTTTTTTTGTTATAAAAATAATCGAAAATGAAAGAATCTTTGAGAATCTTATGGTTAAAATTATCAATTAGTTTAATAAGATCATTAGTTTTTGTGAAATCCTTTATAGAATATGAAATATCTTTATAAGACAATGGCAAATCAGATATTGATTGATACCGATTAAAAACTTTGTTGGCATGAAATTTTTCTTTACACTCAGATATTTGTTTTGGGAGGTTATCAATATCTATTTCAAGACTAATAATCTCACTTTTAATCTTTGAATCAAGATTTTCTCTTGAAATATTTTTGAAGTTAAAAGTCTCACTTGGAAAAATAACTTTAAATATTTTTGATAAATATTCTTTGTCAATCTTTTTACTAAAATCCCTATAATTCAAGCCAACTCTACCAGAAGCTATAAGTGCTAGTCTTTTTTTCTTCTCAATGCCATTATTAAGGTAATAAACATCTGAAATTTCAAAAAATTTAATTGAATCATGCTGCCTTCTTTCGTTAAATAATAAGTTTTCTATAAGTGAGGGCATAAGACTGGTTCTAAGGTGTTCTCTGTTTGAGTCCAGAGGGTTGTCAACTTTAATAGAATTTTTTGAACTTACATTTACAAAAGGTTGATTTATTACTTCATAAAATCCATTGGATATAAGAATTGATTTTATTTCATTTTCAATGCCATCGTCTATTTCTATATTCCTAAAGGGAAGTTCAAGTCTAGAAATTGTTATATTATCGTAACCAATTATTCTGGCAATTTCTTCAGCTAAATCATTTTGCGTTCTAACATCATTTCTATAACTTGGAACTCTAATCGAACCTTCTTTTTTTTCAAAGCCTAATTTATTTAGATGATTTAGATATTGATCTTCGGTAATATTGACACCAATAATTTGATTGATTTTTTTAATGTCTATTGGAATTGAGGTAATTTTTTTTTCGTTGTAAGTGTGAGTTATGAATGAGAGATTATTTATTTTCACATGATCACTTATGATTTTGATAAATCTCCTCAAAGTCTTTTCATGCGAATTGAAATCTACACCTCTTTCGAATTTATGAGCTGCATCTGATTGAATATCATATTTTAAAGCTTTGCCAATAATCATATCAGGATTAAAATAGGCACATTCTACTAAAACAGATCTAGTCTCCTTGGAGCAAGATGTTGAACGTCCGCCCATGATACCAGCCAAATTAATAACTTCGTCATTCATTAGGAACACGGCATTTTTTTTTGTTAAAGAATAATTTTTTTCAGTTAATGCCGCAAATTCATAATTTTCCTTAATTTCGTTAAAAACGATTTTTCCATTTATTTTTTTAGTGTCATAGCAATGTGTAGGTTGTCCTGTTTCATATGAAATATAATTCGAAACATCAGTAAAAAAGTTAACATTATTAATATGCAAATCTTTAAAATAATCTGCCAAAACTCCATTATATGATAAAGGGGCATGATCTATTTCTAGCTTAAGAAATGAAATCTTTGGACAAGCGTTATAAGCTAAATTCTCAAAATCAATAGATAAATCTTTTATGGGTTCGTTATATATACCTTCGTCAAAATTAATTGTATAAAAGGCTGATAAATCTCTTAGAATTCCTCGGATAGATAGGCAATCACCTCTGTTGGGAGTAATTTCAATATCAAGAATTCTATCTTTAAATTCGTTCTCATGACCTAGTTGAAATAATTTTTCTGAAATATTCTCAATGCTGGGATTTTCATCAATATATTTTACCAAATGAGAATATGCAACCTTCATTTAAATTGACCTAAAAAATCTAGATTAGATTTATAGAACTCTCTTATATCATTTACATCATGTTTTAGCATTGCTATTCTTTCAACTCCCAGACCAAAAGCTAGTCCACTATATATATTTGAATTAATATTGCAATTATCTAAAACAATTGGATTTACAATTCCACAACCTAAAATCTCGAGCCATTTTCCATCATTTGATAAAATGTCAACCTCTGCAGAAGGTTCTGTAAATGGAAAATATGAGGGCCTAAATCTAAGCTTTACATCTTTGCCAAATAAATTGTGTAGAATCTGAAAAATTAAATCTTTTAAGTTTGAAAAATTAACATCTTTATCTACGTATATACCTTCTATTTGATGAAACATCGGTAGATGTGTTGCATCATCATCTTTTCTAAATACTTTTCCTCCTGATATAAATGCTAATGGCGGGTTATTTTCTAGCATACTTCTGATTTGAACAGGTGATGTATGAGTTCTTAAAACATGTGATTTATCATTTACATAAAATGTGTCATGCATTTGCCTGGCTGGATGATTATCTTTGATATTAAGCATATCAAAATTAAATTTCTCAGTTTCAACTTCTGGCCCTTCTGCAATTTTAAATCCAATTGATTGCAAAAGATTGACTATATGGTCTTGCATACCATTAATTGGATGATGCGACCCAAAGTTGGGAGCAATCTCAGGAGGAGTAATGTCTTTATGAGATGACATTGAGGCTTAAATTAGCTTATAGCTTTATCTACAACCTTTTTAAAAGTCGGACTATCTGAAATTGCTAGATCAGATAAAATTTTCCTATTTATAAGTATATTTTTAGAAGATAAAGAATTTATAAGTTTAGAGTATGAGATTCCAAGCTCTCTTGAGCCTGCATTAATTCTTGCAATCCAAAGAGTCCTAAAGTCTCTTTTTCTAATTTTTCTATCTCTAAATGCATATTGAAGAGATTTTATATTTGATTGTTTTGCAGTTCTAAATAGCCTACTTCTTGCACCATAGTGACCTTTAGTCGCCTTTAGAACCTTTTTGTGTTTTGATTTTGCTGTTACTGATTTTGTTACTCTTGGCATAATTATTTAATAAGTTTTTGAACCATTCTCAATGTAGTTCCAGCTAACTTAATTAGTCCTCTGTTGTGTCTTTTTCTTTTTGTAGACTGTTTTGTAAGTATATGGTTCCTATTTGCACTTCTACTCTTAACAGAAGTACCTGTTTTCTTAAATCGCTTAGCAGCACCTGAGTGTGTTTTTAACTTGTATCCCATAACTATCTCTTTATATTTATTTCTTTTTTAAAGGTGATAAAACCATTAGTAATTGTCTTCCTTCTAATGAAGGCTCTTGATCAACTTGAGCTATTTGTTCAAGTTCATCTCTTATTCTATTAAGAAGGTCTAATCCAAGATTACTATTTAAGATTTCTCTTCCTCTAAATCGGACGCTTATTTTAGTCTTATCTCCGTCAAGAATAAAGCTTTTAATCTTTTTTAATTTAATATTATAATCACTTATATCTGTAGAAGGTCTAAATTTAATTTCTTTAACAGTATTCCTTTTCACCTTAACTTTGGAGGAAGAGGTACTTTTCTTCTTTTCAAAGAGATGCTTTCCATAATCTAATAATTTACATACAACTGGGCTTGCATCTGATGGAGAGACTTGAACTAAATCAAGGGATACTGCTTTAGCAGAATTTAAAGCTATATCAATTGATACTAAGCCTTGTTTCTCTCCTTTTTGATCAATAAGCATAACTTCAGAAGCCCTGATTTTATCATTGATTGGTGTAATATTTTTCTTGGGTGAAGCTATGAGGATACCTATGAAGAATAATTAAAAGGATTTGATAGCATTAAAAATTTATAAACTATCTGCAGGTTGGTTGAGTATAATTTTTATCATTATTTTGTGTGATTCTATACTAATTAACTAATTTGGCAATATTTATTAAGGCTGCAGTTTATAGTGTAACCATTCATTAGATTGCATTTCGTATACATCTCTTTTATTTAGCCTTGATTCATGACCTTGCCAAAACTCAAAATAATACGGTGAAAACGAATATCCTCCCCAGTAGCTTGGTCTTTTATATAATTGATCTGAAGAACTTAATGTATTTTGGAAATTTGTTTTTACTAGTTCATATGAATCAATTATGCTAGATTGATCTGAGCTTATGGCTAAAGCATTTTTTTCTTTTGATCTAGAATTAAAATGTTGATTTGAGAACTCGTCTTTAGTTTTTTGTATATTGGCCTTCATCCTTATTTGAACATTTATAGAATTCCAGTAGAGTAATATAGATACTTGTTCGTGCATTTTAAAATCTGTAGCTTTTTTTGAATTGTAGTTGCTAAAGAAAATCCATTCTTCATTTGTAATATATTTTAGATTCACATATCTTGATTCTACTTCCTTTTTAATTGGATTAAATGAGCTAATAACAATTGCCTCAACATTAAGTTGGTTTTTATTTAATGCATCTTGATAAAATTTTGAAAATTCAGAATATGGCTTAGCTGTACTTAAATTTTTAATAGCTATCACAAGAAATTTTATCTGTTTCTTATTTTACGAAGCACTGAACCAATACCATATTTTGGACTTGGATCAAAAAAATGAGTTAGCAATGTTATACGTGTTCCATTTATTGCATTAAAAAAGGATCTATTGGCATGCAATGTTTGTCTTCCTAGGAAAAGCAACGGTACATTGTCTTTAAAATTAAACTCTACCATTTTTTTTGATAATGAAAGTTTGCGAGATGATTCTTTAGAGTTGATCTTTTTATAAAAAGTTTTTTGAAGAATATTCATAAGTTCATTCGATGGCTCTCCTCGAAGACCTGGAAATGTTAGTAATTGACCACTCTCCTCATCAATTGAGGAGGGAATAATAATAGGCGTTACCAAGGTAAATAAATGTGAGTCAAAGTGAAATCTATAAGATTCAGTTTGATCTTCTGCTCTTACAATTCTTGTTACATCATAAATATCATCTAATTTAGGATTAATTCCAAGCAGTTCATTTGATATGCTCTTAAGGTCCTCTGCCAAATTTTTCTTAATATCATAATGCTGAGTATATGCGTTATGAATTTCTGTATTTGTTGAATATGTTTTAGATTTATCTTGGATGATATTGTCTAAATTATAAATTTCATCTTTAAATGATATTTGAGGAAGTTTTGTATAGCTATTATTTTTTAGATCTTGAATTTGCTCTTGAGTAAGTATTTTAAATGTATTATCTATCATATTTATCCTCATACCTAATTATGTCGTCTTCACTTAAAATTTCTCCGAATTGAAGCTCGATTAGAACTAACTCTTCACTATCTAAATTTGAAAGTCTATGTTGTTGATTCTTTTTTATACTAACTGTTTCAGATTTACCTAAAACTTTAATTTTTTTATCTACTTCAACCGTTGCAATGCCCGAGGCTACAATCCATTTTTCAGCTCTGTGATTATGTGACTGTAAAGACAATAACTCACCTGGATAAACAACTATTTTTTTAAGTAAATATCCATCCTTTTTTTCATAAGTTTTGTAATAACCCCATGGTTTTTTTATAAGTCCAATCTTTTCATACATGCTGCTGCTTGATTGAATTTTTCCACCGCCAACTCCAAAAACTAATTCGATGTTATTTTTATAACATACCTCAGCTTCTGGAATTTCTTTATCATCATTTCTATCGCCTCCATTAGCAAATATTGACAAGCCATAATTCAGTGCCAAATCTTCCAGAGTTTTACAAACAGTATTGTCATCATCAATCGAATCAACAACTTTTGTAACACATCCAAATCCTTCAATAATCTCTTTTCTTTCTTCATAGGGCATAAAGTAATAGCCCTTTTTTTCATTAAGAAAATTTTGTGAATTTAATATAACTATAAGTTCATCTCCTAATTTGGCTGCATGCTGAAACAACCTCAAATGACCTATATGTATAGGGTCAAAACCGCCGCTTACTGCTATTTTTTTCATAATACAATTATATTAAAAAAAAGTAATTATTACTTGCTAAATCTTGTTTTAATACCTTATTTTCTAAAATCTCACTATGCAAAGGCATAAATATTTGGTTAGCATCTGAGTATATTGCAGCCCAAAAAGAAAATGTACTATCAGCACAGATAATTTCTGAAGACTTTGCTATTGAGATGAAGTCCTCTATAGCTTTATTATTATTGGAAAAAATAAAATCCTTATTATCTTTTTTGATATTTTCTAAGATAGATTTAGCAAAAATCTTATCATTAGTATAGATAACAGATTTTTTATTTTTTAAATTAACTATACATTTATTATAAAAAGTAAAAATAAAATTTGTTTCAGATTTGTCTCCACCTCTTATATGAATAGCAGCTTTCTCTTCATTGTTTTCTTTACTTTTAGTATCGTTTTTTATACTGCAAGATTTAGCAAACTCCTTAAGTTCATCTATTTTAAGGTATTTATGTTCTTGAAAATATCCTGATTGAAGTTTGAATGGGTCTGAAAATAGATCCAAATTATCATTGAAGTCACTACTATAATTCGCACCTAAAAAAGGTTTAAAGATAATTCTTGAAATAAATAGTCTGAAGAAGTCCATGATGAAATAAATAATTGGATTTTTCTTTATATCAAATTCAATGTTAAAGTGATGAAGCTCAGAGTCATGAATAGTCCATCCCATTATCTTTGTAAAAAAACTTGAATACAATAAATTATCAAATAGAATAACCTGATATCCATTCTTCTTTAAAAGACTTGCATAAAAAATTTGGAATAGATTATTGCCTAAACCACCAACTAAATAAATTTTTACTATATTGTTATTTTTCATATATTTGAATGGCTTGGTCTTTAAATTTGAAATATTGTATCGTTAATGCGAACGCAATCCAAGGCACTGGATTTCCAACAGATCCAGATAAAAAAATTATAAAAAAGAATAATAACGATATTGGGAAAATTACCTTTCCAATTAAAAAAATCATTTTTATAAATGGATATAAAAAAATAAAGTAAATGCATAGTCCTAGGATGCCAAAATCTAATGCAACATTTGCCATATATGCTTCAGGTCTAGCTTCAAGGTACAAGCCGTTAGAGTATTCTCGATAATAAGTATATTTGCCTGGATCTATGCCAAGACTTTTTAATGCTTCTATTGAAGAAACTTCCCATAATCCTAGCCCACCACCAAAAAAATTATTCACGCCGTAATAGTATGCAGATAAAACTGAGGTTCCTCTAAAACCAGAGAAATCTATTAGAAGATTCATGAATTCTAAAAATGTAACAGATTGTATTAGTTCAGTAGCTATGTAAATTAATCTTGATTCTGACGCTGATTCTAGGATGAATAAAATAATGAATGGAGAAAACAATAGCGCTATATATTTATATAGATATAAAAAAAATAAAAGAGATACTAAAACACCTGTCGCAGACTGTATAATGAAAATCTGGAAACAAATGACAATAAAGTCTAAAAGAATAATCTTTTTAAAATTAATTGAAGAGCAAGCTCTATAACAAGCATAAATTAATAGTAATTCCAATCCAGCTCTAGATGGCTCAGAGGACAAAAGAGTAACTCCTCTATCATAATCAGCTAGCGACCCTGCAGAGGATCTTGGAACCATAGTCTTAAAAATAGGATCTAAAAAATCAATTAAATTTAGTGTTTGCAAAGTGCCAAGGATTAGTAATCCGAAGAAGATATTTTTTAAACAGTTAATAATTTTTATTATTTCTTGTTCATCTGCTCTAATTAAAACAACAAATAATATGAGAGGGTTAAGATAGGCAAAAGATACCCTAAAAACATTTGAAAGTTCCGAGCCATTTGTTAAATATAATGTGTAAAAAGATGAAAAAAAAATTAATAACAAAACTGGGATTAAGCCGATATATATTTTTCTTTCTTTAAAAAAAGAGTAAACAAGAGCCCAAGGAAAAATTTCGGCTGGCACCAATGAAAAGGTAATATTAGGTAGAAAAATTAAATACCTTAGTATTTGCATCTAGCTATTTTAATTTGCTAAGAGTCTTTAAGAAAATTAGTAAAAATGCTCCTAAAATAAAGCCTGCAATTGCTCCTAATAAAACAAGTATTAACCTGTTTGGTGATTCTTTTTTTTCAGCTATGCGAGGAGAATCTATTGTTTTATATACAAAATCATCAGAAATCTCAGAGAGCATAATTGTTTGTATTTTTTGCTCAATTAATTGTGATAAGTTATTTTGTAGGTAGCTTATGTTGCTTTGATTTAGTTTATTTTCTAAAAAAGTTATAGATTTTTCTGCTTCATTTACTTTCATTGTTCTAATTAAATTATTTAAATTTTTTATAACCTCTTTAGAGAACAAATATGCAAATTCAGGCGATTCATGTTTCACTTTAAATGTTACTAAGTCTGACTCTTTGTCATGCGATATTTTAAAAACTTCCTTATGAAAAAAATTGTAGGATTCTTCAAATGTTGGTTTTTTTGAGATATTAAAAAATATACTTTTCCTCACCCACTCTTTTTCTTTTGAATTATAAATATTCTCATTAAAAATAATTTTTTTTAAATTTTTATCATAATACTTTATAGCCATTAGGTTTTTGAGAGTCTCATCATTCTCATAAAAAATTTCAAAGAAATCTTTAGACTCAGCTATATTTCTAGATAACAGATCCATACTGGTGCCAGTACTTGACCCTCCAATACCAAAAATTGATGCGATGCCACTTGCTCCGCTAAGTGACTTGTCAGAAACATCAAAATCTTGATATACAAATTGAAGAACTGATTCAGAACTATATCTGTCATTTAAAGTATATGAGTATATTGTAGATATTAAAATTGACACTGATATGGTGCATAAGAAATAAACTCTATGCGAGATTATCAATCGCATAACGCTCACAAATGAAATATCTTTGTTAAATATCTTTTTAGTTTCCATGGTCCATATTATATCCTATTCAGAATAAATTCTTTAAGTGGTCTAATGACAGATATAAGTACAATAGAAATAGATATTAACAAGCATATATAGATTATTGATAAAGTATCTTTGTTAAAAAATATTAATAAATTTGTTACTAATAAAACAGGAAAATAAAAAGACATTTTAGGATACTTGAAATACTTAAGGCTTACATTAAGAATAATTGATGCAAAGCATAGAGATATTACGCAAGTAAAAACAGATATATTATCAATGGAAGCTAATACTCCCATTTGCCCTAAGACAAAATAATATGGATATATAATTATGCTTGCAAACAACAAAGATATCGCACCAAAGAAAAGAGGACTAGTTCTATTTTTTTCACTTAGATAAGCCCCATCCAGCCATGACCTAATTAGGGGTGTAAATAATAAAGAAGCAAAGCATACTCTTTGGAGAATTGCGTAATCTTTTAGCAACTCGCTCTGCAAAAGATAAAACGGTACAGAAAATAAAATTGGTTCAATAAAACAAGCTAAAAAAGTATTAAGGTTTGATTTGTTATAGTTAAAGAGAAGCAGATTATATTTAATTTTAATTATAAAAATAATGTTAAAAACCGCTAGTGGTATAAAATATATTATTACAGCAATAGCATATAAATAGCCAATGGTCATCCATGGTAAAAATAAGTCCTGAAGAAAAATTAAAAATAGAATAGACATCACAAAGCCTATCAACATTAAGTATTGAAAAACAATTTGTTTATTAAAAAAAGACCTAAAAATATCAAAATCAAACGAAATAAAAAAGACGATGAAACATACTAAAAATGACATTGGTATGCTTAATCCAATGTACATATTGTAAAAGAAAAAAATTGTCGTAAATATCCATCTTGATAAATTTAAACTATAGCCAAAGTTTTTAAAAAGTAAGATTTTTGCTTTAATGGAAGATATGTTTTGAAATTTACATGCGTTTGAACATGCAGCTTTAAATGTTAAATAAAAAATTGGCATTACAGCATAGAGAGAGAACCCAATGAAAGAATCACCATCGTCCGTCTTTACTAAAAGAGAAAATAAATACAATGATAAGAAGAATGTAGCTATTCTAGTAAGGAAAAATAAACCTATCTGATTGGTAATCAGATTCATATTGGGTTAAGTGTAAGAGTTAGAAATTATATCCAGCATTATTTGCATCTTTGTAAAACATTTCTACTGTTTCAAGAGAAAATTGTGCTAAATCTTTTCCGAGCTCTTTATTTGCTGCATTTAGAAGAGATGGCGCCATTGTTATAATGTGACAGCCGCATCTCTCTGCCTGTATTAGATTGAAAACTTCTCTTGAGCTTGCCCAAAGAATTTCTATACAAGGAGTATCTTTTGCAAGAGAAACTGCATGTTTTATAAATGGCTCTGGGTCTATACCAGCATTTGCAATTCTGCCAGAAAAAATTGATATGATTGCAGGTATATTCTTATTCAATGCCTCATATACTTTTTCAATTTGCTCTATTGTAAAAATAGCAGTTACATTTAATTTCACACCTTCTGAACTTAATCTTTTAATTAAATCATAGGTCATTTCTTTTTTAGTGTTAGAAACAGGTATCTTTACATATACATTTTCTCCTAAGTCTCTTAATATTATTGCTTGCCTGTACATATCTTCAATATCATCAGAAAAAACTTCAAAAGATATTGATTTTTCTTTAATTTTAGAAAGTGCTTCTTTTGCAAATTCTATATAATCAGTTACCCCATCTTTTGCCATTAATGTTGGGTTAGTTGTAAACCCATCAACGTCATTCGAAACATCTCTTTGCACCATATCTTCTATATCTGCACCATCAGAATAAATTTTTATATTAAGATCTTTCATTTCACTGACTCCCATTTTGTTTCATTAATTCCAACTTTTGGATGTGATATTAGCAGATGCCAAACAACAGCTTGCCATCCTTCTGTATGAGGAGTTACTAGAGGCTCATCAAGAGTTGGGACAATTATTGTTAAGTCGCTGGATTGTTTTGTATATCCCCCATCTCTTCCAACTACGCCCATTACGATTGATCCGAGTTCATTAGCAAGAGCAATGCAATTTACTAAATTAACACTTACATTTTTTTCTTTATTGCCACCGCCAACAGAAAAAACAAATAATGCGTCATTTGATGAAAAATTACTGACTTTTAACCAATTAGAATATGCTGTATCCCAGCCATCATCATTTACTCTTGCAGTTAATTCAGAAACATTATCACTTGGTGTATAACACTCAATATTTCCAAGTTTTCTAAAATCACAAACAGCATGACTAGAGTGTCCAGCACCGCCACCAGAGCCCACAAAAAATAATCTCCCACTCCTTTCTCTCAATTCAGATAGAGCATTTGCCATGTTTTCAAGAACTTTTGGATCAATTGCATTTGAGATTTGCGCTGTTTGCTCTAAGTATGTTTGACTGAAACTCATCTTATATTTCCCATTATGCTTTCACTTATTTTTCATAATAACAGTTCTAATAAAGCATTGACAGTAAACGAAATATTATTTTTTTTTACAGAATTTTCATTATATTCTGTCATTAGAAAGCAATAGTCCATACCCAGAGATCTGGCTGCATCGATGTCTTTTAATGAGTCACCTATGACCAATGTTTCAGCAATTTTAATATTAAATTCGTCTATAATCTCATTAATCATGCCAGGTAATGGCTTTCTGCAATTGCAATCAGCAGAGTCATCATGAGGACAAAAGTATATTTTTTTAATATTAAATTTTTTGTAAATATCGTCATGAATTTTATCTAGTTCATTTATGTTTAATAGCCCTCTTTGAACATCAGGTTGATTAGTAAAAACATAAAAGCTTATATTTTTTGGAGCATTTTTGTAAAATAAAATGAAGTCATCTCTATATTTAAATTCGCTGAGATTTCGTGGTGACGAAATAATATTTCCACGATGTATTACCTCATTTATAATGCCATCTCTATCTAAAATAATATTTTTATATGAGTTTATCTTTTTCATGATATTTAATAAAATTTTTAAATTCCTCAAGCCCGCTATGGCTACCAATTTCATAAAATCTTTCAAAAACTTCAAACGATTGCAGCTGTTTTAAATTTGAGAATTTTTCTTGAATACTTGCTAGGTCAAAACAATCTTCAAAATTATTAAAATAAGAATATTCGTAAATACCTATACCGTAATCTATATGTTTTGATGAAATCATAGGAGAAGATTTATTATAATTAATATAATTTCCGTTATAGAAAACATTACTTTCATCATAAGAATTATTATTTTCATAAATAACCATTAAGGGTCCATTATTTAAAATGTACTTATTTTGAACATCTGTAAATGAGATATTTAAAAATGAGTCCCCATACATTACAAAAAAAGGTGTATTTATATTTTGAGTTGCTTTTTTTACTGCTCCGCCTGTTCCTAGTTGGTTTTCTCCATCATAGGAAAGAGAAATTGAAATAGAGCCTGAGTAATGATTTTCAATAAAATATTCTATTTGTTCTGAAAAATATCCAATAGATAAGATTACTTCCTTAATTCCTTTTTGTTCAAAATAATCTAGCTGGTAACTTAAAAAAGGTTTATCAGATATAGGAATCATGCATTTTTGTTTATCTTTAGTTAGATTGCCTAATCGCGTTCCAGCACCTCCACATAAAAGAATTAAAGGATATAAACTCATTCAATTATTTTAGCGCCATCTTCATCTATATTGAATTCTAACTCTCTTACACCAATTTCTTGCATTCTTTTTCTTAAATCATTTGGTTTGAGTGTGCAAAAAAGCAGAAAACCACTCCCTCCAGCACCTACTAGCTTTCCACCAGTAATTAACTTATTAGAGTATGCATAGTCATATATTTCATTTACTCTTTTATCGGTTGATTTTTCTTGCCTTTCCTTTTTAATCATCCAGTATTCATGCATTAGATTACCAACTATCTCTATATCACAAGATTGAAGAGCATTAGTTATATTTATACCTCTTTCAACTATATCCATATAATGAGAAGCATATTCTTTATTAGCCATTTGTTTTTTTTCTTCGCCTAAAATTTTTTTTGAATCTCTAGAGACGTCCATGTAATAAAGTAATAAATTATCTTTAATACATTTTTTTAGATCTGATGAGATTTTATGTTTAAGATGATGAACATTACCTTCTCTAGAAACATTAAAAGAAGTGAATCCTCCATATGCTGATATAAATTGATCTTGCAAGCCAATAGGTCTGTTCAAAATATCTTTTTCAACCACTGTTGATTCAGTTGCTAATAATAATGGATTATATTTCTCGTTCTTATATTTTCTTAATGCCAATTGAAGCGCTACTCCAAATGTTCCTGATGAACCCAAGCCAGTCCCACTTGGGATATCTGATGTTGATGTTATTTCAATTGGTTCAATTTCTGGTTTAAACCTAAGCAAGGTTTCTCTTATAATAGGATGGTTAATTTCGTTAATTTGATTGATAGATTCATTTTCTTTATATCTGATAAAATATTCTTGATCAAATTTTTTATTTATTGACACATAAATATATTTGTTGATAGCCATTGAAGTAAAAGTTGTTCCATTATTATTCTCAAAGTATGAGGGCAAGTCAGTTCCGCCACCGCCAATAGATATTCTCAAAGGAGCTCTACTAATTATCATTTGAAATGATCTCTTTTATGGCTCTAGATGTTGCTTCTTGAGAATTATATTTAGCAGTCCATCCTAAATTTTTTATTTTATTTATTGAAAATCTAACAATTGGGACATCTCCAAGCCATCCTGCAGCTGATTCGCCAAAGGAAAGGCTTACATCTTTAAGCCCCATTTCTAAAATAACTATTCTTGCTATTTCTCTTACTGAAATATAATCATCTGTTGCAATATTGTAGACATCTAAAGAAGATTTTTGATTAGTTACAACATGCTGAATAGCCTCATAGATATCCTCAACATCTATATATGACTTAGATTGATATCCATCACCAAGAACCTCAAGTTCTTTTGGATTATTTTTTAATTTATAATAAAAATCATAGGCAACTCCGTGGGTTTGTCTTTTGCCTACAACATTTGCGAATCTAAAAATAAATGCCTTCATATTTTTCATGCCGACAAAAGAAGAAATATATGCTTCAGCACACAGTTTTGATGCCCCATAAAATGATACTGGCAAAAGTGGGCCAAAGTCTTCTTCTAGTATGGTGTCGTGCTGATCACCATAGACTCCACTACCTGATGGAAAAATAATATTTTTAACATTATTATTCATCATTGCAGACAGAACATTATGTGTTCCTTTTGCAGTAACATTGAAATCAATATCTGGATTATTTACTCCTTCAGAAATTTTTGAATTTGCAGCAAAATGATAAACATAATCAATATTTTTAAAAAAGGTGTCAATATCATCATGCGCTACGTCACAATTTATAACTTTTATATTTTTAAAACTTCTATTTGTAAACATTAATTCAGCTGTTTTAGAAAATCCCGTATAATTGTCTAAAATAATAATTTTATTTTCTTCGGAAAGTTTTTCTGCAAAATACGAGCCTATAAAACCCAGGCCGCCAGTTATTAAAATATTCATTTAATTAACTCCTTATTAAATTGATAGTTTTATGCACTCTCCTGGAGATGTTCTTTGGAAATATTGTCATTATCCATACTGCTAAGACTCCAAAACATGAGTAAAAAAAATTATTTTTATCAAAGTATTTTAACTTAATATTCAGGTTATCTTGCCAATTTCTAATCTTAAAAGTTTGATCAGGTCCACTTAGTCTATAGTATGTTAAATTATCTTTAAGATTATGAAATTGACATCCTTGATTTTTTGCACGAAGCCATAATTCATAGTCTTCGTTTATAAATTTTTCACTATAAAAACCATATTTATGAAAAAAATTATTTCTTACCATTACTGAGGGATGGGCTATAGGGTTTTTATAATTTAATACCCTTATTATTTCTGCATGTGTTTCAGGATAAGATATTTGCCCTTGTCTCATTCCGTTATCGTCTACTTTAATACAAAAAGATCCACATAAATCTATATTTTTATATTCATCAAGAAACTTTACCTGAAGATTAAATCTATTTTGATGATAAAAGTCATCTGCATCAACTCTTGCTATATAATCGCCGGTCGCGTTTTTAATACATTTATTTAAAGATTCTTGTATTCCCTTTCTATTTGAATTACTAAAATACTTGTAATCAAGATTTTTAAATTTCTTAAAAAAATTAGAATTCATTTCATTTTCTTTACTATCATCAACAATAATTAACTCAAAATTTTGAAAACTTTGACTAATAAGGGAATTAACCATCACCTCAAGATGAGTAAGATTAGGATTAAACAAAGGTAGGATTGCACTTATTTTATTCATGATGGTACCCGGAGCCGGACTTGAACCGGCACGCCATTGCTGGCGAGGGATTTTAAGTCCCTTGTGTCTACCAATTCCACCATCCGGGCAAGACCTATTTTTTATTTTGAGCTATTGTAACCCAAGGAACACCATAGATGTCCCATAAACCTGGGCTTTTTAACTTCTTTTGTATTGGAAGATACCAAAAAATATTTAAAAAAACTGCAACCAGTCCAACTGAGAGAATTCTACTAATTAAACGCCTTCTTACTGATTTTAGTACTATAAGTGATTGTGACTGCAATATTTTTATTAAATCATTAGGGAACACTATCTTGGTATGAGTTGGATCATCATAAAAATTTAGGAAACCATCAGCTTTTGGAAAATTTATTGTTTGAGGTGAAGGTGTTTCTATATATAGCAAACCATTATCATCTAATAATTCTGAAGCCTCACATACAGCCTCTTTGTAATCTTTAAGATGCTCAACAACATGAGACATGATTATTAAATCAAATTTCAGATCAATTGAAGATGACCATCCTGGAGCATCTAAGTCAGCATGAATAAAGTTTTCAATTTCATCATAGTCTTCGTCATTTGAATGCCAGGCACCTTTATCTAGACCATAATAATTACAATATGGAAAATTTCTTTTAGTAAGTGCATATGAATCTGACCCACATCCAATGTCTAACACTTTGAAACTATCTTTTTTATTAAAATATTTTGATAGGTATATAAATCTACCAGGTTTAAGTAGGTATCTTTTAATATTATTTCTAAGTTTTCTCATATTAAATCTATATTTTTTTACATATTATAGGTTGTGGAGGCTGAATCCGGAATCGAACCGGAGTAAACGGCTTTGCA
>TARA_B100001057_G_scaffold200697_1_pt1 | contig 20611 bp, 24 predicted proteins | sample TARA_B100001057 | Tara Oceans TARA_B100001057 (sample SAMEA2621839) | marine metagenome | biome: marine biome (ENVO:00000447); feature: surface water layer (ENVO:00002042); material: "saline water (ENVO:00002010), including plankton (ENVO:xxxxxxxx)" | depth 5 m
TGAGAATGTTGAAACAAATCCACTTTTTGATTTACAGGGCCTGCCTGTTGAGGAAATTACATTTGCAGAGACTTTAAAAGATACTGGTTACTACACGGCTCATATTGGTAAATGGCATTTAGGCAGAGGCCCTAGTTTTGCTCCATTAACACAGGGTTTTGATGATAGTCTGATGATGGCGAGCGGGCTTTTTTTGCCAGAGAATGATCCCAATGTTGTAAATGCTTATCTGCCTTGGGATCCTATCGATAAATTTTTATGGGCAATTTTAGATTATGCAGCCTCTTTCAATGAAACTTCAGAGAGAGATGGCTGGTTTGAACCAAAAGGCTATCTTACTGATTACTACACAGATGAAGCAATTAAAGTTATTGAGTCGAATAAAAACAGACCTTTCTTCCTGTACTTAGCACATTGGGGTGTACATACTCCATTGCAAGCACTTAGATCTGATTATGATGAGTTAGCTCATATTGAAGATCATGTAGAGCGAGTTTATGCAGCAATGATAAAGTCACTTGATAGAAGTGTTGGCCGCATAATTGAGACACTAAAGGAAAATGGCTTGAGTGAAAACACCTGGATTATTTTTACAAGTGATAATGGAGGTGCTCATTACATTGGCCTCAGGTATATTAATGCACCTTATCGTGGTTACAAGTTGACCTTATTTGAAGGGGGCATAAAAGTTCCTCTGGTTTTTTGGAAGGAAGGCATCAAACCTCAACAATTATCTGAAAGAGCAACACACATTGACATAATGCCAACAATTCATGGCTTGGTTAAAGAAAAACTTTCGCATCAGGTAGATGGTATAGATTTATTTAATGATCAATACGACCTTAACAAAAGACCAATATTTTGGAAAACAGGACACAATAAAGTAGTAATTAAAGATAACTGGAAGCTTCAAGTAGCCGACTTTCCAGACAAACAGTGGTTATTCAATTTAGCAACAGACCCTACCGAGCAAACCGAGTTATCTAAATTAAATCCTGACAAAGTAAATGAACTGCTAGGCTTAATAAGTGAACACGCCAATGGGGCAAGAGAATCATTATATAAGCCACCTTTGCTGGCTAATATCGAAATTGATCGCACACTGAAGGAAGTAAGTGAAGATGGCGCTATAGAAGGTGAAGAATCTGTTTGGGTTGCAAACTAATCTCAATTCTTCCCTTTAAATTTATCTTACATGATAAAATTTTTATATGCAGATAGATTTTTATTTTTCTTATAGAAGCCCATATTCCTATTTAATTTTGCCTCGTGTAATAGATTTAAAAACAAATCACAATCTCAATATCAACTTCAAACTGGTGTATCCGTTAGCCATTCGTAAGCCAGAATTTTTTAAGGGTAAGAATTTTCTTACTTTCTTTTCTCACAAAATGATTGATATGAGAATGGTGGCAAATAGACTTGAGATGCCATTTTTTACACCAAAACCAGACCCCATAAAACAAAGCTATTTAACTGGTAAGATCAGTGATCAGCAACCACACATATTCAATCTTTGTCATTTGGGTCAACAAGCTCATTTAGAAGGTGTTGGCATAGAGTTAGCATTTGAATTATCAAGCTTAATCTTTGGTACTAAAAGTGGATGGAATGAAGAACATAATATGGCTCAGGCTTGCAGCAATGTTGGCTTAAATCTGACTGACTTAAAGATAAAGGTTAAGCAAAATGAAGAGGAATTAATCCAACAGATATTGAAGAACCAAGAAGATCAGAAATTAGCCGGACATCATGGAGTACCATTGCTTGTGTATAAAAACCAAACTTTTTTTGGCCAAGACAGATTTGATGATTTCAAGAAACTATTAGTTGAAGATGGATTGCTATAAAAATGAAACGAACCACTATACGAGAAGGCATCAAGCATCTTTTATCAACTGAACCAGGATTTCAAAATTTTGTTCCACAAAAAAAAATAGAGCTTTTCTTAAGACCAATAGGCTTTGAAGGTATTTGTGCACTAGTAATAGAACAACAGATCTCTGTTGCTGCCGCAAATTCAATAAAAAAAAGAGTTTTTGGATTAATGAAAAAAGTAAATGCGAGAGAGTTTTTGAAATTAAAAGATGACATGATCAGAAATGCTGGGTTGAGTCGACCGAAAATTAATTATCTAAAAGGAGTTGCTGAGAAGGAGGCTAATGGTCAATTTAACTTTGCACATTTAGAGAAATTAAATGATAAAGATGCTCATGATTACTTATGTCAATTAAAAGGTATAGGTAGCTGGACAGCTGATTGCTATTTAATGGCTTGCCTCGGTAGAGCTGACATCTGGCCTGTGGGTGATATTGGTTTGCAGGAAAGCGTAAAGAAATTAAAAAACCTGAAAGAGCGCCCAAGCGTTGAGGATATGACTTCGATAGCAAGAGACTGGCGTCCTTTCAGGTCAGTTGCCGCAAATCTGTTATGGGCAGATTACGACTAAAAACTAATTAGGTCTTTTTTTATATTTTCTGGCCTCCCATCTTTCTCTTTCACGCATTTCCCCATCCCTTTTTGGGTTTCTAAATTTACGATCCATCATTCTTACCTTGCTGCGCATCTTCATCTTCATCATTCTTAATTTTCTTTGATGTCGCTGATTAATTTGTTCTTGTGACGGTGTCTCAGTATTTGCTATTTTTTCACGCATCATTATTAGACGCTGCAATACTCTGCCCTCATAATTTCCGCTGTCTATTAATAGATCCAAATCTGCAAGCTTAGCTGACTTATTTGCCTCAACTTCTGAAACTGAAGGTGGTCCTTTAAGCTCTGCTAGGTCCATTTTCACTTTCGCCCACATCTTATTTGAGATATCGTTTTTTCCCATGTGGTTATCTGCCAATAAGAAAGCACTAAGCGTTAATATGGTTAATAAAAATTTTTTATTCATAATTACCCTCAATTACTTTTGATGAAAGAAAGAAGAATTAGTTCAAAGTTTTAACAACTTTTGAAAAGATTTGCATGCATTTATCTAGAGTATCTAAATCGGGAAAAGTGGGCGCTAATCTTATATTATTGTTCATTGGGTCTTTTTGATAAGGGAAACAAGAGCCTACTGGCAATAGTCTAAGGCCAAGTGCTTCACAAGTTTGAATAATCTCTGCAGCATTATTTTTTTTGGAATCAAAAGAAAAGAAATAGCCACCAGTTGGGCTGGTATAGTCACATAAACCCTCATCTCTTAGTGGTGCAATGTATTTTTTTACAAGATCAAATTTTGGTGCAATAATTTTTCTCAATTCTGCCATTTGATCTTCAATTGACATCAGTTTGAAATATTTAACATGTAGGCCTTGATTTAATTTATTGGGCCCAGGTGTTATTGCATTTCTGAAGTCGATAAACTTATTAATATTATTTTTAGAGGTTGATAGGAAAGAAATTCCTGCTCCAGCTAAGGTTATCTTTGACGTTGAGCCAACTTGAAAGAAGTTTTCATGCATTCCTAATTCTTTAGCAATTTTATCTGCTGGTGTTTGCTCTATGGTTTTTTCTAAATCATGGCAGGCATAAGCATTGTCCCACATGATTGCAAAGTTTTTATTGTATGGCCGAAAGAGCTTGAATAACTCATGAACATTTTGATCAGAGTATGTGTGGCCCGTTGGGTTTGAGTGCCTTGGGACACAGACAATACCATGAACATCACTCTCGTTTTCGAGAACCTCCTTCACCGCATTTAAATCTGGGCCATCATCTTGAAATGGAACTGTAATCATCCTTACACCAAAATTTTCCAAGAGTTTGAAGTGTCTATCATAACCAGGCACAGGACAAATAATCTTGCTATCTTTGTTTAGATTAGATTTATCGAAGTTAAGAAATAAAGAACAACTAACAACTTGATGCATAAGCGTCAAAGAAGAATTATCTAATGCTATTGTCTCATCAAAATTTGAAGACAGGATATTTGAACCCAGCTTCCTGGCGGATGGTAAGCCCTCAGGGTTTCCATAATTTCTTAAATCTATCCCATCCATTTCATAAGGAATTTCAATTTGTGATAAAACTTTTTGTGATATATCAAGTTGAGCTGGTGCTGGCTTTCCTCTTGTTAAATCATAGACAGAATTGGCGTCTAACCAAGGGAGTTCTTGTTTTATTTGTTCTAAAATACTCATATGAATTCGATAGTGATAATTCTAGCAATTTTTCTAGTTATTTCCGTAGGCGTAATAATTTATCTAGTGACTAATCAATCAAATAGTCAGAAAAATAATGAACTCAATCATGATCTACAAAATAAAATTATTGCTTCCATAGATGAGGTTTATCAAAAGAGGGAAGATGAGTTTAAAAAAGCATCTAAAGAAAATATTGAAAATATCATTGATCCATTCAAAAAAAGGATAAAAGAATTTGAAGAAGAAGTTAGAAAGAATACTACCCAACAACACGAATTTCACACTAAAACAAAGGTAACTATTGATAATTTAATTGAGCAGACAAACCAGATAACTTCAGATGCAAACAAACTTACAAAAGCTCTATCAGGTGACAGCAAAACTCAGGGTGATTATGGTGAATTTAAGCTAAAGATGTTATTGGAAAATTCTGGTCTTGAAGAAAATATTCACTATAAATTACAAAAAAGTTTTACTGTAAAAGAAGATGGCGATATTTCACGAGAAATACCTGATGCCGTTATTTATTTACCTGAGAACAGAAATATTATTATTGATTCAAAATTTTCATTTAACGCCTATAACGATTATTGCAACTCTGAAGAAGCTACGGAAAGAGACAAGTTTGGCAAGGAGCTCACAAAAAATATTCGGCAAAGAATAACTGATCTAAGTACAACTAAATATACTGATATTAAAGAACTCAATACACCTGACATCATATTTATGTTTTTGGGTATTGATGACTCATTGAGTGTTGGTTTGAAATATGATTCTGATCTAGTTTCATTTGCAGACAAAAAGAGAATAGCACTTGTCAGCCCTTCAATTCTTCATATCTCAATAAAAATGGTAGAAAATCTTTGGCGTATTGATGGTCAAAGGGAGAGTGTGGTAAGAGTCTATGAAGAAGCGCAAAAATTAGTTGATAAACTGCATGGGTTTTCTGAGGTTATGGATAGTCTGGGTAATTCTATCGCTCAAACACAGAAAAAATATGATGATGCAAAGAACAAGCTTATCGATGGTAAAGGCTCTATAAGTGATAGAGTTGAAAAACTTGTAAGGCTAGGAAGCAAAGAGATCGATAAGGAAGAAAATGGCAATTGAATTTTTTCTCTACCCTATAATCGGCATCATATCTGGTCTTTTAGCAGGCTTCTTTGGTGTTGGCGGAGGGCTAGTTATGGTCCCAGCTTTACATTTCATATATGGGTATTTGGGTTATAACGACGACATTAGCATTCCTTTGTCGTTGGGAACTGCTCTAGGATGTATCGTTATAAACTCTTTATCAGCAATACCGGTGCACAATAAAAATAAAAATATTTCATGGTCAAATTTCGTAAAGCTCTTTATTGGAATTGCTTTTGGTTCGGTAATAGGTGGTTTTATATCAGTTGAAGCTGAAAAAGAAATCTTTAAAAAAGTTTTTGCTTTATTCATATTCTTAATTTCTTTGAGAATGTTTTTTAAGATAAAGGATAAGGAAAATGCTAAAAATTTATCACTTGCTGTATCAGTCCCATTCGGAGGAGTTGTTGGAGCAATTTCAACAACATTTGCTATAGGTGGTGGCATTTTCATTGGCCCATTCTTAAGACTAATGGGTGAGAATATGCGCAGGGCAGTTGGAACATCTGTTGTCTGTACTCTTCCAGTCGGGTTAATTGGTGCATTAACTTATTTATATCTTGGGTTAGATGTTGAAGGGTTGCCAGATTATTCATTCGGATATGTGAATTTTTTGAGTCTATTCTGCATAGTAATATTTAGCTCATTCTCATCGAGACTTGGTGCTTGGTTAACCCAAAAAGTTGATGAAAAAGTATTTCAGACGCTTTATGCTCTTCAATTAGTTCCAATCTTCTTTTATTGGTTGTTAGCATAATGATTCAGTATCCAGACATAGATCCAATAGCCATATCAATCCCTTTACCAGAGTTCTTGCATACATTTTTAGGAGAGGCTCTAAATATTTACTGGTATGGAATTGCTTATGTGCTTGGCGCTTATTTGATTTATCTGAGAATGGTAGCAACAAGAGATATTTTTAAAATAAATCTTTCTAAGGATGATGTAAGCGATGTTGTGTTTACATATGGTCTATTTTTAGGTGCTATCGTTGGAGGCAGGTTGGGGCATGTCATTTTCTATGATTTTCATTTGCAACTTCAGGATCCACTTTACTTCTTAAAAGTCTGGCAAGGAGGAATGTCATTTCATGGAGGGCTTATAGGTGTGATGGCATCTATGTGGGCTTTTTCAAGAAATAAAGGTTATACATTTTTTCAGATTACGGATTGGGTAGCACCTCAAGTACCAATTGCTCTTTGCCTAGGGCGAATAGCAAACTTCATAAATGCTGAATTATATGGAAGAGCAACTGAAGTGCCTTGGGGCATGATATTTCCATCAGATCATCTTGGGCTTGTTAGACATCCCTCCCAAATTTATGAAGCTCTACTTGAGGGTGTCTTGCTTTTTATATTCTTAAACTTTTTCATAAAGAGCACTAATAAGCCTGGAAGACACTCAGCTTACTTCCTAATAGGTTATGGAGTTGCAAGGTCAACAGCTGAATTTTTTAGAACTCCAGATCCAGTTTGGGGTAATGAATTTTTACTATTTAGTTTTTTAACTCAAGGACAGTTATTATCAATTCCTATGATATTATTAGGTGTATTCATTCTTTCAAGAAAATAAATGCAACAATATCTAGACTTATTACATAAAGTAAGAAATTCAGGCAAACCAAAAGGCGACAGAACAGGCACTGGAACTATCTCAATATTTGGACATCAGATGAGATTTAATCTTGAAGATTCTTTTCCTTTGCTAACTACTAAAAAGATTCATTTTAAATCTGTTGCATATGAATTGCTTTGGTTTTTAAAAGGCGACACAAACATTAAATATCTGAAAGATAACGGTGTTTCAATTTGGGATGAGTGGGCCGATGAGAATGGAGACCTTGGGCCAGTATATGGAAAACAATGGCGAAAATGGGAAGGTGCAAATGGCCTGCATGACCAGATAAACTCAGTAATAGAACAAATAAAAAATAATCCAAATAGCAGAAGGCATATTGTCAGCGCTTGGAATGTTGCGGAAATACCAAGCATGGCATTAGCTCCCTGTCACATTCTTTTTCAATTTTATGTCCAGGACAACAAGCTCTCATGCCAGCTGTACCAAAGAAGTGCTGATGTGTTCTTGGGCGTGCCTTTTAATATTGCATCTTACTCACTTCTTACTCATATGATCGCTAATGTCTGTGATTTAGAAGTAGGTGATTTCGTACACACATTGGGTGATGCCCATCTGTATACAAATCACCTTGAACAAGCAGATGAGCAGTTATCAAGAAAACCACTTTCTCCTCCTAAGATAATCGTGAAGAAAAGATCTTCTATAGATGATTATGAGTTTGAAGATTTCGAATTAGTAAATTATCAGCACCATCCCCATATACCTGCAGTAGTAGCAATATGATAGTTTCTGCTTTAGTTGCCATGAATGGCAATAGACTAATTGGAGTAAATAATGAGCTTCCTTGGAAACTCAAGGATGATCTAGAACATTTCAAAAATTATTCTATGCACAAGCCAATTATTATGGGTAAAAATACTTATGAATCTATCGGCAGACCACTTCCTAACAGAATAAATATTGTTGTCTCCTCAACAATGAAGCCTTCAAAAGATCTTACTGTTTGCAGGACACTTGATCAGGCTTTACAAATAGCTAAAGACATCCCTTCAGAAGAAGCAATTCTCATAGGTGGTTCAAGAATATTCTCAGAGGGTTTTAACAACGTTAATAAGTTAGTAATTTCCTGGGTTGAAGCAGATCATCTTGAGGGAGATGTTTACTTTCCTGCTTTTGACATAAATAAGTGGAAAGAAGTTTCTAATGAATCTTTCGAGGCTGATGAATTTAATGAATTTAAATTTCGAATCTGTGAATATATTAAGAAGAAATAGAATCTACTCTTAGCTGAAGATTTCTTACTCTCTCTTGTTCAGCATCAGTATATTTTAGCCAAGATCTTGCTGCGTTTTTGACAGAGTCTTTTTTGCTTTTCGATGCTTTTGTAAAAACATCTCTTGCTTCATTGAATCTTTGTAATTCAAATAATGCTTGGCCAAGAGTTAATTGAGCATAACCAGGATTTTTTAAATCGCCTCTTTTTAGGCCTTTGTTTATAGCGTCAATAGCATTTTCAATGTCATCTTCTTGATAGTAAAGGCTTCCCATTGCTATATAAGCTTCACCATTTTTGGTTTTACTAACAAGCTTTTTAAATACGTCGATTGCTGCTCTTCTCTCCTTTGCAGCTCTCAATGCCTCAGCCAAAATAGTTAAATTTTGTTTATCTTCGATCAAAAATGGCTCAGCTTTAGGATCCAGAGCTAGCTTGGAGCCAGCTTTTACGAAAGCAGGACCATATATATCGGTACAAACTAATTCTTCGATATCCTCGCCTTGTCTGTTTTTCACAAGATTACCATCATCATCAAGCACTTTACTCATTTCACAAAGCTGATCTACGACTTGAAGACCCGAGACTGATGTCATACCTGTGAGCATTATTTCAGCTGACCAATATGGGTTACCTGCAGCCAATAACATTTGCGCCAAAGATTGGAATTCGCCTTTCTTATCAAGCAATTGTTTTACATAAGCAGTTTTCAGAAGAGCTGTATAATCACCTGGTCTATCAAGATCACTATAAAGACCAGCTAAATTTACAAAATACTTTTTCTTTGGATATAACTCCAGAATTTCAACGTACAAAGGAACTTGCTCTTTCTTTAGTTCAAGCTCACTCATTGAAGCCAATAAAAGCGAGTACCAGTTCTCCTTAAACGTTACCCCTGTTTCGTCTGCTATCCTTTTTGCCTCCAATACGTTGTTATAAGCTTTTCCTTTTATTTTTGTTGCTTTAGACTTTGATTTTTCTTCATCTGCTTGAAGATAATAAGCTTGAGATAAAAGGACATATGCATCAGGTTTTACTTCAGGTGCATTCTTGAACCAATCAAGCAGAAATTTTACGCCATCTTTAAAATTAGATTCAGACATATAAAGTTGAGCAAGAGTTAGATAACTATCAATTTTAAGTTTTTCATTAGCATCTTCTTCTTTAATGAATTGTCTATACATATTTATGGCACCAGGAATATCATCTTGGTAGGCGAGATTGAAATAAGACTGATAGTAAAAGTACATAGATCTGTCGTAGCTCTTTAGAGAATCAAGCCTTACCTTTATTTCATTTAATTCAGTTTGGCCTTTCCTTATAGCGGCATCAATAATTTTGTCTTTTTCTTTTGCTTCTTTATTTTTTTTGGCTTTTACTAGCAGTGCTTTTTCTTGCTCAGCAACACCAGCTTCATCAAGGGCCTCAACAACTCTTGTGACTTTTCTTGCTGTTGACTGTGAGAGGACTTTAGCCCTTTTTTTTGTTTTAAGTTCTCTGATTTTTTCTTCTGATGCTAGTTCAGGCAAACCATAACCTGGCTCTGGAATTTCTGCAAAAGTATCAAAGGAAATTGTTAAAAGTAATAAAAAAAGTAATCTCATTTATCTTCCTGTTCCTGCATCTTCTAATTCAAACTTAAACCTATGTTTTACGTCAGCAACTGCTACAGCTCTACCGTCTCTAATAGTTGGTTTATATTTTAACTTAGTTGCAGCTCTTATTGTTGCGGAATTAAACATAGTGCAATCTCTATACTCCCCATCTCTATTTGATGCTGATCTACATTTTCCTTCTATTACGTAGGGCTCTTCAATTGTTCCTTGTTCAGTAATAGTAAAGGCTACCATAACATAACCCTCTGTTCCTCTCTCTTTAGCTCGTCTAGGATATATGGGCTGAACTTTGAAAAGTGGAATATAGTCACCATCTCGGAAAAGAGCACCAGTGCCGGCATTAAATTCAATTTGTGGCTTAGATGCAGAAGCGCTCACTGCTATTGGCGTTACATCTAATTGTGGTGGTGCAATATCTGGGGGTGCAATTTCTGGTTCCTCAGGTGGCTCTACTTCCTCGTTAGTAATAGTTTCAATTTCCCTGTCTGGCATAATGACATCGCCAATTTTTCTTCCTTTTACGACATCGCCACTATCTCCAGTACTCACTAGCAAAACCATAAAAATAAATAGCATAAAAGCTACCAATGGTGCCATTGCTGGAAATAAGAACTTTTTTGAATCCATAATTACTAGTTAGGTTCTGCAGCCAATGAAATATCAAAAACACCTGCGTCTCTAGCACCGTCCATAACTTGGATAATTGCATCAGCGCTCGCTGTTTCGTCAGCCTGTATTACAACTGTTCCTTGAGGATTGTCTGCTAAAAGTTTAAGCACATTAGCTTTTACTTGTCTGACGTCTATTCTTCGGCCGTCCATGTAGATTTCATCGTTACCTCCAATAGCAATTAAGATTGCGGCATTTTCTTGGATTTCTGATGTGTCTGAATCAGGTCTATTAACTTCTAGTCCTGGTTCCTTAATAAAGTTTGCAGTAACAATGAAGAAGATAAGCATGATGAAAACGACATCAAGCATGGGTGTTAAATTAATTTCACTTTCTTCTTCTCTTGCAGCTGCTGAAATTGCGTTTCTTCTCATTTTTTAGCTCCTTGTTTACTGTGTCCTGAGACATATTCTCCCATTAAAAGTTCATTCGTTTCAACTTGGTTCTTGACCCAAATCATTGCTAACACTCCAGAAAGGGCAGACACCATGCCTGCCATTGTAGGAAGAGTTGCTTTAGATACGCCACCAGCCATTGATCTGGCATCACCACCGCCAGTAAATGCCATGACTTGGAACACCTCAATCATACCGGTAACAGTTCCCATCAAACCAAATAATGGGCAAAGCGCTATACATACTTGGATAAGTTGAACGTTTCTATTGATAGCCATTCTTCCTTCAGAGATTAGCCTGGTTTTTGTCATATTTTTGTGCCATGAGGTTTTAAAAGACATCTTTAAGTACCTCTTATTTATGCTTGAGGCCAAATCCTCATGAACAAATAAGAAATAGTAGATTCTCTCAAAAATAAGTGCCCACATGAACGTGACAAGAGTAGCTATGTACCATAATACTGGCCCACCTGACTCCATGAAGTCACGTAGAGATATCCAGAGCTCAGTAAGCCAGATCATTATTACTTAGCTTTTTCAGCCACTATACCCGTAGCTTGTTCTTCTAATACGTCAACTACAGATCTTGCAGATGATTGCAAGAAAGAGTGCGCTAGCGTAGTAGGTATAGCTACTACAAGTCCCAGAACTGTTGTAACTAAAGCTTGTGAAATACCGCCGGCCATGATCTTAGGATCACCTGTTCCAAATAATGTAATTTGTTGGAAGGTAATGATCATACCTGTGACAGTTCCTAAAAGTCCTGCTAGAGGTGCAACCACTGAAACAATTTTCACAAAGCTAATACCTCTTTCGATAGAAGGTCTTTCAGCCATTATAGCCTCAGCTAGTTTAAGCTCTAAACGATCAATAGCTTCTTTCATATTGTCTTTCCCAACTTTGAGAACATTGCCAAGTGGATTTGTACCAATAACGTCAGGTTTTGCTAACTGTTCTTGTACATCTCTGCTCATCATCCAAAGCATTACATACTTATAAATCGCAAAAAGAAGTGTAATACCACCAATTGCAAGGATGATATATCCAATGATTCCACCCTGATTAATTCTTTCTACTAGGGATGGATTTTGAACTAAGTTTGCCAACAATGCACCACCTGAAGGACCACTTGGATCAACAGAAAAACCAACATATCCGGAGCTCACATTAGCATCTGAAACATCACCTGCTGTACTTGTGTACCTACCTGCAGGTTGTCTTGCCAAGAATTGATATTGTCCCTTAGAAGGAACGTATTCTAGATACTTGTTTCCACACACAGCGTTGTAAACACCAACTCTCACAACATCACAATCTGTTTGTGTGCCATCTACATTAATGACGTTGGCTGAGAATCTGCTTACCTCACCAGTAGCTTTCATCTCTCTCATAATTTCGTACCACACTCTCTCGATCTCTTCGATTGTAGGGAGTTCAGTAGATTGACCCATTTTCTGAGTTAGATCTCTTAAAAATACTTCTCTATCTTTACCAAATTCTGCTGCTGTTAAGGAAGATTCGAAAGTTACTCTTGAGTCAGTACTAATACTTTGCATATGACCAAAAAGCTCATTTAAAGAACCAAGTTGTTTTAAATATGCCTCTTCAGCAACTCTTAATTTTTCCTGATTTTTTGCAAACTCAGCTTCGAGTTGATCAGCTATTCTTTCTTGTCTTGCCAGCTCTCTTTGTTCTGCTTTGAGAATATCGCCTTGTTTATCTCTTGCAGCTTTGAACTCAGCTTCCCTTTTAGTGTTTTCACTTTGCTCTTTTGTTTTACCTTCTTTAACAAGTTCTAGAAGTTTGTCCAAATTTGAAGGCACTTCTACTTCAGATTCTTGTGCAAAAGCATTAGCAGATAATATTAAAAACGATAAAAATAAAACCTTTAAATATTTCATTATTCGCCCTCCACAAATTTGACTGGTACCCTTAATAGATCTAGCGGCGCAGTCTTATTAGCCATTCTTATTCCGTCTCTAACCGGGATTCTATAGCTACCACTCACTTCAACCCATTTGCCAGCTTCACTATCCCAAATTCCGGCCTCGCTTTGATCTTTTAGTTGATACATTAATGCGAGCCTTCCGATTCTGAGAATGTTTACAACTTTTTCTTCCCCATCAAGAACAACGGCATCTTCATAAGTTTCAATTGTTCTCCCATATTCTCTTTCAATGTTATAGGCTTCAAGCACTTGTCTGACTTGTTCAGATGCTGTGACTTTTGGATCAGATAGTGTTGCTCTTACTTGATTTATTCTTTTGTATCTCTCATCTAATGAGAAAGGTGCATCTAAAGCGACAAACTGTTCCAGACTATTAGCCATTCTCTCCATAAGTGGTGGAATTTGTCGTTGAATAACAACAACTTGTTTTGTTTGCTCAGCTATAGTTACTAGTCTTTCTTCTTGAGCTTTGATTTGTTGTCTTTTTTGAGCATTGTAGATCTTTAAACCTTCTACTTGCTTTACTACTACTTTCCACTCCGCAAGAAGTGAATCTTTCTCAGTTGATAGATTATCAACTTTTTCCTGAGACTTTTCAGATAGAGAAATAGTACTATCATTTTCCTCTAAAATCTGATCAATATCAGCTGTATCAGCATAGGCAAATACTGCTAATAGGGATAATAAATATACGTATCTTTTCATGATCATTTACCCTTTTAAAAACCTGGACATTAAAATTACCAAATTATTCCCATTTTACAACTATTTTTATACTAAAAAATGCGCTTTTAAAACAGTTTTGGGAAGAATACGGGTGTATTTCTTTTATATTCTTGATATTCGGGCCTGTTACCCCATCTTTTATCAGATCTTAGTTCTAATAATCTGACTCCACTAACAAAATAAATTAATAGAAAACCAAAAATTGGTGAGATAAGAGAAACATATTGCAAACCAGACATAACTGGTACTGCCATTACTGAAATGCCCGTCCAAAGTGCAACTTCTCCAAAATAATTTGGATGTCTTGAGAGGTCCCAAAGACCACCAGTAATGAATTCACCTTCATTGCTTGGGTCAGACTTGAATTTAGTCTTTTGATAATCTGCAACTACCTGGAAACCAAAACCGAAAACCCAAAGCCCCAATCCTATCCAGCCTACTACACCAAACTCAACTTGATTGAGTGCGGTGAGTGCTACTAGTGCTGATAAAGATTGTATGAAAACCCATGCCGCTGACAGAGTCCAAGTCATGAAGAGAGTTGAAAAACTTGGCAATATAGCCTTAAACCTTTTATCGTGGCCATCTTTCAAAACTCGCCAAAATAAAAAACCACCAAGCCTTACAGTCCAAATCATTATGCAGAAGTAAATTAGTGTTGATCTAAGACCCATCATGTCATGTACTGCTGTTTTCATTCCGAAGACCACAAAAGATAGAACTGTAATGTAAGTTAGCGATCCTGTTAGATCATAAAACTTTTCAGTTTGGAAAATGTACGAAGGTATAAATAGCACCCAATGTATCGCAAATGATAGAAGCATAGCCATCATAATTAATGATGTGCCTCCTACTTCCATGGTACCCACAGATACTGTTAGTGCCAAAATATAGCAAACTGCAAATGTTGCTGCTGAGATACCAAGCTTCATTAAAGGTTGTAAAATAGATCTTGCCATAACTTATTTGGTAATAAGTATGATGCATGAATAAAAAAAAACAAATAGCGTCGTAAAATAATATGAAATATTCAACAAACCAATTTAAACAGGGGCTTAAAATCTCAATTGATGGTGAGCCATGTTCTATCATTTCTCATGAGTTTCATAAGCCTGGAAAGGGACAAGCAGTAATGCGAACAAAGCTATACAACCTTAGAACACAGAAAGTCTGGGAAAGAACATTTAAATCAGGAGAGTCCGTCGAAGCTGCAGATGTACAAGAAAAAGAATATCAATTCCTATATGTGGAGGGGACAAGCTATGTTTTTATGGACCAAAATACTTTTGAGCAAATTGAAGTTCCTGAAAATAGTTTAATGGAGATTAAAGACTGGTTAGATGGCGAAGAAGAATGCAAAATAATTTTTTGGAATGGAGAAGTATTAAATGTAGAGCCTCCAACTTTTGTTATTAAGAGAATAGAAAGCACCGAACCAGGCCTTAAAGGTGATACCGTGTCAAATACTTTAAAACCAGCTAAATTAGCATCAGGTAGGGAAATACAAGTGCCTATTTTTATAAATGAAGGCGAGCAAATTAAGGTTGATACGAGAGACGGTTCCTATGTAAGCAGAAGCAAAGAATGATTTTAGAAACATTAAATAAAGAACTTACCAATATCGTTGCAGATTATGCAAAGGAACTTGAAATTGAGCTGTCTGATCAACAGAAAAAACTCATTGAATTCGAAATTAGTGAGGATGGTGAAAGGGCTGACTACTCATCAAGCTCTCCGCTCAAGTTAGCAAAAATTTTTAAGTTAAACCCTATTGATATTGGTGAAAAAATTGTAGGAGGCTTAAATCAACAAGAGATTTTAAAAGCCAATCTGGAGGGGCCTGGTTTTATAAATGTACATATCAGACCTGAAATAAAATTTGAAGCCATGAAAGAAGCATTAAAAGCAGACTCAGCATGGGGCAAACAGAATAAAACCAATAAAAAAGTTTTGGTGGAGTTTGTGTCTTCAAATCCAACTGGTCCATTACATGTTGGTCATGGTAGGGGTGCTGTGCTTGGAATGGCGATATCAAATTTGTTAGAAGCAATAGGATGTGATGTCTCAAGAGAATATTACGTAAATGATGCTGGTAGGCAAATATCTATTTTGACTTGCAGCATTATTCTGAACTCCTATGTAAAAAATTTTCCAACTGAAGGAACTTATGAAGGAGACTACATAAAAGCTCTGTCATCTGAATTCGTAAAAGACTATGGAAATTTAGAGACTGAATTAGTTTTCAATAATTATGATGAAGATCCAGACATAAGACTGGATAGCATAACTCATCAACTAAAAAGCGAAAACCCTAAGCTATGGGAAGCCGCTAAGAGGTTTTCAGTAAATAAGATATTAGAAATTATTAAAACTGAGCTTCATGAATTTGAAATAATTCATGATACATGGTTTAGTGAAAGCTCTTTGGGAAGTATAGAAGAATCAAGTTCTGATCTAAACAAGTCTCTTTCCGATATAGAAGCAAAGGATCACACATATAGAAAAGAGGGTGCAATCTGGTTTAAAACAACAAATTTTGGTGATGATAAAGATCGTGTGCTACTGAGAGAGAATAATGAGCCAACATACTATCTAACCGATGTTGGTTATCACAAAAATAAAATTGATAGAAATTTTGATCTTTGTATTAATGTCTTTGGTGCTGACCATCATGGTTATATCCCAAGACTAACAGCTGCTTTTGATGTAATGAAATCTGAAGGCCAAGAAATTGAATTTGTTCTCTATCAACTGGTTAATTTACATGAAGAGGGCATAAAAAAATCAATGTCTACAAGAAGAGGCGAATTTTATTCATTGGCTGACTTGAGAAAAGAATTAGGCCCTGACGTTATAAAGTTTTTTTTCTTGGAGAAAAAGTCTGATCATACGATGGATTTTGATTTAGATCTTGCAAAAGACGAAAGCAAAAATAATCCTTACTTTTACGCTCAATACGCCTATGTGCGGTGTTGTTCTATCCTATCAAAATCAGAATTTGACGATAATGGGCCCATAGATTTAGATGAGCTTAATAATCACTTTGAGTTGTTATCAAAAATGATAAATTTTCCACATTTCATCGATTCATATGCAATGGAAAGATCTCCTCATTCATTGGTGCATTTTGTTAAAAGCTTTTCATCTGCATTTCACTCTTTTTATGAGAATAATCCTGTTATTACCGATGACATTACAAAATCAAATACAAGATTATTTATCACCACTATGACTAAGCTCATATTGAAAAACAGTTTTAAAATCTTGAATGTAACGCCACTAGAAAGAATGTAAAATGGCAAACTTCTCCTATAAAAATAAAAAATTTCCTATTAAAGCTGGTCCTTCTATTCTTTTAGCAATAACCATATCTTTTTTGATGTCGTTTTCAGCAATGTATTTCTTAAAAGATGAGAAAGAATTTCTGAATTTAGATAACTTTACTGTTGAGGATATTGAATACGAGTTTCAAACAGTTTTAGAGCAGAGCAATTTTGATCAAATTCAGGTAATAGTTGAGACAGAAACAGAAACATGCGAATATTTTGCTCAATCTGGCAGCTTTAGGTCTTTAGAAGCAGCACAGAGCCAGTTTAAAGAACTGGAAAAAGTTGGCTATCAAACAAAAATTGAGAATGTAGTTAGTACTAATAATTATAATTTCAAAGTTATAGTTGGACCTTTTGAAAACCGATCACAAACAAATAATGCTCGAGAAAACTTAAGAAGACTAAATATGGATTCATTAGAGATAAGAAACTGCAAAAAAATTACTGATGAACCTTCATAAATACCAAGAAATCAAAGAATTGCTTGGACCAAATAAAAAACTTATTGCTGTATCGAAGGGACAAAGCATTGAGAAAATAAGACAGCTCTATGAAATTGGTCACCGTGATTTTGGTGAAAATTTTTTACAAGAACTCTCTGAGAAAAAAAATATATTACCAGAGGATATAAGGTGGCATTTTCTGGGAAATATACAGTCAAACAAACTGAATAGAATAGTAAAGCTAAGCCATATGATTCATTCAATTTCAAGAAAAAAAATTTATGATTCTCTCGTATCAAAAGATTTGGAAAAGAGCATAGATATACTTATACAGTTGAAGCTTGGTGACGAAATTTCAAAAAGCGGAATGTCTTGTGCCGAAATAGAAGAAATTCTCAGTTCTCACAAAGACGCTTCAAGAGTGGTAATTAAGGGTATTATGGTTATTGGGGAGGGCAATCTTACCATAGAACAAACCGACCAACAGTTTAAAAATGCCTCAGAGTTTTTTTTACTGCTTAAGTCTAAGCATCCTAATTTAGAATATTTCTCAATGGGTATGTCCGGTGACTACTTGCTTGCTCTGGAAAATGGAAGCAATATGATTAGGTTGGGTTCGTTAATATTCGGAGAAAGAGTAAAAAGAAATGATTGATTCAGGAATTTTATTTGGGATGCTCGGCACACTTAAAACTATTGTTGTCTATTTAATTCTGTTGCTTTTTTTAATTGACCTGTCTAGAGCAGATTCATATAACAAAATAGCGAGAATAATAAAAATACTTCTTTTCCCACTTTTATTGGTTTTCAATATTCACTATAAAAAAATAAATGTTGGCTTACTGTTCGCAGCAATACTCATAAACTTCATTTCATTATATTTGTTGCTCCCTAATTTAGATTTGGGGACCATTGTTAATTTTGCTTTCTTCCAAACAGCTCAAACGTTAATAGGAATTCTAAAATTCATTGTTATAGCTGGCGTTATACTTAGTTGGTTATATGCCTTTGGAGCAAATTTTTATAATTCTGCCACTTCATTATTACAAGAAGTTTATGAAACCACAGTTTCTATATTCAGAAACATTATTCCGCCAACTGCTGGCTTCGACCTTTCTCCACTTATTGCTTTTTTTGTATTTCAGTTAGCAGAAAGAGTTCTGGAGATCTTGATGTTTGAGTATTTTGCTTAAGATTTTTTAAGTATATATCTTTTAATCTTGTGGCCTTTATCTAAACCTTTCTTATGAAAGGTCGAGACTGAAAAAGAAATTTCAAATTCCTTCACTGCTTGAAATAGTTTTTGTTTTTTTAAGGTCTCATCAATATGTTTTTGATAGATAAATGAGTCTGTAAGAATCTCAATTTTCCCAATAGGTGAAATATTTTCATGCAACAATGTTAAAAATTCTTTCGAAATCAGTCTTCTTTTTTTATGTTTCTTCTTAGGCCAAGGATCTGGAAAATGTATACGCACAAATTCAACCTTGAAGGACATCTTATCGAGAAATTCGCGAGCATCTCCATTAAAAAGATATAGGTTTTTTGGTTTGTTAAGATCAAAGAACTCTAGAGCCCTGGCATAACCCTTTTTATATGGTTCGATTCCTATGAAACAGAAATTTTTATTCGACAAGACATCTTCTGAAAACGATTGTGCATCGCCGAAGCCAATGTCCAATACTTTAGGTAATTGTGTGTTCGGTTCTTCCCCTATTTTAAGAGCACAATCTGCTTGGCTGGCCAAGTATTTTTTATTTGTTTCAGATAATCTGCCTGCTCTAGAACTAAAAGTTTTAATCATTGACAAATGATTGTATTAGTTGGGGAAAATTTAAGAAAGAGCTTTTGGTATTAAACGTTTACCAGAGTAGTCTTGAGCTTCTTGAAAGCTGAAGCTTCGATTTGTCTAATTCTTTCAGCAGATACAGAATATTTATCAGCTAATTCATTCAAGGTCAGCTTCTGATCGTCAAGCCATCTAGCTCTAATTATATCTTGTGCTCTACGGTCAAGGTTTGAGATATTTTTCATAAGAGCTGTGTGATTAACACTTTCATAATTACTCTTCTCGGCAATGTCTTGTGGGTTGAATGAGTTGTCTTCAATGTATTGACTTGGTGAAAATGCTTTTTCATCATCATTTTCATCAACAGGCATATCAAAAGGAGCATCTGCTGAATTTAGCCTGTTTTCCATGTGCATTACTTCTTTAAAAGATACATCTAGATCTTCAGCAATTTTTTTTGCTTCTTTATCTGTTAACCAACCTGTGCTTTTCTTTTTGCTTCTTAGGTTAAAGAATAATTTTCTTTGAGCCTTAGTTGTTGCAATTTTTACTATTTTCCAGTTCTTCAAGATAAATTCGTGAATTTCTGCCTTTATCCAGTGCACTCCAAATGAAACCAACCTTACACCTTTATCAGGATCAAATTTTCTGACAGCTTTCAGAAGCCCAAGATTGCCTTCTTGGATTATGTCAGCTAATGGCAGTCCATATCCTGCGTAAGATTTTGCAATGTGAACAACAAACCTTAGATGGGATATCACAAGCTTATGAGCAACTTTAACATCTTCTGTTTCGTAGAATTCTCGGGTGAGTTCGAGCTCCTCTTCTCTAGTGAGAACAGGTATTGAATAAACCTGGGACAGGTATTTATCTAAATCCGAACCAGGATTTGCTAAAGCTAATGCATAACTCATAATAAATTATTATATCTCATTATAACCATTGTTTATCTTTTAACAAATGGAGGGCTATATTAGCACTAAAATTATGTAAATATCAACATATATTGACATTGCTTTGAGATGAAAGTTCATTAAAATATCTGCTTATGGATAAGGCTGAAAAGTTAAAAAAATTACGTGAAGGACTTGTGCTGTTAAGCAGAGACAGAGAGGTAGTTTTCTCATTTCATGAAACTTTTGACATGGTCGATGAACTTTTAGAGATTGTCGACGAGCTTATCCAGGAAAACTCTAAGAGTTAGAGAAAACAAATGTGTTGTTTATTTTTTCTCTAAATACAAAATCCATTTTATTAAAACTTGTTACATCGTTTGGATTCGTGATCTGATTTTCTATCAAATGTCTTGCCATTTCTCCTCTAGCTCTTTTAGCAATTACACCAACTACTCTTTCCTTACCACCTGATAAAGATAAGAATTTAAAGTTAACGACTTTTTGCTCATTCACATGATTTTTAATGACTGAGAAATATTCATCAGAGGCTAGGTTGAAGAGATAAGAATCTCCTAGTTCTTTATTTAATGCAGAAGCAACTTTGTCTCCCCAAAATTCGTATAGGTTTTTAGAATCTCCAAAGGCATGTTGAGTTCCCATCTCTAATCTGTATGGATTCA
>TARA_B100001057_G_scaffold491777_1_pt1 | contig 20606 bp, 31 predicted proteins | sample TARA_B100001057 | Tara Oceans TARA_B100001057 (sample SAMEA2621839) | marine metagenome | biome: marine biome (ENVO:00000447); feature: surface water layer (ENVO:00002042); material: "saline water (ENVO:00002010), including plankton (ENVO:xxxxxxxx)" | depth 5 m
GAAATGCCTATGCTACAAGATCCAGCAGGAATATTGTATGATATGGCACAAGACAAGATCATGGACGAAATGATCATGCAACAATATGAGTAAACTTAACTAGATTTTAGTTAAGATAGAATAAATACTAGAGGAGAACATAAATGGCAGAAATAGAATACAAAGGTATAAAAGTTGGTGGTAGTAAATTATTATTGGTACTGCCATTAGTAGGTACAATCATAGGTGGACTTTGGGGAGGCTTTGAACTCTTTAATAGATACACTTTAATGGAAAAGAAGATTGATTCATATGTTGCTCCAGACCTAAGCGGATTTGATAAAAGACTAGAAGTTATCCAAAGCGAAATGGATATGATACTCCAAGAAGTAACACTAGTGGCTGATGTAGCCAAAGAACTTAAGAATGATCTACGTGGTGATGTTAGACGTATTGAAACAATAGTTGAAGATGTTGAGCAAAAAGTCAAGAACGACGGCAGAGAACTTAACAAAGACATCAGCGATGCAATCAAAGATATCAAACAAGAAATGGCCGACCTTGAAGCGAAGATTGAAAAGCAAATTAAACTTGCATTAGAAAATCCTTTAAGTAATATGGCAACCACAAAGTAACCAATTTACATAAAATCAACTTGACACACTCGGTAGTTTAGTGTATATTAAATATAGTACTGAACTTAACTAACGAGGACTGAATTGTGATCCACAAGATTAGCGAAATGTGTGATAAAGTGTCTGTAATCTATGCAAAATCAATGGAGTTGAGACGTGCGAAGTACGATACTCCAAAAGCAAAACAAGACAAAAATCATATAGACTATCTAATACAAGATATCCAAGCACTTTGTAGAGAAATTGCTAACGATACATCCAAGTATAAGAAAAAGTCTTAGAAATGCACATAGAAATTACAGGCGGCACTAAATTGCTACGCCAACAGATAGAAAGTGTTGCTAGATTCTCAGCAGATATCCTGATGTCTAAGCGATTACAAAAGAATCTATGGCTTGAATTTGAACTGACAAGAGAACTATACAAGTCAGAAGGTAATCTAGGTGATGTGATGTGGAATGACAGGAATCATTCACCACGTGATTATTCAATTAGAATTGATATAACTGTACCAAGACGTAGAATACTAGAATCTGTATGTCATGAAATGGTACACGTAAAGCAGTTTGCAACAGGCAACTGGGTAGAACTAGATAAGACCAAAATAAACCGATGGTTTGGAGAGGACATAAATCCACTGCCTAATTATTGGGATAGACCTTGGGAAATTGAAGCACATGGAAGAGAAGTGGGTTTGTTCATAAGGTGGGCAGAAAAGCACGGTCTGGCTAAACAATCGTGGACACATGATTATTTAGATAAATATGAATAAAGCACATATATTATGAAAAAATACGAACAATACTCCGTTGATGATAGAATAGACGTAAGTCTATTTGATAATGATATTCATTATCTTAATGGAGAATTGAATGAAGAAAATATCAGTAAATGTATCAAATGGATATTAGCCGCCAATCTACAAAAGAAACCAAAACGTACACTAAAGTTATATATTAATACAGTTGGTGGTGACCTTTATGAAACATTTGGATTGATAGATGTAATGCGAGATAGTTATCATCACATAAGCACAATTGGTATAGGTGCTGTCATGAGTGCAGGAGTTCTTATATTTGCAAGTGGAAAACATGGTGAAAGATATATTGGTAAAAATGCGGGTATAATGAACCATCAACACAGTGATAGTATTGAAGCCAAAATGCATGATATGAAAGCACAAATGAAAGAAAATAATAACTGTGAACAAAGATGTATGCAGATTCTTAGAGATGCTACAGGTTACAGTTTGACAGATGTACGTAAAAAGTTCAATAATCCTTCAGATCAATATCTTACAGCCAAACAATTGGTTGAACTCAAAATAGCAGACCACATACTATAATTAGGTTGACAAATACCTTTGTTGATGTTATTATTTTAATAACAATAAGGCAATGAGAGGCACAAATGGAATTTGAAAATAAGATAGTAATAGCAACTGCATTCGCTACTCATAGAGTGAATGGTGGATACTTTCCTGATACCAGACGTTTCAGTGAAGGAACTGCAACATTATTTTCTAACAAGGAGATGATGGCATTTAATCTTGCACCCGAAGATGATAAAATGGTACCTCCAGACTTTACAAAATTTACTGTTACTGATGAAGATTACAAACAAGCAGAACTAGGCGTTGCTTTCTTAATGAAAGAAAATGCTTTACAAATCATTGCAGGTACCCTTACAGACTTTATGAAAAATATGTTAGCACTAGCAAAGTCTGATATGATTCCAAGAGATAGTTTTGGTATAGTATGTTTGATTCCAAAAATATACAATGAAAAAAGCAAAACTAAATTTCTTAAAAAAGACATGAAAGAAAAGTATTCACATAGTAGACACTTAGGTGCAATAGGCGATAAACTTTTTGATCAAGAAGTTTTTGTTACAGATGTTAAATTTGTTGAAAAGTTTGGCTGTCATGCAATCAACGGCGTCATAGAAAATAATCTTATTTCATTTTTTAAAGAATTTGAGCAAGGCAAACCTTTACCACAGGCTGATACTAAATTAAAAATTAATGCTAAAGTAAAAAGGCACAGTGAAAACTGGATAACCAAGATGCCAGAAACACAACTAAATTACGTAAAAATTTTAAATAAATTATGATAAGCAAAGGAGCATTGAATTGGCACATGACGATGATAATAAAAATGAACCAACCCATGATTACATCAGTTTTGAAGATGCCATGGGAGAAGAGGACTGGGGTTTGATATTCGACAAAGACGGAAAATTAAAAGGAATGTTTATACCTAGAGAATTAGCGGATTCACCGATTCCACAGAGTTTATTACACATCTGTGAAGAGTTTTTTGGAGTGGACTTGGAAGAGGAGAATTTAATTAAACGAACACTTCATTGATAGGAGAAATATGTACGTAGCAGTTAGAAACAACAATGTAGAAAAAGCACTTAGAGTTCTTAAGAAAAAGATTAAGAAGTCAGGCTTACTACAAGAAATAAAAGAAAGGCAATACTACCAGAAGCCTAGTGAAAAGAAAAGATTGGCTAAGAAACGTGGAATTGCAAGAGTAAAAAAGGAAGCCAAATTACGTGACAGGTCAATTTAAATATACTGGTTATAGTTACCGCGACGAAAATAAAGATTTCGAAGTACGTAGGCCTTTCGGCCCTAGTGTTTACTTTGGTAAGTTCGATAGCAAGGAAATACAATTCTTGCAAAAACTTTCTCATGAAGCAAAAGACAAAAGTGAAAAGTTAGGACAACAACTATCAGGAAACATTAAAGGACAATATGACTTACAAAATATAGGTACTGCTGATGAGCAAAAGCAGTTTCATGATATTATAAGCAAACATTTAAGTAACTATCTTAGAAGTAGTCTAAATGTTTTTAACTTAGATGAAATGCCTAGCGAACTAGACCATAATGTTAAATTTAATCTTAGAGGTTATCCTTGGGTAAACTTTAGTAATGCAGGTGAATTTAATCCTATGCATACACACGCCGATAGTATTATTAGTGCTAGTTTGTATGTAGATATTCCTGCAGTGATAAAGCAAGAAAAAGAAGAAGCAAAAGAATTTAGCAATCAACCTGCTCCAGGAGATATAGTATTCTTTGGAGGATTGAAAGATAATATATTTGAATCTAGTATGTTCAACCATACACCTACAACAGGCGAAATTATATTGTTTCCAGGAGAAATGAAACACGCAGTATATCCTTTCAAAAGCGATGTAGAAAGAATTACTTTAAGTTTCAATATTGCAGAATTTGGATTTATACACAAAGAAACAAAAGAAAGCAAACCATATAGAATGTGGTGTAACACATATGATTAATGTATATTGGACAAGAGCAATAGCACCAGGCAGTGGCGAAAGACATTTTATTTCTCCATTAAGGTTTGCTGAACCTGTGTTCTTAAACAAAGACATAGACTACAAAGAATTTTTAGGTCCTGCATTATTACATTGTCCAGGCGTAGTAGAAGAAATGACAAAGACCGTTGTCATTAAAAGTCCTGTGACAGTTGACTTACAATACACAGATGAACAAAATTTAAAAGTACACAGACAAGATCCAGAGTTTGGAAAGATATTCTTTGGAGATCCACAAGGAAAGAACGGCATTCATCAATTAGGATTTGGTTATATCTTCTTTGCTGACAAACCACTGATGGCAACTAACTTACCCGCTTACTATCATGACAATGGCTATACTAAAAACGTTAATGCTATATGTGGAAGTTATGATATAGGTAGATGGTTCAGACCTGGAGTACGTCCACTTTTCCAATTGAAACCGGGTGCTAAGAACATAAACATTAATGAAGGCGATGCTTTAATGTACGTTAAGTTTAATACAGATGAAAAAGTAAATTTTGTTGAATTTGACGCACACGAATTAGACCAATTAGGATTTCATAGTCCAATTAATGCTTGTATTACATTAAAGAATCAACTTCCACCTACACCTTTAAACAAAGCATATGAATATTTTGATAATGCTAGAATGAGGCAAAAAGTATTAAAAATTATAAAACGGAATACTATATGAAATTTTTCAAGAACAAAACAGATGACTTTTATAGATGGGTCAAAGGTACTGAACTCGTCGAACTAGATGACATTGATGTATCTGAAGATCCAGTAAGACCTGAACTAACATTAGGTTGGCGTATAACCAATGGCAGAAAAATATTTGGATTGAAGTTTGAAGATGAAATAGAAGGAATCATTTGTATTGCATATACTAAAGATGTTCCGCATAGTGTCAAAGAACTTGATATGATGAGTGAACTAGTACATATGAAAAAAGAAACTCCTACGGTTGCTATTGCATATACAGTTTGGTCACGTAAACGTGGAGCAGGTAGAGAAATTATACAAAAGGTATTAGACTTTGCTAAAGATCACGGAATAGAAAGAGTTGTTACTTTGTCACCACTTACTCCAATGGCAACACATTTCCATATTAAGAATGGTGCAAAGCAAATAAGCATTAACGATACAACACAGAATTTTGAATATGAACTTTGAATTCGAAGATTATAGAAAAAGACCAGAACCAGAAGAAATAGGCTCATGGCCGTTTTGGATTGTTCCAACAAGGTATGTGGGTGGATATATTTTTAAATTTCTATTCATTCTAATTGGCTTGCCTGTGTTCTTTTTTGGATATCTACCAACTTTGGAGATATTTTTTCTTTACTTTCTGATATATGATATGTTAGAATATAACAATACAAAAAGAAGGATACAAAATGGCGAATGATTACGATAACAAATGCATGATAACTTGCACAGATAATGATAACGTTGCTGAAGCAGAAGTAGATAGATTTGTTGAAAAGAATTTTCTAGATGTATTTTTAGCACAAAATAAAATACACATGGAATGGAACGGGAAGGTGTTTGTAGGTAATAAACATGGTTATGAATTTACTACACCAGGACCAGAAATATTTAAAGTAAATTTAGGAAGAGGAAGATAATGCCCAATTTAGTACCGATAGTTGTTGAGAAAGAATCAAGAGGTGAACGCAGTTACGATATCTATAGTAGACTATTAAAAGATAGAATCATTATGTTAGATACGGCTGTTACAGAACAAAGTGCAAGTTTGATAGTTGCACAAATGCTTTTCTTGGAATCAGAGAATCCAAATAAGCCAATCAATTTTTATATTAATAGTCCAGGCGGATTAGTTACTGCTGGTATGGCAATATACGACACAATGCAATTTATTAAATCGCCAGTGCATACAACAGTGATGGGTCAAGCCTGTTCAATGGGTAGTTTTTTAGCAATGGCAGGTGAGCCAGGAAAAAGAAAACTACTGCCAAATGCAAGACACATGATTCACCAACCCTTAGGAGGTACATCAGGACAAGCAAGTGATGTTGAAATACAATACAAAGAACTTGCACGTTGGAAGAAAGTACTGACTGAAATTTATGCTATACACACAGGAAAAGATATCGAAACATTAGAAAAGGATATGGATAGAGATAACTTTATGGTACCTAAAGAAGCAGTCGAATACGGATTGGCAGATGAGGTAGTAGCAAAACGTGTCAAAGAATAATCCAAGCAACAAGTTTAGCCATCATACATTTAGTTTGTTCGATGCAGAGTTTAATGACCCTGCCTCTCATCTATGCATGATTAAAGACTATGATCGTTGTAAAGGATTTTTCACACAATTAGAAGTACATTCAAAAGACAAGATTGTAATTGACTTTGGTGCAGGTACAGGCATACTAGGATTATATGCAGGCATACAGGGTGCTAAAGAAGTTTGGTTTGTAGAAAACCAACTTAACCTACATGAAATAATACACGACCTTGCTAAAAAGAACAATTTAAAAAACTATCATGTAGTTGGGGACTTTACACAGATTCCAAAAGATCTTGACGTAGGTGTGATAGTAAGTGAAACACTAGGTGATACAGGAATCGAAAGAAATTACACGTATCTGTATAGTCAACTTATTGCTAGGTATCCAAGTGCTATTTGTATTCCAGATGCACTAGGTGTATATTACAGTGGTTGCTATGTAAAAGAAGTTGATATTGAAAATGAGTATCTTAAAAACTTTCCAGTTAATTTAGAAAGTAGATACTTGTATCCGTTCCCTGGTATGCGACCAACAAGACTAGAAGGACTAGAAGTAAAAGATATACCATTATTTGAATTTAACCTAAGAAGATATCCTACAGGTAGAGATGTTCGTAAGATTATCGAAATCCAAAAAGATCCTAAAGATAATTTCTTAAGTTTTTACTGGAAAGCAAAATGCAATGGAGAGGTATTTGCAAGTAATACTCCTGCAAGAAAGATAGACAATTTTAATCACTGGCAACAGATAGGATTAAAAATGCCCAATGACAAGACTTTAGGAGTAAGAGTAGATCATTTGCAAGGCCCATTTGTATTATGCGGTAATCCTCATCCTGACTTTATTGATAACCCTGAAAAGTTTGATAATCAAAACTTTGATCCTATGGAATATAAGTTCACAGATGAGAAACCAAAAGAATCAGGATTTATACATTGGACAACCTAAGTACATTATCCGTAACCACATTAAAAGATATAGGAAAGTATCATGATTATCTTATATCTAATAAAACCCATACAGATTTATTCAATGGTGAAGATTACCAATGCGGTCCTTTCCACAACAGTGATGAATATCATTTTAGTCTAGGCGATGATTGGAAATACAACATAAACAAATATTGTTTTAGAGACAGTTTTATTCCAACCAATGATGTCTGGTGCTTTGGAGATAGTTGTACATTTGGAGTTGGAGTTGATATACCTTTTCCTAAGATGCTAGGTGCAAATAACTTAGGTATGATAGGCACTAGCATAGATACTATTGCTAGAATGTTTAGTAGTTTGCAATACATAGACCCAATCACTGATAAAACATTGTTATTCTTTCTTCCTGATCATAGTAGATTTTGTTGGCCTGAGCGAGATAGACAGCCTACAATGATCTTAAATGACACAAAAGATCCAAGGTTGCCTATGTATGTAAGCAACTATCACAGTGATTTAGAAGATTTAAGAACCATTAACTACCTTAATTGGATCTATGATAATGCAAAAGATAACAATTTAAAAGTATGTAGTTGGAGTGAAACTACTCAAAATTTAATTAAGCAAACACTACCAAGTAGGTGTGTAATAGATATAGATTTAAAAAGTTTAGAATTAGATTATGGTAGAGACAAAAGACATCCAGGTACTCGAACCCACTTAAAATTATATGAAACGTTCAAGGAGGTGTTATGACAAAGATGACAGATGAACAATACGAAGCGGAACTTAAGAGACAACAACAAGACCCGCGACATAACCAATGGGGATATCATGGCAGTCCTAAAGAACAGATTGCACGTATGAAAGGTATTCCAACCAAAGAAGGTTTACTAGATATGCTTAAAGAAGGCGTATATGTTGTAACCTTTAAAAAATTAAATGGTGACGAACGTGTAATGACTTGCACAAAGTCCTTTGATGTAATACCAAAAGAGCATCAACCAAAAACAAATACAGAAACTAAATTAGAAAATATTACTGTATGGGACACTAATGCCCAAGGCTGGCGTTCTTTTGTTTACGATCGTGTAAGCAAGGTTGAGGACGTCAAAGATGCTGGAGTGGCTCAACGGTAGAGCAACTGATTTGTAATCAGTAGGTTGGGGGTTCGATTCCCTCCTCCAGCACCATTACGAGGAGATATATATTACTATGCAGACACTACAACAAGATACATCTTTTAGAACACAATACTTCGATATCTTTCCTACGTCATGTGGAATGTATGATTTAGCATTATATGGCCCAGAAGAACACAAAGTAATTGAAACAATCAAAAGTGAACATAAAGAATTTATCTTAGATGAATTTCCAATGTTGAAAGATGCTATTAACGAATGTATATTATTTTACTGCCAACATACAGGTTTAAAACTTGCTGAGATCACACAATATCATATAACATCTATGGGTGTAAATGATAAAGTTGAAGAAACCAAGTATGATGATAGTTTGATAACCATTCAATATTATCCTGTATTTGAACCAGGCAGTACAGATTTATGGGTAAGAAGTCCATTTAATATTCCAAGAGATCATGTAGAAAAAACAACTCTTGCAACTGCACCTTCTGAAAAATTTGTGTTAGGACAAGGACGTTTAATAATTTATCCAAGTTCAGTGCATCATTTTACAGAAGCAAACCAAACCGAAAATAGAATCTGTATAACTTTCAAAACAAAGAAGAAGTAAATGAAGTCAAGTTTCCGAAAATACTTGATTCGATTCTTGAAGGAAGACCTTAAAAGAAACAAAACGAGATTCTTTTTAGAGTTCATTGGTTTAGTGCTAGGTATTGGTGCAACAACTGTAATGGCAATTACAATGCCAAATCCAAATTTACTTATAGCCTATTCAATGTGGGAAGTAAGTGCATTATGTTTAATATACGGTGCCATTAGTAGAGGGAGTGTAGGACTTACACTACTTTATGGATTGTATTTTACAATAGACGGCATAGGATTATTACGTTACCTTGCCATTTTACCTTAATTGGCAAACAAGTACTTGACTTTATTTTATTTTTGTAGTATTATGTAACTTGTAATGATAGATAAAATCTTACAAATAGTGAAATTGTTAACATTAAAGGAGACGTCAATGGCGAAAGCAACAATTCAAGAAAGAGTTTTAAACTCTTTAGCAAACGGCAGTAAATTAACAACTGCTGACATCAAAAACAAATTTGGTGCAGGTAACCCACAAGCGGTTGTACAAGCATTAAGGTTCGCAGGATACCCTGTGTTCTTAAACACTAGAAAAAATTCTAGAGGTACAGTAGTTGCAAGATATGTAATGGGTACTAAGGCTCCAAGAAGCATTATTGGTGCAGGTTACAAAGCAATGGCCAAAGGTTTGCTAGACAACTAAAAATAACTTCTGACGTTATTTGAAAAAAGGTCGCTTATGCGGCCTTTTTTTTTGATTGACAAAAATCAATTAAGACAGTAGTATAATAAAGACTGCTCGTAGTTCAGTTGGATAGAACATTGGTTTGCGGAACCAAAGGTCGGAGGTTCGAATCCTCCCGAGCAGGCCAAATTAGAAGAATAATTAATAGTGTAAGAGGTTATTATGAACACTAAAGATATTACTTCCTGGTTACAATCTAATGTAGATTGGAATAGGTTTTGTACACTTGTAAACAACATAGGCACAGAACTAAATGAGAGAAAATTACGATTTGACAAAAGTGATTTGTTTGAAAAGTCGTTAGAAAAATTCAGCAATGGTCTGATGAAATATGTCAACCAAGAGGGTGTTGATCATATACTACCTGATGGCACTACCGTTGAAATGAAATATACACAGGATTGCTTGTTTACTACAAAGACACAAAAGCAAAAGCAATTCGTAAGTGATCTTCAATTAATGAATAGCAGAGGCGGAAGTGAAGGACGAACACTTCCAGAAAACTATGCACAATATCTCTTGATTTGTGATAACAATAGCATTGCAGTGGTGGCAACAGAACTATTAGAGCCGTATTTGGAAAATGCTGGAGATGGTATAAAAACAAAAAGACTACCAATTAGTGTTATCCAATATGTTGCTAAACCAGATGATATCAAAATAAACTCCGTAAATGCACCTTCTTATAAGGCAACCAAAGTACAAATGCAGGAAGATTTTTTGATGTATTTCTAAAAAAAAGGTTGACTTTTATGTTAATTTGTAGTATATTAATATTATTAATTAGGCATAAATGAGGCACAAATGAGAACACAACCACAAGTAGTTATAGAAAAACTAGAGTCTGACAATAGCAGACTAGCAAAAGAATCAATATTATTAGACGCAATGAACGAAGGACTAGATGAGTTCTTTGAAGGTGTAAAGATGGCACTTGATCCGTTATACACATTTGGCGTTAAGCAAGTTCCTACAAAAGATACAGTAATTTCAGCACAAGGTTGTGAATGGAAGATATTCGTAGAACTTGCAGAAAAACTTAACAAAAGAGAATTGACTGGACACGCGGCCAGAGATGCGATTAACCTTGTAATGAGTTCAGCGACAGCAGAACAATGGAATGGATTTTATAGACGTATCCTTATTAAAGATTTACGTTGTGGTGTTAGTGAAAAGACAGTAAACAATGTTGCTAAAAAGAATGGATTTGACAAATATAATATTCCTGTGTTTACTTGTCAATTAGCACACGACTCAGCAAAACACGAAAAGAAAATCACTGGCGAAAAAATGCTTGAGGTTAAACTAGATGGTGTTCGTGTTATTACAATTATTCAAGGTGACAAAGTAGAGATGTTTTCAAGGAATGGAAAACAGTTTCATAACTTTGGACACATCTGTGATGAGATTGCAGAAGTAGTAAAGAAGACTCCTCCACCAATGGATTTGGTTTTGGACGGAGAAGTAATGAGTGATAACTTCCAAGACTTGATGAAGCAAGTACATAGGAAGGACAATGTGAATGCCAATGACGCAGTATTACACTTATTTGATTTTATTCCTTTGGACAAGTTTTTGGCAGGTGGATACGATAAACCACAGTCATTTAGAACTGAAGCATTGAAGTTTTGGTACAATGCGAATAAAGACGCCTTAGAGCACGTACAAGTGCTGGATCATGAAATTGTGAACTTAGACACACCCGAAGGTCAAAAGACCTACACAGACGTAAATAAAGCGGCTGTAGACGGTGGATATGAGGGGATTATGATCAAAGATCTTGATGCACCGTATGAATGTAAAAGATCTACTGCATGGCTCAAACTAAAACCATTTATAGAAGTAACACTCAAAGTAGTTGCTGTCGAAGAAGGCACAGGACGTAACGAAGGTAGATTAGGTGCCTTAATTTTGAAAGGAGAAGATGATGGATACAATTATAGCCTTAACTGTGGGAGCGGTCTCTCTGACTCTCAACGTGATGAGTTCTGGACTAAACGTGATACTCTCATTGGTCAGTTAGTTGAGATTAGAGCAGATGCAAGAACAAAGTCACAAGATAGTGACACATACAGTTTAAGATTTCCAAGATTCAAAACTTTTAGAGGTTTTGATATAAGCGAGAAACTATAAAGGAGGTAATACACCAATGAAGATTTTCGCAATAATAGTAACACTTTCATTTATGTTGTTATCAACATCAGTGAATGCGGATCCAGTTTCTAAAGTTCAGAACTGGTTGATCGCAGAAAAGAATAGTATTGTTGAATTTCAGAAACAAAGTTGGTCTGATAGTAAAACTCAGTTTGCTAATAACAAAAAGCAAATAGGAGAGTTTTGGAATAAGATAAAATCAGGCTTCAACACTGAAAAGGTAAACTAAAAATACAAGTTAAAGCCATTTTTTATTGACTTTAAATTTTTTTGCTATATAATAACTATAATCACATAGCATAGAAGGAGATAATTAAATGGCTTTGACTGCCTTAAAAGGTAAAAGTCTACGTAGGAAAAAACCAAGAAGAGTATCTAGTAAACTTAATGGTCCTAATTACGATAATGCACATAACTTAAAAGGTGAAGCATACGGAAAGTTTCTTTCTTATGCATTTGACTTTTACAGACTAGAACACAAAGGCTCCGACTATAAAAAATGGGTTCTAGAATATTTCACAAAACACGATAAAACAAAACTAACTTGGTTAAAAAAGTTACCTGAAAATAGATTCGGGTCTACCATCGCTACCCTGTGTAAGGTTTCACTTATGGGAGTACCTGACTATTGTGCGGAATACAATAAGTACTGGGAAGCACTACCAGGAACAATGGGATCCACTAAACCTTTGACCCAAAGTATAAATAGGTTTACAGGTGAACTAATAGAATTAAGTATGAAACTAGCAGAAGAAAAGAAAAAAGAAGAAGAACCTTTTAGACCAGGACAAGGTAAAAAGGTATTAAAAGAGAAGATTAGTATTCAAGAAAGAATACGTAACCAAGCGGTCTTTATGTTTGAACCAGTTGATATATGGTTAGACAAATGGTATGACGAGCAAGAAAAATATAATCCTAAAAGTTTTGACTTTGGCAAACATCTGCGTCAAGTTAATTGCACACAGGCCCATGCAAGGAAAATTAGAGAATGGTTAGACCCAGAACTATTAGAATTGCAAGAGGCAAGTAACCCACCTTCCAAGGCTGATCGTGATAAGATGAACGACTATGACAGAGATAGTGCTGAGCAAATGATAGAAGCATATAGTTGTTATACAAAAAAATCATTAGAGAAAAAAGTACTTGCTCTACAAAATATCCTAGGTGCTTTGAACGTAATAATTGAAACTGCTAAAGCAAATAGAAAACCTCGTAAACGTGTTCGTAGCAAAGAGAAAATGGTTTCTAAATTAAAGTTCGCACAAAGCGATGATAAATTTGCATTAGCAAGTATCAACCCACAAGAAATCATTAATGCAAGTGAACTATGGGTATTCAATACTAAAACACGTAAAATAGGCAAATATGTTGCTAAAACAATAGATCCGCTACATCAAGGACGTGAAGGCAGTGGATTAAGTGTAAAAGGAACAACCATACAAGACTATGACGAGAAGTTATCTATACAGAAAACACTACGTAAACCTGACGAAAAACTTAAAGAATTTAAGGAATGTGGTGCAAGGAAAATAAAGACATTCTTAGACGAAATCAATGCAGTAGACATCAAATTAAACGGTCGTATTAATGCTGAGACGATTTTATTAAAAGCAATACTATAAACTCTTTGGATAAATATTAATATGAGCAACTATAACGACATAGATTCGGGTAAAATCAACGAAATTAAAAAGGGTTTACAATCCATTGGTGAAGCCATTGAAACAGTGGCACAACGAGTTGTACCTGATAAAGAACTTACTGATCACAGTATTAGTGGTAATAAAATCCAAGGCGGAAAAATTACACTTTTTAAAAGTACTGGTATTGAAGATCTTGCAGGAAAGAAAGCATTAGTAGTTGATAACCAAGGAATCCTAGTTGACAATATTGAAACTAGTACTATCTCAGGAGGTGCCACAGTTAAAGGAAACTTTACTGTTGAAGGCGAACTTACCACAGAAAAATTACACGTAAATGAATTGACTGCAGACATAAGAAACGAAAGAACAAGTTCACTTACGTTTAATTCAGAAAGCGGTGACACACCATGGGGTAAAGGATTACAATGGCAGACTGCTGATCAAACTAAACAGTTTATTTTACAAGACCAAGGTATTTGGTCAAGTGAATCAATTGATATACAACGAGACAAAAGTTTTTCAATTGATAGAGTAAACGTTTTATCATCTGACACACTAGGTGAAACTGTTTTAAAATCAAGTCTTACAACTTTAGGTACTATTAACAATCTTAAAGCAACAGGAAGTTTAGAAGTTGATGAGTTTATATTTTATGATGCCAACCAAGAGCGATTAGGAATAGGTACAGAAGGACCTAACGGACAATTAAGTATTGGTAGCATTGATAGTGAATTTATAGTTGACCCAGGTATTAGAAAAGTAACTGTTGGAACTTACACAACAAGTGATTTAGAAGTTATAACAGATAACACTCCAAGGTTGACCATAGAAAACAATGGTAACATTGTATTAGGCACTAAAGGAAACTCTAATCCAAAGATTAGTTTACACGGAAAAGTTGGTGTAAACATTGCTTCGCCAGGCGAAGATGCAGACCTAAGTGTTTCAGGGCCGATTAAATTTATGAATAAAGTTTTTGCAGTAGGTGATGCTACACCTGTAGCCGGAGCATGGCAAACAGGAGATATAGTGTGGCATTCAAATCCAGCAGAAGGCGGTCATGTTGGATGGGTTTGTATCAGAAGCGGTGCTCCAGGATCTTGGCAACCATTCGGCCGCATAGAGAAATAAAATGAAAAAACTAAACAAACAAGTCCAGTGGTGGCACTGGGCGGGTAAAGTACTCCCAATGATGGCCTTGATGGTTCTTTGCCTTGTGATAGTTTTTGACCTTACAAAAATTAGAGACATAGTAGTATGTGCAATAGCGGTTGCCTTTGGTGCAGTTGCATTTACTTGGTGGTGGTGGGTAATGGGAGCAGTTAAGGCACTTACAGATCTACTTACATCAGCACAAACAAGATTTGGTGAAGTGCTTACCGAAATCAAAGACCTAAGAAAGGATATGAATGACAGAAATAAGAAAAAGTAGTATTGCATTATTACTTTTAATCACAGCCTGTACTAATACTCCTAATGTTCCTACCGACGTTACTAACACAGATACTGATACAAAAGATAAAAAAGAAACTACAATAAATCAAAATGGTCCTACGGACTTCCAAGGCATTGCTGACATACTAGGGTGTATGTTTGCTCCTCAAACTTGTGAAAAAAATTAATCTGTTGGGTTAAAGACTTCCTGAGCAGTCATGCCCATTTGTCCTTTATTAAGATTGACAGTAACACTTCCAGTTGCGGCTATTAACTTAAAGTAAACTTCTTCGCCGTAGTTTGCTGAAGTTGTATGTCCTATTTTATGATGTAAGGTTGTGTATTCATCATATGTTGCACCTGATGTATCATGTGGTATTTGTATTTTATCTATGGTACTCCAACTTCCTGAATCGACCTTAGTTTGTAATTCAACGTATGCTTCAGCAGTTCCTTTTTTAACTGGTACACTATAATATATTTCTATGTTTTGTTCACCAGTAGAAGTAAAGTTGATTGCCATATCCGCTGGACTAGTATCTTGAATTGTATTTCCTGCACTTACAGTTGTATCTAAACTTCCTCCTGCAATACCTGGATAATTCTTTTGGTAGGCCCTTTGCATTGTACTATTAGCCAATGTAGCATATACAGTTGTTGTACCACTGTTGTTCTTATATATTTCAAATACAAATTTGTCAGTTTGGTTAGCATTACCTTTAGGTGGATTACCATAAGGTGTTCTCCACACAACGTTTGCCGCGGCGCCACCTATCTTGAATCCAGGTACTCTTGCTACGCCACCTTGTTGTAGATTGATAATAATACTTTTAATTTCATTATTTGCAAGTGTTAAATTTGTAATGTTTGCATTGATTCCGCCGCCCGGTGTAGTCCAGAATACTTCATCACCAAACGCACTGGTAACATCAATATTGTAATCGCCTGTGTTTACATTATTTGATAATATCTTTCTTGTTATTCCATTTGTGAATAATTCATTTGCAATACTAATGTTATTGTTTGCATCACTGCTGATCAATAAATTAGAGCCATTGTAAAACTGGAAGACACCTTTCGTTGCATCTGCGGCATCTAATTTAAATTGTAATTTTGCACGTTCTACAAAGTCACCAGCGGAATATGCCAATGCTCTTATGTTTGCAATTTCATCACCTGGACTTGCATTGGTAAATGTTATTCCACTATTGCCTCTGCCTTTGTAAAAGTCTAAGTTATTACCTTGTGTGTTAGTACCAAATGATCCTATGTTAATACCAGAACCTGCGCCATATCCTGTTCCGCTTATACTTAAAGAACCGTATGGATTATTATTTGTTGAAAAAGTCGCAGTGGTTGTTGATTGAAATTTTTGACCCCACTTGACATAACCAACATTTGCTAGTGGACTATCATTGGAACCATCTGATTCATATAACCAAAAGCCTTTGTTTCCATTAGGCGGACTCATTTCTAAGTCATCTATGCTTATTTTATTTGCTACTGAATCTACAATAGTTGTACTATCATCTCCAAACACAGAACCTTTGAAGTCTCCATAGTATTCAACTGCTGAAACATTTCCTGATACAGTAATTCCACTTGCAGTAGTTTCTAGTCTTGGATTATTGTTAAAGTTAATAGTTTGTCCTGCACCAGCATTGGTTGAAATACTTGTTTTTGTACCGCCAGCATTTTGAAAATATGTTGTACCTGAACGTATAAACAAACTTCCTGTGCCTACGTCATCTATGTAAGAGTTAAGACTATCATGATAAATTTCTAAGTCAGGTCCGTCACCTAACTTAATTTTATCATTATCTCTCATAGTCAAGTGTCCTTGAATACTTGGTGATAAAATTTTACCGTTAGCACCATCAATAATTACTGTTGAATCATCTGCACTTACAGACCCTTTTAGATCACCTACAAATATGTTTGAACTGATTGAGTTAAATCCTGTACCAACACCACTGTTAATATTTGCAGTCCCATCTGATAGTGTACCTACTTCTAGGTTACCTGTTACCACTCCTGCTCCGTTTACAGTTAATCCGTTTGTGATTACACTTGTATTGAGAACTGGACCTGTAATTTTGCTATTGACTGCATCTATTAGTAAGGAACTATCATCACCAAACAATGATCCTGTAAAGTCACCGTCAAGTGTTCCTATAAAGTGTCCACGAAAGTTAGTTGCATAAATGTCTTTGAATGCCGTTCCATTGGCACCTATATCAAATGTATTACCACTTGCAGGTAAAACGTTTCTTACTGTGATGTTACCGCCTGCACTATTTGTTGTAAGTACAGGATTAGCAGTTACGCCATATAATTCATAAGTTAATTTTAAGTCTAAGTTAATAGTACCGCCATTGCCCGACCATATAGTAGTTATTCTATACTTCTGACCAGTTGCAGTTGTTTCACTATAATTTGCTGACACTTGATAAGGAACGTCAACTGTATTTCCACTTTCAGTTGCAAGTGTTGTATATGTTCCTGGAGATCCTGGTATTTCTCTTTGAACAACGGTATTTATAGTTGCACCGTTTTTAACTACGTATCCTACACTATAAGAAAATAATCCTGTGCCTGCCTGTGTTACTATTTCATATTGTTGGGCTCCCGCGGCTGATGTTACTGCTCTAACACTTGGTACTAAATTAATTGGATTATCTATTGTACCTGACCCTTGTAAGTTAGCGGGTATAGTTGCAAATCCATCTAATCCTGCACTTGTGATATCACCTATTTCTACATCTTCTATAAAAAGTTTTTCAGTAGTAATGCTACCACGTTTGGCTACTGAATGTAATGAGTCAACTTCTGCTACTGCAAAACTACTAATCTGTAAACTGTTTGCACCTAATCTAGTAAGTTGTATTCCGCCTGCTTGTGAAAGTGCTATTGTTGATGTGTTTGTGTTTACATCTGTTAGGTTGATATCTGTAGTACCTAGTGGTACATCAAGATCATATTGTACATCAACTGTGAAAGTATCTGTACTAACGTTACCGCCTGTCCATTTGACACCTTGTCCTCTTTTTATGTGAAGACTATCCGTGACTGCATCTGCTTCAATGTTATATTCAACAGTATTACCATCAGCAGAGTATAGTTTTATAAATCTAAAAAAGTCGTGTATTGCGGTCATGTTTCGTATTTTTCCTAACTTACTACTGTATTTATTAAATACTGTATGCTCATTATAGGTAACGGAGAGAGCCGTAAAGGCCTTGATATACAAAAATTTAACTGTCTTACAGTAGGTTGTAATGCTATTATACGCGAAACTAGAGTACATAATGTAGTCTGTTGTGATAAACGTATGGTAATAGAAGCATCACAAAAGATGATTAATAACAAGACAGCAGTGTGGACTAGATATGACTGGAGATCACAGTTTCCAAAAATGCATAATTTATACCATTTTCCAAGTTTATGGTATGAAGGAGGACTAAAACAGGATAATCCATTCCATTGGGGAAGTGGTCCTTATGCAGTTTTCGTAGGAGCAAGACTTCCAGGTAGATCTAAAGAAGTTATCCATATGATAGGATTTGATCTTTATCCTAAAGAAGATGGAAAGATTAATAATATATTTAAAGGGACTTTCAACTATAATGAAGAAGACTCAAATGGAGTTAATCCTAGTTTCTGGATTTACCAAATAGGTAAAGTAATGGAAAGGTTTGATTCAAGAGAATTTAGAATTTACAATAAAGCGGATTGGAAAATGCCTGAATCTTGGAAACGTTTAGAAAATGTAAAATTTTGTCCACTAGGTGACAATCCCAAACAAATGGAAAGTTTATACGAGATCATTACATGAAGAAAGAAAACTTTGCAATATTTCCTACATTAGTTTCTGCTTTTGATTTTAAAGGACACAGTCAAGAACAAACTTGTATAGACATAATAAACGGGTACGAGAATATGACTGACCATGCTTTGATTAAAGGTGGGAAGAGTAGTTTTGTAGTAGGTGACGAACAGTTTCTTTTTGATAAAAGGCTAGATAAATTAAGATGGGATATACAGGGTGCTATTGATAGTTACTGTGACGATGCAGGACTAGAACCTAGTCTGTTAAGCACTAGTTGGTTCAATGTTATGCAAGAAGGTGCAAACGTAGAAAAGCATAGACATGAAGGAAGTGTAGTAAGTGGTGCTTACTATCCTTATGTTGAAGATGAAAGTTGTCCTTTGATATTTGAAAGTCCATTACGCCAAGTTAGAATGTGTGATGTATTTGAAAAGCAAAATGAATTTAGTAGTTACTATGTAAGTATGAAACCAAAAAATGGTTTACTGCTTATATTCCCTAGTTGGTTAGAACATAAAACTGATCCAAATTCTAGTGGTAAAAGAATAACTGTAAGTTTCAATACCATAAGAAGAAATCTTGTTCCGCATATAATTGCACAACAAAAGCATTATGGTAACTTTCCTGTTGACAAACAGGCAAACTTATAGTATATTAGTAATATGAGGACTTTAAAACGTCGACCCTCTTTAAATACTCCGCCGTTAATGATAATAGGAGAAACATATGAGTAAACATTATAGCACAAAACATTATGGACATAACATTGGGTTGAGTGCAGTCTTTAGACAACCAAATGCAGATCATTCACACTGCCATTTGCTACACGGATACAGTCTAGCATTTACATTTACTTTTGGTTGTGACAAATTAGATAACAAAAATTGGGCAGTAGACTTTGGTGGACTTAAACCTTTGAAGAAATGGTTGGAAGATAACTTCGATCATAAACTTTGTTTGGACAATGCAGATCCAATGGTTGACGAGTTCAAGAGATTAGAAGATTTAGATCTTGCAGAGATTAGATACTTTGATGGTGTTGGTGCAGAGAAATTTGCCGAACACGCCTTTAACTATGCAGATGGTCTTATTAGAGAAGCAACACAAAATAGATGCTATGTTGTAAAGGTTGAGTGTGCAGAACACGGAGCCAATTCAGCAATTTATTCAAAAGAGTAGGTCCTTACTAATGCAAAATTGGATCGTGTGTCTCAAGCATGGAGACAAATACAGTTCAGAATATGTAAACAAATTACATAATATGGTTCGTAGGAACTGTACACTTCCGTTTGAGTTTGCTTGTTTTACAGAAAGGCCAGAAGGATTAGATCCAGGTATTAAAGTATTTGCTTTACCAGATCTTGGAACTATATCTGGTTGGTGGTACAAGCCAATGTTCTTTGATCCTAACTTACCTACACAAGGTAGGATTTTATATTTTGATTTAGATGTAATTGTTTTCAACAACATTGATAATCTTTGGACTTATGAACCAGATACGTTTTGTATTATTAGAGACTTCAATAGACACATAAGAGATGATTGGCAAAGAATGAACTCTAGTGTATTTAGATTACAAACAGGTCAGCACAAATACGTATATGAAAACTTTATTAGACAACCAGAAACTAATTCAAAAAAAATGCACGGAGATCAAGATTGGATCTTTGCACACATAAAGAACGATTATAAATTTTGGCCAGATGAATGGATCCAAAGTTATAAATGGGAAATGCGAGGTAAACCTACTATGGCAAGAGTTGATGGAGTAAGAAACTTCAGTCATCCAGGCATTCCTGAAATTAAACCAAAAACCAGTGTAGCAGTATTCCATGGAGAACCACACCCACATAATTGTATTGATCCTTGGTGCAAGGAAAACTGGTATTGACATTACCCGTTTTATTTGCTATAATAAAGCAAGTATGGAGAAG
>TARA_B100001057_G_scaffold107542_3_pt1 | contig 20586 bp, 18 predicted proteins | sample TARA_B100001057 | Tara Oceans TARA_B100001057 (sample SAMEA2621839) | marine metagenome | biome: marine biome (ENVO:00000447); feature: surface water layer (ENVO:00002042); material: "saline water (ENVO:00002010), including plankton (ENVO:xxxxxxxx)" | depth 5 m
GTTTTTCTCTTATTCCTGCAAGGACAACTATGGCTAAAGCCCAGCCAAATCCAGCACCAAATCCATAGACAATACTTTCCGTAAATAATAAATCTTTTTCAACCATAAATAATGAAGCACCTAAAATTGCACAATTTACTGTGATGAGAGGTAGAAATTGACCTAGTGCATTATACAGAGCCGGAACATATTTATCCAAAAACATTTCTAGAATTTGTACAGAGGCAGCTATAACTCCTATATAACTGATGAGTTCAACAAATTCTAAATTAGTACCCTCTATACCGAGCCACGTAAGTGCGTCTTCTCTTAAAATGAAATTGTAAATAAGATTATTGAGAGGAACTGTTAACATGCATACAACTATTACAGCAATTCCAAGACCAAAAGCTGCATCAATTTTTTTAGATATAGCTATAAAGGTACACATTCCAAGAAACAAAGACAATGCAATATTTTCAATAAATACTGTAGTAATAAATATGCTTAAATAGTGTTCAAACATTTATTTCTCTCTTTGATAAATCAGGTGTTGTTGAGTGTTTTGAGACAACGAAATCATCTTCTTCAATTTGATCTTTCTGTAAAGACCTTATCAACCAGATAAATAATCCGATTATTATAAATGAGCTTGGCGGAAGTAATAGTAAATTGTTACCCATATACCAACCCCCATTAGAAACCAAAGGTAAAATCTCATAACCAAATAATGTCCCCGCTCCAAATAATTCTCTTATGAAAGCTACCCCAATTAAAATAATGCTATAACCTATTCCATTTCCTAATCCATCAAAAAAACTTACTAAAGGTTTTTGTTTCATTGCAAAAGCTTCAGCTCTCCCCATAACAATACAATTAGTAATTATCAAACCTACAAAAACTGATAATTTTTTACTTGTTTCGTAATCATAGGCTTTCAATAACTCGTCAACAACAATAACAAGTGATGCAATAATAGTCATTTGTACAATAATTCTTATACTTGAAGGAATATAGTTCCTTATTAATGATATGAAAAGGTTTGAAAAAGATACTACGCTTGTAACGGCTACACACATAACCATTGTAACTGAAAGATTATTTGTAACAGCTAAGGCTGAACATATTCCTAAGATCTGAAGTGTGATTGGATTTTCTTTTATGAGAGGGTTAATTATTACCTCTTGATATTGTTTAAGACTCATAATCAAGCTCTCTAAATAAATTAGCGTAACCAGAATCGCTAAACCAATAAGCAACCATATTTGTAACACCCCTACTTGTTAATGTTGCTCCAGATAAACCATCTATCTTATACATGCTATCAGAATCACTTAGTTCTACTTTACCTTTTATAACTTCTAAAGCTACTTGATCATTGTTATATATTTTTTTTCCTTTCCATGAAGATTTCCATTTAGGATTATCTACTTCAGCACCTAAACCTGGCGTTTCTTTATGTTCATAAAATTCAATTCCCGATATCGTATTAAAGTCATTTTCAACTGCTATGAAACCATAAAGCGTTCCCCATAAACCATAACCCCTAATAGGTAAGATAAGTTTTTGAATTTTATTTATGTCATTTCTTAAAATATATATTTTTCCTACATTTTCTCTATTTTTAATTATCGCTATATCTTCTGATGCAGGAACAGAGCTGGATAAATTAGAATCTTTAGTTACAACAATTTGATCGTATTCATCAATATTAAAGTCTTTATATTCATTAAAAATTCTTCCCGAATCAAAATCTATGTATTTAGACTCAAGTTTGGAAAATTGTTCAGAAATTGATATTGAAGGGTCATAGATGTCGGCAACTTGTAGAACTTTAAGCCTTCTATCATTTAGTTTATTTTCCTTTTGAAGATCTCTAAGGCTAACTGCAGAAGAAGATACGACCAAAGAGCAGATTAAACAAACTGAAAATGCTACTGCAATAGTTCTTAAAATAGAATCATTCATTTAATAAAGCCTTTCTTCTATTAATATTAGACATAACAACCATATGATCAATAACAGGAGCCAGTAAATTAGCAAAAAGTATTGCAAGCATCATTCCTTCAGGAAATGCTGGATTAATGACACGTATTAATATCACTGTTACCCCTATTATAAAACCATATATCCATCTACCAGTATTGGTACCAGAACCAGAAACAGGCTCTGTTGCCATGAATACAAGTCCAAAAGCAAAACTACCAATTACTGCATGCCAATACCATGGAATATAAAACATCTCATTTGTTTCAGAACCAATTATATTTAATAAAGATGACATCAAAATCATTCCGACGAGTGTTCCTAAAATGATTCTATATGACGCAACTTTTGTAACTAACAATATCGTTAAGCCTATCAATATAGCAATTATAGACGTTTCGCCAACAGAACCTGGTATATTTCCAAGAAAAGCATCCATCCATGTATATGAACTTGTAATACCAGCCATACCATTTTCAGCTGCCATTCCAAGAGCTGTAGCTCCGCTGTAGCCTTCTGGAACAATATTATAATCAGACAATCCAGCTATCCAAACCTTATCACCAGATATTTGAGCTGGATATGCGAAATACAGAAATGCTCTTCCTGTTAAAGCTGGATTTAAAAAGTTTTTTCCAGTACCACCAAATATCTCTTTACCAATAACCAAGCCAAAAGAAATACCCATTGCTGCTTGCCATAAAGGAATATCTGGAGGACAGCTCAGAGAAAACAATACAGTTGATACAAATGCACCTTCATTTATTTCATGTTTTCTTACAATTGCAAATAAAGCTTCCCAGGCTATACCTACTGTAAAAACAACAAAATATATTGGTAAAAAATAACAGGCGCCAAACCATAGTTTTGAAATAAAACTTGATGAATCATATCCAACAATACTTACGAAATAATGATGCCAATCACCCGTATTCTGTTGACCTATTGACTCGAGATATTCTAAAGAGTTTGCTCCTAGGTTATACATACCAAAAAACATGGCAGGAAATGTTGCAAGCCATACAGTCACCATTACTTTTTGAATGTCTACAGCATCTCTAACATGAATAGGGTTTTTAGTTTTCTTTCCATATGAAAAGAGAAGATTTTCGATTGCATCAAATAAAGGAAACCAATTTGTATATCTGCCTTCACCAACGAAATTTGGCTTAACATTATTCAAATAATTTCTTAAAGCTTTCATAACTCGGTAAAAATTTTATTTAAATTATCCATTAATATTGACGAGTAATCATATTTACTAGGACAAACATATGAACATAATGCTAGATCTTCTGGTGCCAGCTCTAACATTCCAAGATCTATCGCCATTTCTGTATCAGAAACAACCAGAGATTTGAGTAGTTGCGTTACTAGAATATCCATAGGTATTATTTCTTCATAAGAACTAATTGGAACAATAGCTCTATTACCACCACCTATAGAAGTGTTAAAAATATAGTCCTTTGGTTTAATAAATGAAGAAATAAAAACATTAAGCTTTGAATGTAAATTTGATCCAGGCATCAACCAGTTCATAAAAATTTCATTTACTTCATCAGGGATAGCAGAAATTTGTGAATCATAGAAACCCAGGTAATTCATTACTCCTTCAGATTGGTGACCATGCAAAATAGATCCTGATATTATTCGTGCTTTTGGATCAACTTTTCCAGCTGTAATCTCGTCTAGATTTCCGCCAATCCTACTTCTTATTAGCGAAGGTTCATAGACACAAGGTCCACCTAAACTTATGACCTTAGATGTCCTTAAAACTTTATTTTTAATGAGATGCCCTATAGAAATAATATCTTGATAATTTATAGTCCATGCAACTTTTTTTAAATTCACAGGATTTAGCTTTGATATGTGTGTGCTGCTAAGGCCAGCAGGATGAGGACCACTAAATTGGTTATAAATTACATTAGTATTTGATTTCTTGAAATTATTATTTTGATATGAAACATAAATACTGCAGTCATATTCTTTAGTAATTGCTTCAAGACCAATATCAAACATTTCTTGATCAAGATCTATAATAAAATAAGGGTCAACTGAAAGAGGGTTTGTATCGCAACAGTTTACAAAGATTGCATAAGGTACATCGGATGTTGCTGGAGTCCTATTAAAAGGTCTTGTCCTGAATGAATTCCAAAGCCCTGATTCGATTAGGATTGACGTTAATGGTTTATTTATCTCAAATTCAACATAATCCTCATTATTATCTAAATCAATTTCAATAGATAAAAATTTTCTTTTATCGCCTCGATTTATAGATTTGATATTACCAGATCCCGGAGATGTAAAGATTACGTTTGGATTTTTTTTATCTTCAAATATTTTTTGACCTGTTTTTACATAATCACCCTCTTTGAAAAACATTGTTGGCTTCATGCCAATAAAATCATTAGACAACAATCCAACAGATGAAACCTTTGGTTCATCACTAATATGTAAAGATGGCGATCCTGATATTGGTAAATCAAGACCTTTTGAAATTCTAATCACTTCTCTTCGTGTGCCTATGTAAAGTTACTTCGAAATAGTTAAAAAACAATAGAATTATAAGGCTAAAAAGCCTTTGTTTCTATGGTTTTAGTCAATTGGTTTAGGTAATCTAGGTAGTTGGATATTTACGACTTTTTTGGCCAAGCCTAATACTTGTTTTGAATAACCATATTCGTTGTCATACCAACAATATAAAGTAAGACTTTTACCACTAGCTATTGTTGCATGTGAGTCTATAACTGAAGCAAAAGAACTTGAATAGAAGTCTGTTGAAACTATCTCAGAGGAATTTACGTATCCTATGATTTCTCTATATTTTGAATGAAATGCAACTGATTTTAAATACTCATTTACGTCTAAAACAGACACCTCTTGTTTTAATTGAAGTGAAAGAATAGCAAGACTAACATTTGGAGTTGGAACTCTTATAGCATTTCCTGTTAATTTTCCATCCAGTTCTGGAAGAGCTTTAGCAACAGCTTTTACAGCTCCAGTCGTTGTTATGACCATATTTAATGGTGCACCTCTACCTCTTCTATCTCCTTTATGAAAATTATCAATTAAGTTTTGATCATTTGTATAAGCATGAATAGTTTCTATATGACCACCATTAATAGAATACTTGTCATTTATTGCTTTCAATACAGGAACTATTGCATTTGTTGTACAGGATGCAGCTGAAATTATTTTGTCACTACTACTTAGGATATTATCATTAATACCAAAAACAATATTTTTTAAATCACCTTTTGCGGGTGCTGTTAGGATCACTTTGCTTGCTCCAGAAGCTAAATGTTTGGATAAATCATCTTCCGTTCTCCAAACTCCGGTGTTATCTATAACCAAAGGTTCATTAATGTCATGATCTGCATAATTAACTTCTTCAGGACTGGACGCATATATTATTTTTATTGGGTTTCCATTCACTATGAGAGCTGAATTTTCTTCGTCAACTCTAACTGTTCCATCAAACGGACCATGAACTGAGTCTCTAGAGAGTAGACTAGCTCTCTTAAAAATATCATCATCTGAAGCTTTTCTAATAACAATTGCTTTTATTCTAAAGTAATTTCCTGGACCGGTGGTCTGCGTCATCATACGAGCCATTAAGCGTCCAATTCTCCCAAAACCATATAATACAATTGGTTTTGGTTTATCCGGTCTTACAGTTTCTATATCAATTACAGTTTTTAGTTCGTTATCGAGAAAATCAGGAATTTTAGAATCATCATCTTTTATTTCAGAAAAAAATGGACACTTTAAAGCTATCTCACCAATATCAATTTCACAGTCATGAAGTGACAATGAGCTAATATATTGAATCATAGGATAGGTTTCGAATTCACTAAGCTCGTTATTGTCTACTTGACGTGCAAATCTGTGAGCTTTCATTATAGATACTGGAGATTCATTAACTAATGATTTTCCGTAAATCATTATGTTTACACCGTTTCTATATAGGGAGCCTATTAATGGAACCATTAATTCAGCCAGCGCTTCTCTCCACTTCCAGTCACCAAAAGAATCTTCCGGAAGAATCCTTTTCTGTCTTTTGGTAGATTGAAAATTTATATCCCTGTTATCAGTCATTTTCAGATTATAAATGTTTTTTATAAATACCTAAATGATGATTTTATGTAATTCTTCTTAAATGAAAATCTGAATTACCAAATAATGCATCTATTGAAATCATCTTTTTTAAATAATGGCCTATCATTAATTCTTCGCTTACTCCCATACCACCGTGGAGTTGAACTGCCTCTTTCGCAGAAGTTTTTCCAGATTTTCCTACATATGACTTTAAAGCTGAAACATGTTTATACATATCTTCAGATTTGTTATTTATCTCTAGCATAGCTTTAATTAATAATGACTTAGCTAGCTCAGATTCTATAAACATATCAACCATTCTGTGTTGCAAGACCTGAAAGTTAGATATGGGCTGTCCAAATTGTTCTCTTCCTTTAGTATATTCAAGAGTTTTAAAATAACACGCTTCCATCAAACCAACAGCTTCAGCACTCACACATAATGTAGCAAGATTGATTGAATCTTTAATTAATTTATTGGCTTCGGTACCAGAGGCGATGATATCGTCATCTGATAATTTAACATTCTCGAACGAGATTTCTGAGCAAGATTGTCCATCAACAGTTGAGAAAGAATTCATAGAAACTCCATTCATATCTGAATCAAGTATGACTAAAACTAATTGACTATCTTTTAAACATGAAACAATCAACTTTTTAGCATTTGAACCATTTAATACAAGTGTTTTAGTTCCATTTAGAATATTTGATGAGTCTAAAGTAGTATTAACAGATGAATAATCATAAGTTTTGTTTACCTCAGCATATGCAAATGAAATATGCATTTCACCGGTGCAAATTTTTGAAATAAGATCATTTTTGTTTGCATAATTTGATTTATCAAGCATAGTGCCTGAAAGAACTACTGTTGAAAGATATGGTTCTATAACTAAAGCTTTACCAAATTCCTCAAATAAAATTGCTAGTTCAATAGCGCCAAAACCGAGACCTCCAGATTCTTCAGAGAAAGGCATTGATAACCATCCTTGATCAGCAAATAATTGCCATACAGCAGTATCAAAGTCATCTGATGATTTGACTATGTCCTCTCTTTTATAGAAATCATATTCTGATTCACAAAATTTTTGAATCTGCTCTCGAAGCATTACTTGTTCTTCGTTGTAGTCAAGATTCATATTTAAACACCTAAAACAAATTTAGATAAAATATTTTTTTGTATCTCATTACTTCCACCATATATTGAAGTTTTTCTTAAGTTAAGAAATCCTGATAATCCTTCTGCAGCATAATCTGGACCTGCTGGTTTGTCATTGCTCTCATATCCATGAGGTCCAGGATACATTAAGGCATATTCACCAGCTGCTTCAACAAATAGCTCTGATAAATTTTGTTGCATTTCAGTTCCTTTAATTTTTAATATAGATGATTCAGCACCAGGATGACCACCATTTTCTAAAGCAGATAGAAGTCTAAGTTCTGTTATTTCGATAGCTGAAAGTCCAATTTCTAATTCATTAACTTTTCTTTGTAGTTCAGAATTGTCAAGCTTAGCTATTATTTTCTTTAATCTGTTGAGTTGTCTCATAGAAGCACCGACTCCGGCAATACCAAATCTCTCATGTGCTAGTAAGAATTTAGCATAAGTCCAGCCTTTTCCTTCCTCACCAACAAGATTTTCAGCGGGTACTTTAACGTCACTGAAAAAAACTGAATTTACTTCATGCTCACCATCAATTGTGATTATTGGTTTTACCTCAATACCAGGGGTTTTCATATCTATTAAAAGAAAAGAAATACCTTCTTGTTTTATTCCGCTATTGTCTGTTCTTACTAGACAAAATATCCAGTCTGCGTTCTGTGCAAGCGTAGTCCAGGTTTTTGCACCATTAACAATATAGTGATCACCATCACGAACTGCCTTTGTTTTAAGAGATGCTAAATCAGATCCTGATCCAGGCTCAGAATAACCCTGACACCACCATGTATCAAAATTTAAAATATCAGGTAAATATTTTTGCTTTTGCTCTTCATTACCGAATGTCCATATAACCGGAGCAACCATGCTTACGCCAAATGCTAGTAATGGAGGACAGCCAGCTAGACCAAACTCTTTATTAAAAATATAAAGTTGTGTTGATGACCAGCCTGTTCCACCATATTCAACAGGCCAGTTATAACCCATCCAGCCCTTCTTGGATATAGCTTTATGGTAATCAACCATATCTTGCCTGGTTAAAGCAATACCATTATCAGTTTTATCTTTTACGTGCTTGGGGTAATCGTTAGCTAACCACTCTCTGACTTCATCCCTAAAAGCAACATCATCTTTTGTAAAGTTTATATCCATAGTTTTCTTTTAAAATAATTTTTGATTGATAGAATAAGGGGCTCATTATACACAACAATATGCTTAAAAATAAACAAAATAACGGTCAAAATTTTTCACATCATGTTTATCAGAAGTTTATTGTAGGAAACGAATCTTTATGCTTGATTACAAAAGATAATTCAGAATCTCAATATTTTAAAAATGAATTAATGTTATTAGATTCAAATATTGAAATTATTATGTTTCCTGAGAGCGAAATTCTTCCTTATGACCACTTTTCTGTGCCTGAGGCAGTGACCAGAAAAAGATTCAAAATTATAAATGAATTTAGAGATAACAAATTAATTTTAATAACATCATTTAAAAATTTATTTGAATTCTTTCCATCTAATGAATTTTTCAAATCATTTAAGAAATTTAATAAATATGATCAAATATCTGTAACAGAGCTCACGAATATTTTAAAGTCATTAGATTATGAAAAAAAAGTTAATGTAAGTTTAATAAATGAATATTCAGTTCGAGGTGGTATTGTTGACGTCTTTACCCCAATTTATGTCAACCCTCTAAGAATAGAAATATTTGATGACAAAATTGAATCAATAAGATTTTTTGATAAAGACAATCAATTATCAATCAAAACAACAGAATCATTCGCGCTCTCTGTTGGTTCTCTCTTTTGTTTAAATAGAAAAAGAATTGATAATTTTATTAATAATTGGAGAAATTATTTTGATGAATATGACGAAAGAAATTGTGAAATATTTCAAAACATTAAAAACAATAAAATTAATGAGGGAATTGAAATTTATTTTCCATTTTTCTTTGATGATAAGTCAAGATTTATAGATCTATTTGGAGAATTTAATTTTCTCTCAACAATTAATTTAAATAAAGAAATTGAAAATTATGATGATTTTATCAAACAACGATATAAAGATGAAAATGTTGATTTAAGAAGGCCTCTTATAAGACCTGAAGATTTATTTTTGGAAAAAAATATAGTGAGAAAAATGACAAATAATTTTTCTATGATTAAAACAGTAGATTATTCTCAAAAAATTTCTGACTTTGAAGATTTAATTTACAGAATAAATGATAATAAATTTAACAAATCTAATGTTTTAATTTTAACCAATGTTCCAAGTTCGATAGAAGATATTCAAAGGTCAATTAATAAAAAAACTGAAGTCATTACGGATTTAGATGAATTAAACAATGATATAAGTATCATGATAAATGATATTACTAGACCAATATATTTACCTGATAAAAAATTATATATTTTTCATAAAGAATTCCTAAATTCAGATGAATCATCATATTTAAGCAATTCTTATGATGACAAAAGTAACTTTTCAAATAATGATCTATCAACGTTTAAACAAAATGATTATGTAATTCATGAGAATTATGGACTAGGCATATTCGATGGACTCGAGTTAGTCAAAGCAAACAATAAAAATAATGAATATATTAAAATAATTTATGCAAATAATGAAAATCTTTATGTTCCATTATCAAATGTTAATAAGATTGCCAGCTATCATAAGAAGAATAATGATTCTGATTTAACTTTAGATTCTCTTTCTTCCGCTAAATGGAATTTAAAAAAAGCTAAAGCAAAACAAAGATCAATTGATCATGCTGCTGAAATACTAGACATAGAAGCAAGAAGACAAAAAGCTTCTTCATTTTCTCTCAAAATTGATTCTAAATCCTTGAATGAATTTAATAAATATTTTCCATACAAAGAAACTCCAGATCAAATAAAGTCATTTAATTCAATTCAAAAAGATCTTGGATTGATAAAACCAATGAACAGAGTTTTATGTGGTGATGTTGGGTTTGGTAAAACTGAAGTTGCAATGAGAGCCTCATATGTTTCATTATTTTCTAATAAACAAGTAATTATAATTACGCCTAGTACTATATTGTGTGAACAACATTTCAACTCATTCATTAAAAGATTTATCAATGTTCCTGTTAAGATTTCAAAGCTAAATAGACATATATCTAATAAGAAAAAAAATGAAATAATTAAAGAATTTAATAAATCTCAAATAGATATTCTTATAACAACTCATATTATTTTTAATAATGATATTAACTTTGATAATACTGGTCTCTTGATTATTGATGAAGAGCATAAATTTGGTATTAAACAAAAAAACTATATAAAGGATAAACAATCAAATATTCATATTCTTTATTTATCAGCTACACCTATTCCAAGAACAATGAATATGGTTTATGCAGGTCTAAAAGATTTTTCTTTCTTACAAACCCCACCACCAAATAGAATTAACATAAAATCCTTTTTTAAAGTACAAACCAGCTTATTGATGAAAGAGGCTCTTTCAAGAGAAAAGCTTAGAAATGGCCAAAGTTTTATTGTTCAAAATGATATATCAAAGATGGAATTACTCAAAAAAGAAATTCAAAAAATTATGCCTGAGTATAAAGTTGGAATTGCACATGGAAAATTGAACAAAAAGGAAATCCTTCAAATAATGACAGATTTTCATAATGGTGACATAGATGGGTTAATTTGCACAACAATAGTAGAAATGGGATTAGATATTCCTAACGCTAATACAATGATAATTATTAATGCTCAAAATTTTGGTTTAGCTCAACTCCATCAATTGAGAGGAAGAGTTGGAAGATCTGAAAAACAAGGATATTGTTATTTTTTAGTGCCAACAATGGAGATTCCAAAATTATCATTGAATAGACTTAACTCAATTATTAAACATAAAAATTTAGGTGAAGGATTCTTAATTGCTCAAGAGGATCTTGAATTAAGGGGTGGTGGTGAGATGCTAGGAGATAAACAAAGCGGTCACGTTGATAATGTTGGCATGAGCTTATACTTATCAATGCTTAAGACTGCACTCAAAAATACAGATGAAAAAATAATAAGAGATGATATAACGGTCAATTTCTATGATTCTGCATATATAAATTCAGAATATCTACCTTCAGCCATTGAAAGATTAAAAGTTTATAGAAAAATTGAAAATGAAAAAAATTTAAATGGTCTTCAAGACATAGAAAAAAATCTAATTGACAGATGTGGAATCATGCCAGGTGAAGTAAAAAATTTAATTGACAATAAAAAAATAGCATTAAGGTTACATAAATTAGGCATATTATCTTTAAAATCAAATGCTAAAAATACGAATATTTTAATTTCTAATAATATTAAAAATAATGTCGTAAGGAATATAATTAATTTAACAGTTAAAAATCCAGATAAGTATAAAATAAACAAAGACAACAAATTTGTGTATAAATTAAACGAGTCAAATCCAGAAATTCGAAGAAAAAATGTTAATGTACTATTAGATGAAATATCTTAACAGAATCACTTTATGTATATTAACTTTATCTTTCAATTTAATTGTTACATCTGAAATATCTGAATACAAAATAGAATATCTAATATTTAAATATGTTGATAATAGTACAGATGAGATATTTAGAGATGAACTCAGTGTTCCATCAGATAATATCATTATTTTTAATACTCTTGATAGTGATGAATTTCCATATAGTAACTTTTCAAATATATCTGAATTTTTTCAAAAAATCTTATCAGATGAAAATGATTCGGATTTAAACAAACCTAATATCTTCTTAAGGGAAGATAATAATATTATTGCTTTGATTAAGTTTAAATCTAAAATTGAAAAGAAAAAAAATATTGAGCTTATTGATCATAATTCTTGGTTGCAAACTATTCCAAATTATGAAAAAAGTAAGTTTATAGAAATTAAAAATGATAATGGATATCGTCTCTATTTAAAACTCTATAAAAAAAGATTTTTTCACATGGATATAAAAACTTATATCGAAGAAAAGAGTAATGATAAAAAAAATAAGAAGTTATTTATCGATGAAGAAAGACGTTTTTTTGAAAATGAAATACACTTTTTCGATCATCCTAACTTTGGAGTAATTATCTCAATTAGTGAAGTTGATCATTTGTAATAAGCATTTTCATCTATTGAATGATCTGTTTTATCTTTGACTGATTTAACTTCAGGTATCTGTTCAATTAAAGTCTTTTCAATGCCATCTTTTAGTGTAACGTCAACCATCCCGCAACCCTGACAGCCACCACCAAATTGAAGAACAACCTCTCCATCTTCTGTAAATTCAATTAAGCTAACATCACCACCATGAGATTCGAGCATTGGGTTTATTTCATTGTATATGACATAGTTTATTCTATCTTCTATTGGGCTATCAGGTGATATATTTGGCAATCTTGCATTGGGTGCTTTAATCGTTAATTGTCCGCCAAAGTTGTCATTATCGAAGTTAACTTCAGCATCTTTTAAGAACGATATACTTCTTTTTTCTATGTGAACATTAATTAAGTCTAAGTTTATTATTAAATCATCAGGCATTGCTTCATCTGGTTTACAATAAGCTAAACATGTTTCAGCTTTAGGTGTTCCAGGATCAGAAATAAAAATCCTTATTGATAGATCGGTTTCGTTCTTATCTTGAATGAGTTTAGCAAGATACTCTTCAGCTGATTTAGTAATATTAATAATTTTATTCATGCTTATATGTGGTTATATAGAATTATAAGTTCATTTTTTGGAATTAGAAAAAAAAAATGATCTTTCAAATGATTTAAAGGATATATCTTTATCAAAGATAATTATCTTATTTGTTGTTCTTAATATTGTTTTTATTGGGATCGTTCTCCTGATAACAAAAATTTTTATTACTATATGATTGATAAATTTAGGGACTTGAAAGAAAAAATAAGACAAATCTATGATAATGACATCAAAATTAATCTAAGTCCTGCATCATCTTTTAGAGCAAGATGTGAATTTGGTTATCAAAATGATTTTTACATAATGCATAAGAATGATGCAAAGATCAAAATTACATATTTCAATGACGCATGTTCAAGTATAAAAACGATTATGCCTTTGTTATTGAAAGAAATTAATAAATCAAAAGTACTTAAAAGTAAACTTTTTCAAATTAATTTTAGATCAAATAATAAAAATGAACTTATGGTTACACTTATTTATCACAAAAAGATAGATCAGAGCTTGATAGACGAAATTAATAAATTATCAAATAGAATTAATATAAATATAATCCTAAGATCCAAAAACTTTAAATATTTCACAAACAGTGAATATCTATCAAATTTTATAGACCACGATCAATATCAAACATTTCAAACAGATAACTGCTTTTATCAACCAAATATTTTTCTTTTAGATAACATGATCAATTCTATAAAAGATATGTTGGATGAAGGTAATGATCTATTGGAACTCTATTGTGGAGTTGGAACATTTACACTGCCGTTGTCTAAATTATTTAAAAAAATTTTAGCGACTGAGAATAATAGAAGTTCGATAAAATGTTTAAATAAAGCAATAGATATAAATAAATTATCAAATATAGATAGTGTTAGATTATCTGCACAAGAGGTAAGTCAATTTATTAATGGAAGATATTTCAAAAGAATGGGTGGTAAAACAGTAAGTAGTTATAACTTTAGTCACATATTAGTCGACCCTCCTCGTTCTGGTCTTACAAATGAAGTAATTGAATTAATATCAAAATTTGAAAACATTATTTATATTTCATGTAATCCAAATACATACATCAGAGATATAAATCTATTAAAAAAGCATCAATTAATAAATATTGAAATATTTGATCAATTTCCTAACAAACCGCACATGGAATTAATATCACTGCTTCAAAAATAGCTAATTCAATACCTCATATTCAATCCAATCAATCAGTAATCTTTTTTTATCGGGGTTGTCTGAAAAATTAGAACACATTGAATCAGAGCATATTTCAGAGGATTCAATTCTACCAGCATCAAAATTACCACCTACTGCAACATTAAGAATTAAATAATAATCTCTATTGAAAGGATAATTGTACTGATTAAGGGGAAAGATAGAGGGATTAATAGATAAATGAGGATTTGTTGCGTTATCAATATAAAAATCTATTTTATTTTCTTGAAAAATTAATGTCATAGAATGGAAATAATCTTGAAAGGTATTTTCAATTGATGAGTATGATTCACCTACAATATATTTATGGTCAGGCCATTCTGTTCCAAAATGAACAGCCGAACTTACTATATTATTTTGAGCAGGTGATCCCTGATCTGGATAGGATCTACCTTTTGCTTCAATTAGATCTATCTCACCTCCACTTGGCCATAAAGAACCATCATAAGGTAACATCCATATTGCTGGCCATAATCCTGTTCCTTCTGGTAATTTAAAGCAAACAGTGATCCTACTATTTGAACCAATGGCAAATTTATCTTTAGTCATAATTTTTGCAGATGTGTAATCTTGAGGAATATTATCCGAGCCTATATTTTGTTCATAAATTGGCTGAATTTTTAACATCCCATTATCAATAAATAAATTATCGCTATCATTTCGCGTGTAATTTTGTAACTCATTATTTCCATTACATCCACCACCATTATTGTTACAACCTTCGTCAAAGGACCATTTTGATGTGTCTAATATTGTTTCATTAAAATTTTCACTCCAATTAGATGATGAACTTCTTGCGACACAATTATCAGTCGATGTGCCAATAGGTGGCGAATAGGAATAAATACCATTATTAATTAAATTACCAGAATCAGAGCTTGATGTTGCATCACTTGCTCCACCGCCACCACAGGAAAAAATAAATAATAAAGAGATAAATTTTAAGGATTTCATTTGTTTTAAAAAATTACTTTATTCTTTCAAAATTATCTGAAAGAAGCTTCATTTCTTTTCTTAAAACAAACATTGCTATTAAATTAGGTATTGATACAAGAGCAACTACGACATAAGCAATATTCCAAACTACTGTTGTATCAATTACTGCAGCAAGAACGAAGCAGATTACATAAAAATATCTATACCAAATAACTGCTTTTTCACCAAAGATATATGCAGTTGATCTATCCCCGTAATAGCACCATGTAATAGATGTAGAGAACGCAAACAACAGTAATGCAATAGCAACCAACTTTCCTCCATATTCTCCAAGTATTCCATTTGAAAAGGCTTTTGCAGTCAACTCAGCAGAGCTAACCAATGATTTACCTTCAAAAAATACTGGCTCAGGATTAATCTGAGACAATTTTCCATCTTTTATAGAGATTTGACCTGTATACAAAAGATCATTCTCATTTTTTATTAAGATATCCTCAGCAATTGATCTTAAATGGATAACTGTTAAATTATCATTAAGAATTATCCCACTTTGAACATTAATTATTCCATTAAATTCATCAATACTAGAATCTATATTTTGTACATATTTTGTAAGCTCATCAATATGATCAGGATAGACAAAAGTATTATCAGTATTAATTTCATCGCTATATACTCCCTCCAAGATGACCATGTCAGTTTTAGAAAAGTTTGTTTCAAACTTTTCGGTCCAAACTCCTGAGGATAAAATAACTAGAGCTGTAACACTACATACAACTAAAGTATCTATAAATGGTTCTAAAATAGAAACAACTCCTTGGTCAATTGATTTATTTTTTGATGATGCATGGGCTATTGGAGAAGATCCTTGACCAGCTTCGTTAGAATAAAGACCTCTTGCAACACCATATTTAAGACTCATTGCAAAACTTGCTCCTAAAAAGCCACCCATAGCAGCCGAACCTGTGAAGACTTGAGCAAAAATCGCATTAAATGATGGAATAATATTTTGATAATTTTCAAAGAGAATTATTAATGCTCCACCAAAATAAATAAGTCCCATAATTGGAATAATTTTACTAGCTACTGAAGCAATTCTTTTGATACCCCCAACAATAATGATAAAAAGTAAGGAGCCTAAAAATAATCCAGTAAATAATTTAGGAACTGAAAACTCAGTGCTCATTACCAAAGCAATATTATTAATTTGAGGCATATTACCTGATCCTATTGCTGTAATCATCATTAAAAATGCAAACAAAATAGCTATTGACTTTGATGGAATATTTAGACCAAACAAGGTTCCTTTCAAGCCGTCCTCTATGTAATACATTGGCCCACCAGATATTGAACCATCAGCTAATTTCGTTCTATATTTATGCCCCAAAGTTACCTCAACATATTTTGTAGTCATGCCAAAAATGGCTGTAATCCACATCCAAAATATTGCAGCTGGTCCACCAGTCCATATTGCTAAAGCAACTCCTCCAATATTTCCAGTACCTACGGCACCTGACATGGCAGTAGTAAGAGCCTGAAATCCAGTAGTTTCACCATCATTATCTGATTCAGCCTTTTTACCAGATACTATTTTTAATGCACTATTAAAATATTTAAACTGTGGGAAGCCCAGGTAAATAGTGAAAAAAATACCCGTACCTATTAGAAGTGCGGGAAACCACCAAGATCCACTTAAATTACTGTCTAATAATATTAAAAAGTTATTAAATTGTTCCATAAATTATTCTTCAAAGTTTTCTATCAAATCAGTATAACCGCCTATTAGATTATCATCTATAAATATCTGAGGGACAGTCCTGGCGGTAGGATTTCTTTCGATCATCTCTTGAAAAACTTCTGGTTCATCAGCATTATGCACAACATATTTAATTCCTTTTGAATTAAAAAAATTCATAGCCATTACACAATAAGAACAATTAGATTTTGAATATATTTCAACTTTTTTACTCATTAATTAATTATAATAAAAATATGTCATTATTTAACCTTAAAAATAAAAGTATTTTAATAACTGGTTCTTCAAGGGGTATTGGCAAATCAATCGCTCAACAATGTGCATTACATGGTGCTCAAGTTATAATTTCAAGCAGGAAAAAAGATGCGTGTATAGATACAGCAAACGAAATAAATAATCTTATAGGACAAAATGTAGCATTTGCAATTCCAGCTAATATAAGTGATGAAGATCAATTAAAACAACTTGTTACCGAAACAAAAAATAAAGTAGAAAAAATTGATGTTCTTGTTTGTAATGCTGCAACGAATCCATTTATGGGTTCAATGTTAGATATGCCATCTGAAAAATTTGATAAAGTTATGAATAATAATATCAAGTCCAATCAATTACTTTGTAATCTAGTTTTACCTGAGATGATTGAAAGAAAAAATGGTTCTATTATTATAATCTCAAGCATTGCTGCAATTAAAGGAAGCCCAATTTTAGGAGCTTACAATATTAGTAAAGCAGCAGATGTAATGATTGTAAAAAACATAGCAGCAGAATTTGGTAGTAAAAATATAAGAGCAAACTCAATTGCACCTGGGCTTATTAAAACAGATTTTGCAAAGGCCCTTTGGGAAAATCCTGAAATCTTAAAAACAGTTCTCGCAACAACTCCCATGCAAAGAATCGGTGAACCAGATGAAATTGCAGGTGTTGCTGTTATGTTGGCTTCAGATGCTGGCAACTATATCAATGGTCAAACTATTGTAGTTGATGGTGGAACAACTATATCTTAATTGAATTTCTTAACTCAGATAAAAAATAATTTAAAACGTGAGTTTCATTAATCTGTGGTACCTTAAAAAAATCTTCTCTTAGATCATTTACTTCATTTATGAGATTTGAAATCTTTAAATTATTAAATGATGCTTTATTTAGCTCTTTATAAATACCTGACAAATTTTCCATTAAAATTTTTGAACGTATCAATATTTTTAGATACTCGACAAGAAAATTTAACTTTGTTATCAGATCAATATCAATTTTGTCAAAATCTTTAATAACGTCATTTTGATCATTTAAACCCTTTAAAAAATTATTAACAATATTTACAAAATCTTTGAATATATTTTGTTTATTATTTGATATTAAACTTATTATATTTAATGGTGTCTCGAAGCTTGGAAAGTCATTAGACTTATATTCTGTTATTCCTTGTTTTGTTAACCATTTATCCAATTCATCACTCTTAGGTGGAGGAATATTTATTGTTTGACATCTACTATAAATAGTATCGAATAACGATTTAGATCTCTTTGTGGTCATAATTAAAAATGAATTTCTAGGAGGTTCTTCAAGAGTTTTAAGCAATGCGTTCTGACTTTCTCCATTCATAGTATCAGCGTTTAAAATCAGAACTACTTTATTTATAGAAACAGACGGCGTTAAAGATAAGAATGAAATTACATCTTTAAAACCCTTGTCATCATCCCATTTTCCTTTCCTTCTTGATATATCATTTATAAGAATCTTTTCTTTATCTAATAAATAAAAATCTGGATGATTATTTGAAATAAATAAATCAGTATCTATGGTTTGTTTGTTTTTGTTTATTAATAGCCTTGAAGATATTTCTCTTGCAAGTAATTCTTTTCCAGTACCATTTGGGCCATTAATTATGATTCCATGAGGAAGATTATTAAAATTGATATTTTTGTAAATTTCTTGTAACCAGTCTAAAGATTTGAATTCAATCATAATTCCTTAACTATCTTGATTATTGAATTCCTTATATCATTTACATCTTTTGATGCATCAATAATTTTAAATCTATTTGAGTTATTTTTTGCATTAACTAGATAACCATCTCTAACATTATTAAAAAATTTATTTCCAGACAGTTCTATACGATCTTTTGAATCATTCATTTTTCTCTTGAAACCTTCTTCCACTTTTATATCAAGGAGAATACTTAAATCAGGAACAGGACATTCAACAAATTTTATAAGGGAATCAATAAAATCAAGAGATAATCCTCTTCCATAACCTTGATATGCTATAGAGGCATCATAAAATCTATCTAGCAGCAAGAAGTCATAATTATTTTGTACTATGTAATTATTAATCAGCTCTGATCTTGCAGCAAACATTAATAATAATTCAGTTTTATCACATAGGTCATGTGATTTATTTAATAAAATCTTTCTAATCTCCTCTCCAGCAATTGTTGAGCCTGGCTCTCTTAAAACTTCAACGTTATTATTTTTTATCTCTAAATATTCTTTAAGTAAGTTTATTTGCGTAGACTTACCAACACCCTCAATGCCTTCAAAACTAATTATTTTCATTTGTTAAGACCTAATTCTTCTATTTTATTTTGATGTTCTTTATATGTCTTAGAAAAATAATGAGAATTATTTGAATTTGCAACAAAAAATAAGAATTCACCAGGCTGACCATTAACTGCAGCATTAATACTGGAAATAGAAGATATTGCAATTGGAGTTGGGGGTAAACCATTAATCATGTATGTATTGTACTTATTTTTTTTGTCTATGATATTTGATCTTTTAATATCACCATCAAAATTTGGCAATAAGCCATAAATTATTGTTGGATCAGCCTGCAAACGCATTTTTTCATTTAATCTTCTTAAAAAAACTCCAGCTATTTTTAATTTTTCTTCATTATTACCAGCTTCCTTTTCAATAATAGAAGCAAGAATAAGTACTTCTTGTTTATTAAGTTTAGTTTTTAAATTTAGGCTATTGAGATACTTTATCAGCCTATCTTGACTTTTTTTAAGCAATGAAGATACTTTCATACCTTTTTTATAGAAATATGTATCTGGATACAGAGTGCCTTCTATAAATGGAAATTCTGAATTAAGACATTCAAAATTTTTACAATCATTTATTAATTTAGAGTTATTAATTAATTCACTGAGCTGATAGATATTAGAACCCTCTTTAATAACAAACTTATGTGTAACAGTATTTTCATTAACCATATCAAATAATATATGTTTCATTTTTTTATTACTGATTAAGTATTCACCAGCTTTAATAGACTCAATATCATTAATATAAATAAAATATTTTAGATAAATTTTATTAATAAAATTAAGATTTGAAAAATTAGATACAGCGTTGTTAATTGATGAACCATCATCAATTTCTACTATGTTAGATTGTGATGGTGAGTGATTTATGTATGCTTGATAAGGTGCATACAAACAAAAAAAAGCTGTGGATAAAACAAATAGGATTTTTTTAAACAAATACATATCAGAATATGTATTAAGTTTAAACCTTAATAAGGTCTTAAAGTAGTCCTAAACTTAAGAATTTGAATTAATGTAATCAACTGCTTCATTAACAGTTGAGATTTTTTCAGCATCTTCGTCAGCAATTTCTAAATCAAATTCTTCCTCTAATGCCATAACAAGCTCAACAGTATCTAAAGAGTCTGCTCCAAGATCATCTACAAAAGATGAGTCAGCTTGAATTTCATCTATAGATTTACCTAGTTGATCGC
>TARA_B100001057_G_scaffold91246_1_pt1 | contig 20549 bp, 20 predicted proteins | sample TARA_B100001057 | Tara Oceans TARA_B100001057 (sample SAMEA2621839) | marine metagenome | biome: marine biome (ENVO:00000447); feature: surface water layer (ENVO:00002042); material: "saline water (ENVO:00002010), including plankton (ENVO:xxxxxxxx)" | depth 5 m
CAGAAAATCATTGAGTGAATATGTTTTTTTTCAATTAATTTTTGAAGTGGTTTGCCTTCGCCAAGTAAGTGCCGTTGTCCAAAAAAATTAGATAAAATAAACGGTCTCATCCTATCTGCTAAAGGCCGTTCATTAATAATTTCTTTTTTAAAAAAATCAGTCACTTTAATATTTATTTTCAAGAGATTGAGGTACAGGAGAACCAATAACATCAATATCATCGGTAATGGTAATTTCAAAGCGAGAGGAATCAATATTTTGATTTTGCTTTACATCATAAAAAATAATTAATATTTTTTGATCGAGATTATCTAAAAATTCCATTCTTATTAATTGTGATTCAGTAAATCCAAGCTTTATCCATTGAAATTGAATTTTATTTTTTGGTTCTAATTCTACCCAAGTTATATTTCCTTCAACACTTACACTGTTTAGATTGAATTGTTGAAAAATAGAATTAGAATTACTAAATAAAATAGCTGGGGTACCTGCTAAGGCTTCTATTTGTGGCTTGACAATAACTTGGCCAAGATCAAAATCATAGTTCCACACATTAAGGCCATCTGCTATCAACCATTGCCTATAAGGCTTATTATAAGACCAACGAAATTTCATAGTTGAGCGTTCAATTTCTAAGGTACCACTTACTTGTTCTAAGGTAATTCCATCTGCATCAACCAGTGATTGGTCAAACTTAGAATCAAAAGTAATTACTTCATTTAAAAAATTATCAATAATTCTTTTTCCAATGTAATTAATATCTTCTTCAGCAAAAAAGCTAGAAAAATTGGGAATAAAAATTATTATTAAAAATATTTTTTTAATCATCTTCTGGTGGCAGTGGGACTAATATTTCGCGCGTACCATTTGACTGAAGTGGTCCCACCATTCCAGCAGTCTCCATAGCTTCTACCATTCTTGCCGCTCGGTTGTATCCTATCTTTAATCTTCTTTGAACTCCTGAAATTGAAGCTTTTCGGGTTTCAAGAACAACTTGGACGGCTTGATCATAAAGTGCATCATGCTCTGAATCATTCTCTTCACCTAACTTTGAATCAATACCAACTAATCCTGGTGTTTGACCAGATGGGCCTTCTAATATCTCATCAATATATCTTGGTTCACCGCTTTTCTTTAAATGATTTACAACAGAATGAACTTCGTTATCATCAACAAATGCGCCGTGAACCCTTACTGGAAGAGAAGTCCCAGGGGGCAGGTAAAGCATGTCACCGTGTCCCAATAAATTTTCTGCTCCAATCTGATCCAAAATTGTACGTGAATCAACTTTTGCAGAAACTTGAAAGGCTATTCTTGTTGGAACGTTTGCTTTAATTAGGCCGGTAATAACGTCTACAGATGGACGTTGTGTTGCAAGAATCATATGGATTCCAGATGCTCTTGCTTTTTGAGCTAGACGAGCAATTAATTCTTCTACTTTCTTTCCTACAATCATCATCATGTCAGCTAGTTCATCAATGATGACAACAATAAATGGTAATGGAGTCAATGTGGGATGATCTATTGGGTTGTCTTCATCAAAAATTTCTGGTGGCTTAAAGATTGGATCCTTAATTGGCTCACCCGCCTCAATTGCATCAGTAACTTTACGATTATATCCCCCTATATTACGAACACCTAAAGCTGACATTAATCGATATCTTCGGTCCATTTCTGCAACACACCATCGAAGAGAATTAGCAGCATCTTTCATATCAGTAACAACTGGAGTTAACAGATGCGGAATACCCTCGTAAACAGATAATTCCAACATCTTAGGGTCTATCATTATCAAACGAACATGTTCGGGTTGAGTTTTAAATAAAATGCTGAGAACCATTGCATTAATACCAACAGATTTTCCTGAGCCTGTGGTTCCAGCAATTAGTAAATGAGGCATTCTGGCAAGATCTGCAACTACTGAATTACCTCCAATATCTTTTCCTAACGCCAAAGTAAGAGGTGATGAAAGATCATCATAAGCTTTCGATTTAAGTATCTCACCTAAAGTGACAATCTGTCTGTTCTCATTAGGGATCTCCAAACCAACAAATGATTTTCCAGGAATCACTTCCACTATGCGGACACTCACAACGGATAATGAGCGTGCCAAATCTTTTGCTAAATTAGCTATTTGGCTTACCTTAACACCTGGTGCTGGATCCAATTCAAAACGAGTAATGACAGGACCTGGTGAAACAGATTTTACTGAAACATCGATACCAAAATCCTTAAGCTTAAGTTCAACCAAGTGAGACATCGCCTCTAGAGAGTCATTTGAATAACCAGCTTCTTTTACACCTGGATCATCTAATAAGGATAAGGGTGGTAACTCACCAACTGCTGGTGGATCAAATAACGGTACTTGCCGATCTTTTTCTGCGCGCTCACTAGGTTCAAGCATTGAGAGGGTTGGTTCAATCCGAGGTTTTTCTCGACTAGCTTTGAGCTTTTTTTCAGCTTTAACAACATCTTGACGGGCAGCAGCGCTTCTACGTCCTTCTGCTTCATCGCGCAATTGAGTAATTTTGAATCTTACTTTTTCATAACTAATCAAACACAGACGACCAATCTCATCCATCATTTTGATCCAAGACAACCCTAGAAAAAGGGACAAAGATGTAATCCATAAGCAAAATAAAAGGATACTTGCCCCCAACAATTTCATTAATCCTTCTAGCCAGTCTCCAAATGCTTGTCCTATAAAACCGCCAGCTGAAGAACTAAAACCTTCCGGTGAAAAATGTAATGCAGATAAAGCGCAACTTGTAATTAAAGTTGCTATAAATCCAGCGAATCGCAGCCCGAAATCAATTTTAGTTAGAGCTATCGCTTTTTTTTGTTCGCGGGATAATATCCAACCAACAGAAAATATCATGATGGAGAATAAGTATGCTGGACGACCGAAAGATGTGAATAATAAATCGGCAATCCAAGCACCTACAGCACCAACACCATTTTTGATCTCATCACCTGATTGAGCCTGAAATGGGCCGGCGTCGGTCGAATCATAGGTAAATAGTGCGAAAGTTAAAATTAGAGATAGCGCACTAAATACATAAAGCGCACCCTCCCGTAATGCCGTATGAACTTGTGTCGATAGACCAGATTCTGATTGTTTTATTTTTGTGGCTCTTGCCATAAAGATTCCAAATTACCTAAACTAGCCATCAAGGCTCAATTAAAAAAAGATATCAGAATAATAACGCTTTAAAGTGATTGCTTAAAATTTATTTAAATATATGTAGTTAAAAAAAACTATATTATGATTCATTTTTAAGAATTATTTTCAATACGGATAAATTATACATGAGTGACTCAAAACATTGCCGAGTTCTTATACTTGGATCAGGCCCTGCTGGGTATTCTGCAGCGGTATATGCTGCAAGAGCAAACCTTAATCCTGTAATAATTACTGGAATTGAACAGGGTGGACAGCTCATGACTACAACTGATGTTGACAATTGGCCTGGAGATATTGAGGGATTACAAGGGCCAGCGCTAATGGAGCGCATGTTAAAGCATGCACAAAGATTCAACACAGAAGTCATTAATGATCATATTCATACAGCTGACATACTAGAAACACCTTTTAGATTAACAGGTGATTACGCAACTTACACGTGCGACGCGCTGATAATTTCAACTGGTGCAACTGCTATGTACCTAGGACTGCCTTCTGAAAAAGCCTATAAAGGTCGTGGCATTTCTGCTTGCGCAACTTGTGATGGATTTTTTTATAAAAATAAACCAGTAGCTGTAATAGGCGGCGGCAATACTGCAGTTGAGGAAGCGCTTTATTTAAGCAATATAGCTTCAAAAGTTACATTAGTGCATCGAAGAGAAAAACTCCGTGCTGAAAAGATATTGCAAGACCAACTATTTGAAAAAGAGAAAAATAATAATATTGAAATTTTATGGAATAGTACGCTCGATGAAGTACTTGGAGATGATTCAGGTGTCACAGGTATGCGAGTACGAAACACAATGAATAAAGATCAAACTAATGATATTAGTCTAGATGGAATATTTATTGCTATTGGTCACAAACCCAATACAAATCTATTTAAAAATCAATTAGAAATCAAAAATGGTTACATCTCAGTTAAATCAGGAAACCAAGGGGATGCAACAGCTACAAGTATACCAGGAGTTTTTGCAGCCGGTGATGTGACAGATAGTATTTATAGGCAAGCAATTACTTCTGCAGGTACAGGCTGTATGGCAGCTCTGGATGCTGAGAAATACTTAGAAACGCTTTTATAAATTAATTCTGACTAAAAAATATTTCTAATTAGCGGGGTTAAGTGTCACAACTAATGGATTGGGTTTATGGCTATGCATTGCTCCAGTGCCTGCATCTATTCCAGCTCCAATAACGCCTCCTAAGATAACATTTCCTGCCATAGCTGCGCCCCCACCTGTATCGATTGAAGATGAAATGTTGGATGTAACTGTTTCGTACCCATCTTTACTGATAGTTACAACAAAATCGCCACGCCTTTTAACCTTCAAACTACAAGGACTTGTACAAGAAAGTCCATTTGAAAGAGCAACCGATGCTCCTATAGGTGTTGTTTGTATAACGAATACCTCGGACGTTCCTCGGGTAATAGACGCGCAACCAGTTAGAAATAAGATCCCTAAAATAAAAGAAAATAACTTCATAACTTAAAATACCTTGATTTAAGATTAATTTTTTATTAAACAATTTATGATGAAAAAAGTGTTTAAAAAAATTTTAAATTTTGATTTAAACTTAAATTAAGCAATTTGATCTTATAATGAAAATTTTAATCAGTAAAGAGTTCTAATGAATAATGGACATATCACATGGATAAGTAAGAATGATTCCGTTGATGCTTTTCCGCCTGCCTCTGCTGCTCTATCTGAACCTGATGGGCTACTAGCGGTGGGCGGTGATTTATCGGTAGACCGCTTAATACATGCATATAAAAACGGGATTTTTCCTTGGTTTGATGAAAATCAGCCAGTTATGTGGTGGTCACCAAGTACACGTTGTGTTTTATTACCAAATAATTTTCATACTGCCAGAAGCCTAAAAAGAAAATTTAAAAACTCAAATATCATCATTAAAGTTAACTCAGCCTTTTCCGCTGTTATAAGAGAATGTGCAAAACCAAGGAGATCAATGCAAGGAACATGGATAACAGAAGAAATGATAAAAGCTTACGAATTACTTCATTTTCAAGGTTGGGCGCATTCTATTGAAATTTGGAAATCAAATGATTTGGTGGGCGGCCTATACGGAGTAGCTATTGGAAGAATTTTTTTTGGTGAGTCAATGTTCAGTCATTCCTCAAATGCATCAAAAATATCGCTCTTATTCATCGCAAATCATTTAAATTCAGGGGCTCTAGAATTACTTGACTGTCAAATTGTTTCAGCTCATTTATTAAAATTAGGTGCTACTCAAATGCCAAGAAGTGAGTTTATAAAAAATTTAAATGATCAATGCGATTCGATGATGAAATTTAAAGATTGGCATCAACATGAACTTATGTGTTCTGAACTATTTGACAAATACATCTAGATTACATTGCAATCCTGTTATTGTTTCTGCACAATTTAATAATATTTTAATCATATAAAGAAGTTTTTACATTGGCCAAAGAAGAAGCAATTCAAATGGAAGGTGTAGTTAGTGAAACCCTCCCCAATACAACCTTTCGAGTTGAGCTCGAAAATGGACATATTGTAACCGCGCATATCTCTGGAAAGATGCGTAAAAATTACATCAGAATTCTTACTGGAGATACTGTTACTGTTGAGTTAACTCCATATGACTTAAGTAAGGGAAGAATTATTTATCGAGGCCGTTAATTTTGTGGTAAGTGTTCCAATTCTTTTATAGTCTTCTCAACAAACAGCTCAAGGTTTCCCTCATTATTAACGAAAATTTTTACGTGCCCGCCTTTCACTAAATTACCAAAAAGAAGCTCTTCGGCGAGTGGACGTTTAATGTGCTCTTGAATAATTCTCGCCATCGGACGCGCGCCCATTTTTGAATCATATCCACGATCAGCAATCCAATCTCGTGCTGAATTATCAAGCTCAAGAGTGACACTATTGTTACCTAACTGGACCTCTAACTCTACTATAAGTTTGTCTACTACATTTTTGATTGATTTTATATCAAGCGGAGCAAATTGAATGATTGCGTCTATGCGATTTCGAAATTCTGGAGAAAATCTTTTTTTGATCGCTGTCATTGCATCAGAGCTATGATCTTGGTTCGTAAAACCAATGGATGTGCGACTCATTGCTTCTGCACCAGCATTAGTGGTCATTACCAGAATAGTATTTCTAAAATCAACTTTTCGACCATTGTTATCAGTTAATACGCCATGATCCATAACCTGAAGTAGAACATTAAATATATCAGAATGTGCTTTCTCGATTTCATCAAGTAAAACAACAGCATATGGATTCTTATTAACTGACTCTGTTAAAAGTCCTCCTTGATCAAAACCAACATACCCCGGGGGTGCTCCAATTAATCTTGATACAGCATGACGCTCCATATATTCAGACATATCAAAACGTATTAGCTCAACACCAAGCATGAGAGATAGCTGACGAGTAACTTCTGTTTTGCCAACACCAGTAGGTCCAGAAAACATGAAAGCTCCTATTGGTTTGTTTTCGTCTCGCAAACCAGATCGAGCCATTTTGATAGCACTACTTAATGCGTTTATTGCTACATCTTGCCCGAAGATTGTTAACTTCAAGTCACGATCAATTGTTTTCAGTGCACTTCTATCTGATCTTGAAACACTTTTCTCTGGTATTTTAGCTATTTTTGCAACCACTGATTCAATCATACGAACAGTAACTCTCTTGCCACGCTCAAAGATCGGTTTTAATAAAATACTTGCCCCTGCTTCGTCAATTATATCAATTGCTTTATCTGGTAAATATCTGTCATTAATATGACGGGCAGATAATTCAACGGCCGCTACAATAGCAGGATAATCATATTTAACTCCGTGGTGTTCCTCAAAACGGGTTTTTAAGCCCTTAAGTATCTCAATAGTCTCATTAATACTTGGTTCTAAAATGTCGATTTTCTGAAATCGACGGGCTAATGCATGATCTTTTTCAAAAATACTTCGATATTCACCATAAGTTGTTGATCCAATGCACTTTATTGCCCCATTTGAAAGTACTGGTTTAATCAAATTACTGACGTCCATTGCGCCACCAGAGGCGGCTCCGGCACCAATGATGGTGTGAATTTCATCGATAAACAGTATTGCATTGGGATCATCCTTCAAAGCGGAGATTACATTTTTTAGTCGTTTTTCAAAATCTCCTCGATACTTTGTTCCTGCAATTAAATTTCCCATATCCAATGAAAATATTGTTGCATTAATGAGGATATCTGGAACTCTTTCTTCAACAATTAATCTGGCTAACCCTTCAGCTAGTGCAGTTTTACCAACACCTGCATCACCTACATAAAGCGGATTATTTTTTCTTCTACGGCAAAGAATTTGAATTGTTCTCTCAATCTCAAGATCTCGTCCTATGAGCGGATCAATTTTACCTTGGCGTGCCATCTCATTTAAATTAGTTGTGTATTTATCTAACGCGGATGAATCTGGCTCTCCTTCGTACTCAGAAGATGATTCGCTATCAGAATTGACAGATTCCTTAAGCTTCTGACCCCCATGAGATATTTGATTTATAACGTCTAAACGAGAAATTTCTTGTGAATTTAATAAGTAAACAGCCTGAGTTTGCTTTTCTGAAAAAATAGCTACTAAAACATTACTGCTTGTAACTTCTTTCTTCCCATTTGATTGAACATGAAAAACAGCTCGCTGCAACACTCTTTGAAAACCCAATGTCGGCTGCACTTCAGTGTTGTTATTTTCAGGCAAAACAGGTACTTGTGTTTCTATGTAATCTGACAATTGTTGCCGTAAACCTAAAATATCAGAATTACATGATTCTAAAATTTCTTTAATTACCTTTATGTCCAACAAAGCTAATAGTAAGTGCTCCACAGTCATAAATTCATGATTACAATCACCCGCTCTTTGAAAAGCTTTGTTAAGGCAATATTCAAGTTCACTACTTAACATATTTATAAAATCTCATTCTAGTTCAAGACTCTTCCATAGTGCACACTAAAGGATGTTGCTGCTTGTTTGCAATTGTCATGACTTGTGCAACTTTAGTTTCAGCTATTTCATGGCTAAAAATCCCACAAACTCCTTTACCCTTTGTGTGTACTTCCATCATAACTTGGGTAGCTCGATTGCGCTCCATCCCAAAAACTGACCTTAAAATATCAACAACAAACTCCATTGGAGTATAATCATCATTTAATAAAATTACTTTATAGAGTGGCGGCTGTTTTAAAGTGGGTTTTAACTCGCCAATAGCTAAATCAACCCCATTGTATTGGTCTAAATCTGTCGATTTATCTGTCATTAAGGCATCATAAATGATTTTTTTCATAATTTAAGTTAATAATCTGCTTGTCTGTGCCACAGTTCAAGCCGTATTATCTTACATTTAATTAATTGAATTTTAACAAGAGTTAATAAGTAGCTTCATTTGATATGATTTCAAGAGTTAATTCCTTAAATTTATTTAACGCAAATATCATTAATATTAATAGGTTTTTTCCATCTATTATTAGTTTATTACTTGTTTTACTTATAGCATGGCAGTTATCAAGCTTAATATGGCTATTTTTATTTGACAATAAACCGAGAGTAAATTTACAAAGTGATGCACCAGTAGCATACCCATTAACTACCTCAAAATTATTTGATGCAAATCAAATAGCAGTTTCTCATTTATTTGGTATTTCTGGTGAAAAAGCAATAAATTCATCAGATTACACAGCGCCAGACGATGATCTAGCAGATACAAAGCTTGTAAATTTAATACTTAATGGAACAGTTGCATCTGATAAGCCAAGTTACTCTATAGCCATTATTTCCAATAACGGTAAAGACCAAAAAGTTTACTCAGTTGGTGATGCGGTTAATAATAATGCATCATTGTATGCTGTGTACTCTGACAGAGTTGTTTTAAATGAAAATGGTATTCTTACTAATCTTAAGTTACCTAGACAATTTAAAGATGAACTATTTTCTACCACTATAAAAAATGTAAATATTTCTAGAACTTCCATAAATAATGAAAATAGTATCCAATCTGTGGCCGCAAAAAACCTCTCACAACTTACGGATGTAATTCGACCTGCGCCATATCGAGTAAATGGCAAACAAATTGGTTTTCGTGTTTATCCAGGTCGCGAGAGAGCGCAATTTATGTCACTTGGCCTTAAACCTGGAGATATAATTAAAGAAATAGATGGTAAAACGCTTTCTGACATTAATCAGACTATTCAAGTATTTGAATCATTAGATGCAAGAGAGTCAGTAGAAATTAAGATAGAAAGAAATGGGCAAACTCAATCATTAACACTCAAAACCGATCAACTCGACCTAAATGATGAATAATTAATATGATAAATATTTATAAATTTAAAAATAATATAATGCGTCTAATATTGCTAGCATCGATTTTTAATGCAGTCCAAATTGCAAATGCACAAGAAGCCGGCATTACACTTAATTGGAAAGATGCTGATATACGAATAGTTGTCGAAGCAGTGAGTGAAGCAACAGGAAAGAATTTTATTATAGATCCAAGAGTTACAGGAAACGTAAATTTATTATCTGCTGAACCAATGTCGACAGATGCTTTTTATGAAGCATTTTTATCAATACTCCAGGTTCACGGTTATATTGCAGTTGAAAGTGGAAATCTTATTAAAATTCTACCTGATGCTACGGCTCGCCAATTTCCGACCCAATATGGAGTTGAAAATATAAGAAGCAATGATAATTTGGCAACTCAAGTGATTAGGGTTGAAAATGTTGGAGCAACTCAACTTGTACCCATTCTACGACCTTTGATTCCCCAATATGGTCATCTAGTTGCTCACTCAGGATCAAACACTTTAATAATCTCTGATCGAGCGGCTAACCTTAAAAGAATAACTAGTATCATTCGCCGAATTGATATGGAAAGCAATGAAGAAATTGAAGTTATTCAGCTTATTAATGCTTCAGCAACAGAAATAGTAAGAATTATGACATCGCTTCCTCAGTCAAATTCATCTGATGGCTCATCAAATGGAATAAGCTTAGCTGCTGATGCCAGAACGAACAGTGTTTTAATAGGAGGTGATCAGTCAAAACGACTCAAATTGCGTACTTTAATTGCTCACTTGGATACACCTCTTGAAAATGGTGGTGATACTCAAGTTCGATACTTACGTTATGCTGATGCTGAAGAGCTTTCAACAAAACTTCAGGCACATGCTACCAGTCAAGCTTCATCTATTGAACAAGGTGCAGATCAGTCCTCTACCGACAACATTAGTATATGGGCAGACACTCAGACAAATGCAATCATAGTTAACGCTCCTCCAAAAATGATGCGATCGTTGATGCAAATTGTAGATAAACTTGATATTCGAAGAGCTCAAGTATTAGTTGAAGCGATAATTGTTGAGGTAATTGCTGATCAAAAAAATGAACTTGGTGTTTCATGGGGAGTGGAATCCAGTGGATCAAACGCTCCGATTGCTGTGACAAATTTTCCAGACTTTCTCAATGGTGTAGTGCAGATAGGCACTGCAGTTGAAAGTGGTTCAAATCTTAACTCTGGATTGGTTGGTGAAGGTATTACACTCGGTGTTGGTCGAATTTCAGATTCTAGCGTAAGTTTTGCAGCTATTTTACGCGCGCTTGAGGGTGAAGCGGATACAAATATTATTTCAACACCCTCAATCGTTACAACTGATAATGAGGAAGCAACACTGAACGTTGGACAAGAAGTACCCTTTGTTACGGGATCCTTTACAAATACTGGTGGTTCGGGAGGTTCAGTCAATCCTTTTCAAACAATTAATCGTCAACAGATAGGTGTAAAATTATCAATTACCCCCCAAATTAATGAGAGTAATTCTCTAGTACTTGATATAAGTCAAGAAATCTCAAGCATAGCTCAGTCTGCTGGTGGTGCTGTCGACTTGATAACCAATCAACGCATAATCGAAACTACTGTTATTGTTGATGATGGTGAAATATTAGTTTTAGGTGGCCTTCTCGAAGATGTCCTCAGGGAGAGCGATCAACGTGTTCCAGTCCTTGGATCAATTCCAATATTAGGAAATCTATTTCGATCTAAAAAAACAGAAAAGGTAAAAACTAATCTGATGATTTTCATTCGATCTGAAATTTTACGGGATCCTTCACAAACTGCAGTTGAAACTAATGCAAAATATAATTTTATTAGAGATATTCAAAAAGGTAATCAAGGTAATGGCGTATCTCTGATGCCAGGACAGAGTCGTCCAATGCTTCCACCACTAAGTAGTGAGCAAATTAAAAGGCAAGATAACGCTGATAAGGTTGTTAAATAAAAGTGACTAAGATGACTGTAGAGAATGATAAAGAAAAATCTATTCAACAATCACTTCCTTTTTCTTTCGCAAAACGTCATGGCGTGTTACTTAAATCTATAAATCATTTACATGGAGAGGCTGTTTATCGAATTGGTGCAAATCCACTAAGCTTATCTGAAGTTCAACGTTACGCCGGAGTTCCTTTAAAGTTATCATCTATTACAGTTGAAAAGTTTGATCGTTTACTTCAGGAGACTTATGAGCATGATTCAAGAAATGCTGCTCAAATGGTGGATGGACTTGGAGATGACTTTAACTTAACCAAAGTTGTAGAAGAATTAGAGCCTTCAGACTTACTCGAAAGTAATGATGATGCTCCAATAATTCGTTTTATAAACGCTGTTCTTACTGAAGCTATCAATGAGCTTGCTTCTGACGTTCATATTGAAACTTATGAAAATAGACTAGGAATTAGATTTAGAATCGATGGTGTATTGAAAGAGGTTCTAAAAACCAATAGATCTCTAGCCCCACTTGTTGTATCAAGAATTAAAGTCATGTCCAAACTTGATATTGCAGAAAAAAGACTTCCACAGGATGGAAGGATATCTTTAAGAATTGCTGGAAGAGCTGTTGATGTTCGCGTCTCGACAATGCCCTCAGGTCATGGAGAAAGAGTTGTGCTTAGGTTGCTTGATAAACAAGCAGGCCGTCTTGACCTTGCTGCATTAGGGATGGATAAAAAGTCCATGCAAACAGTTGATAAATTAATTCACAAACCTCATGGGATTGTACTTGTGACAGGTCCAACAGGGTCCGGAAAAACAACAACTTTATATGCCGCTCTTGAGCGCATTAATGATGACAGTCGTAATATCATGACAGTAGAAGATCCAATAGAATATCTAATTGATGGTATAGGTCAAACCCAAGTTAATACCAAAGTAGAAATGACTTTTGCTAGAGGTTTAAGAGCAATATTACGACAAGACCCTGATGTTGTTATGGTGGGAGAGATTCGAGATCTTGAAACAGCTGAAATAGCAGTACAAGCAAGTTTAACAGGTCACTTGGTGCTATCAACCTTGCACACCAATACTGCAAGCGGTGCTATAACAAGACTTCGTGATATGGGAATCGCTCCCTACCTACTTGCTTCAAGTTTAATAGGTGTTTTAGCACAAAGATTAGTCCGTGTGCTCGACAACAAAACAAAAATTCCATACCAAGCTTCAGAGTATGAATGTGAGATTCTTGGCTCAAACCCTAAAAATCCTCCAACCTTGTATAAAGCAGGCAGTGGAGGCAATCGAGGATTTGTTGGGCGAACAGGAATATATGAATTATTATCTTTTGATGAAAAAATGCGCGAAATAATCCATGATGGCGCAAGTGAACAAGAGCTTGAGCGTCATTCTCGAAAAAATAATATCAGCATTCGAACTGATGGTAAGCGACTTGTGATGATGGGCAAAACGACGCTTGATGAAGTATTATCAGTAACACGTGAAGATTAATATATTTTATGGGTGCATTTGAATACATTGCAATTGATCAGTCAGGTAAGCAGGTCAAAGGTCTTCTTGAAGGCGATACTCCAAAACATATTCGACAATTACTTCGAGATCAAAGTCTTCTGCCAGTAAGTGTAATTGAAGCCGCGCAAAAAGAAGCTGTTAGACAAAAAACTTTTTCTTTACGCAAGAGGATATCATCTGCAGATCTGGCATTAATAACTAGACAAATTGCATCATTATCGCAATCAGGAATGCCTTTAGAAGAATCATTACTTGCTGTTTCTCAACAGAATGATAATCCTCGTATAAAAAGCATCTTACTCGGTGTTCGTGCAAAAGTTATGGAGGGACATACACTTGCAGATGGACTTGCTGATTTTCCACAAGCCTTTCCTGAGATATATCGGACAACTGTGGCAGCAGGTGAGGAATCTGGTCATCTTGATTTAGTTTTAGAGCGCCTCGCAGATTACACTGAGACACGTCAAGAACTCAAACAGAATATTACTAATGCTATGGTTTATCCTGCTGCATTAGTTGTTATGGCTATTTTAATAATATCATTCATGTTGGCCACGGTTGTCCCAAAGATTGTTGGTGTTTTTCAAAGTACTCAAGCTAGCTTACCAAGTCTTACTAGTGGACTCATATTCATAAGCGATTTTCTTGTCAATTATTGGTTATTTATAGTTATATTAATTTTTTTCAGTTTTTATGGAGTCTGGCGCTTATTACAACTTGAAGGCCCTCGAATTATTTTTCATCGGAATTTATTAAAAATGCCAATAGCTGGAAGATTAACTCAAGGAATCAATACTGCACGCTTTACTAGAACTTTAAGTATTCTCGCGGGAAGCGGTGTACCAATTTTAGAGTCTCTTAAGATATCCGCAGAAGTGATAGAAAACTTGGCCATGAGGCGGGCTATTAATGAGGCTGCATTGAAAGTTCGTGAAGGTGCTTCTATCAGTGAATCTTTAAATGTAAGCAAATTATTTCCTCCAATGATGATTCATTTAATTTCTAGCGGAGAAACAAGTGGAAGATTAGAAGAGATGCTCTCAAGGGCTGCTTCGAATCAAGAGCGAGAAGTAAATGGCTTGATTGCAACGCTACTTGGTATATTACAACCACTAATAATTGTAATAATGGGAGGTGTAGTACTTACTATTGTTTTAGCGATCTTACTGCCGATTTTTGAAATTAATAATTTAATTCGTTAATAGCTAAAATATATATTGATATTTACATAAGAAATTTAATAAATCTTCAAATTAATGAAGCTGAAGCCCATCCCGGATAACACCAACAACTACTCCCTCAATAACCAGTGACTGCTCCTTTAAATTGACAATGATGGGTTCAAAGTCATCGTTTTCGGGAAGTAAAGATACAACTGAACCAGTTTGACGATATCTTTTTACAGTTACTTCATCGTCAATTCGAGCGACAATAATTTGTCGGCTTCTTACCTCTGGTGTTCTATGAACTGCTACCAAATCACCATCAAGTATGCCAGCATCCTGCATACTCATGCCATCCACACGTAGTAAATAATGAGGTTTAGGATTAAATAATTCGGGATCAATCCTATAGTGTTTTTCAATATGCTCTTCTGCCAGAATTGGGCTGCCTGCAGCAACACGGCCAACTAAAGGTAAGCCTATTTTGTCATGTAAAAAATCCTGTAATTGAATGCCGCGGGAAGTTCCAGGGATAAGCTCTAATAATCCCTTACGCTGGAGGGCCCGTAAGTGTTCTTCTGCTGCATTTGAGGATTTAAAGCCTAGCTGATCTGCAATTTCAGCTCGGGTTGGAGGCATGCCAGTTTCGTTTATGAAATCCTGTATCAGTTCAAGAATCTGTTTTTGACGCGGAGTTAATTCACGCACGTTAAGTTATCCTGTATGTATTATCAGTACATGATATTATATACAGTATAATGAGCTGTGCAATCTTTTTTGAGTTTAAAACTAATATGAAGACATATTCTAAAAATTTTATGTAAAAAGAAAAATTGAATATTTTGGGCCTATTTATTATTAAAAATCAATTAAATCAATAACTTAATAAAATATTTACCCATGAATAATCGATTGAATCTTAATTATCACAATCTTTACTTTGACTATTGGTTATCTAGATTTCAATACCTTGAATCTGCGCATTTCTTGAAAATCTTTTTAATAAGAATATTACATTTTTAACAAACTACATTAAAAACAACCATTTTCATTGCGATAGCAAGTAGTTTAAGAAATAATATGTATGTTTATTTACATAACTAATTAAGGAATCTTTCAAATGAAAAAGACCGCACTTAGAGCAAGCGGGCTCGCTCTTCTCATTATTATGGCCTCAGGTTGTGCATCAACAAGCTTGGATGACATTAAAGCTTCTGCAGATCGTGCAGCAGCAGATGCCTCAGCAGCAGCATCAGCAGCAGAAGCTGCAAGAGCTGCAGCTGACAGAGCAAGTCAAGCAGCGGCAGCTGCTCAAAGCACTGCTGATCGAGCGCTTTCAGAAGCAGAGGCAACTCAGGAAGGAATGGAACGTATGTTCCAAAAATCAATGTCTAAGTAAGTATTTACTTACACATTTATTGAAACGCCACGCCAGTCGTGGCGTTTTTTATGGTTTCCTCATTTGCATAATCAAAATTAGAAAGACTTTTACCTGCAATAACTGGTATACCACTCAATTGTTTAGTTACTCTATCAATGATTCTCCAATCGAGTTCGCCACTTCTGTTTTTTGTTGCCAGAATAAATTGCTCAGTTACATATGCTAGTGGATCCTTATATGTTTCATTAATATTTAAAGAATCTATATATTCATCTGTTGATGGTAAATTTTCTTTTGATTCATGTAGTACTATCTGTTTTTTTTCAAGAGGACGATGCGCCTCTATAACAAGATTCTCTTCATCCCAGCCAATCTTAATTGGTACATCGATAATCCTAACTTTTGTTTTAAGATTTATTCGATCATACAAAAACTCAATATCTTCAGGAAACATTCTAATGCACCCATGAGATACACGCATACCCACTCCAGCTGGGCGATTTGTACCATGAATTAGATAGCCAGGCATATTAAGACGTAAAACTCTTGTGCCAAGTGGATTCTCTGGCCCTGGTGGAACAATCGCAGGAAGTGGATCTCCCTCAGCAGCATGCTCTTCTCGAACAGATTGAGGTGGATACCAGGTTGGGTTTCTTGCCATACCAATTACCTCTGCAAGGCCAGTTGGTGTTTCCCAATTAATCCTGCCTATGCTCATAGGGTATGTATGAACTTTTGGAGTTTCACCCAATGGTGTTTCTGGGTAATAATACATACGATATTCTGCAAGATTCAAAACTAGTCCTTTGCGCGGCCCTGGCGGCAATATGAACTTACTTGGCAGAATAATTTCTACACCCTCACCAGGAAACCATGGATTGATACCTGGATTAGCTTGAATAATTTCTAGATATCCCAGTCCATGACGGCGAGATATATCAACTAAAGTATCTTCATATTTACTAGTGACTGATGAAATTGAACCAATTACGTCTTGACCGTCTACAGGTAAATCATAAACTGCCCCATGACTAATTTTTATAGTCATAAAAAAGATAATAATGAACTTACTTTTAATCATTGTTAATTTCTTTATAGAGCTTCTTCTTCTAATAAGTTACCTATCTGGTCTGGAAGCTGCTTTCTTACTTCAACAATTGCTGTATCTATGGCATGTTGAAATGCAATAGAATCAGCTCCACCATGACTCTTTATAACAATACCATTTAATCCAACTAAAGTAGCACCATTATAATTTCGAGCATCAATCTCTTTAGCGAGACTTTTTAAAACTCCACTTGCCATAATAGCTTGAAGTTTCGAAAACCAATTACGAGTAAATGCGCGCCGTAAAAAATGATGTACAAGACCGACTGCACCTTCAATTGTCTTTAAAGAAACATTGCCAGTAAAACCGTCAGTGACGACTACATCAGCCATGCCAGAAAACAGGTCATCGCCTTCGATGAATCCAACATAATTTAAAGTGCTTTCCTTGAGTAAGCTAGCAGCTTCTCTCACGACATCATTTCCTTTTATATCCTCTTCACCAATATTTAAAAGTGCAATTCTTGGGCTTTCTATGCCAACAATATCTGAACTTACAATGGATCCCATCATTGCGTATTGAAATAGTTGGTTGGCATTGGCCCTAGTATTAGCACCTAAGTCCAACATGTGAATTGAACCACCTTTTGCAGGAAGTTCTGCAATAATGGCTGGGCGATCAATCCCTGGTAAAGTCTTTAAAACAAACTTCGCTGTTGCCATCAGTGCGCCTGTGTTACCAGAACTTACGCATGCATGGGCAGTACCATTTTTTACAAAGTCAATCGCAATTCGCATAGAAGAATCTTTCTTCTTTCTCAAGGCGTCAATTGGAGATTCCGACATCTGAACAATTTCAGAAGTATGTACAATTTGTACACGGGAATCTTCTCCAATTATCTTTTCAACTAGATTGTCTAACTCAGCTTGATTACCAATAATCTTAAGTTCTATATTTCTATACTTATTTAGTGTCGCAAAAGCTGCATGCACGACTACTTCTGCGCCTAAATCGCCACTCATTGCATCCAAAGATAAAGTTGTTATTTTTCCCACAGGAATTAAAGCAGCTGTTTAACTGCCAAGCCGTTTGGGCTAATCGACTTCTTCTTCAACTTCAGGTTGTTTGACAACTTGAATGCCGCGGTAGAAACCATCCGGTGTTACATGATGACGTAGATGTGTTTCACCAGACGTGGGATCAATGGACAATGCTTCACTTTTTAATTTGTCATGTGAACGACGCGCACCTCTTGTTGAAGGTGTTCTGCGACTTTTTTGAACTGCCATATCTTTCTCCAATTAACCCAAATTAATAACGAGGGTTTTATTTATTTTTTTTCAATTGCGATCTCAAGTTCGCAAAAGGCCTAACTAAATCTTGTTTTTTTTCATTATTCAAATAAGCTAAAGAAGCTTTACATTTACCTTTATCATTGTGCATTACTGATAAAGGTAATGCCATAATTAATAATTCCTCGATTACTTCATGTGGTTTTAATGTTGACTCTGAAAGCTCCCAGATTTCAAATTCATCAAAATTATCCATTGATTGACCTAATTCCATTAAAGCTACCTTAGGTTTAACTTGAACTTTAATCTCCATCAAATCCAGACAACGCTGACAAACTGCAAATATATTGGCTGTAAAATCGCCAATCATAATTGGAAAACATTCTTCAGTACCGGCTAAATCAAACTTTATTTCACCAATAATTTCGCTTTCCTTCCACATACTTGGAAATTCTTTTGGATCAAGCGCGGCCAAATCTTTTTCAATAACTTGAGCTAGCTGTTCGAAATCTTTTATTTTACTACAAATTTCAAATACTTGACCAGCTGAGGCTAATTTTTCAACAATATAATCATATTGCAATTGATCATTCATAGCGCGCGAATCATAAGGATCAAAATAACTAGTGTCAAAATGTTATTATGACCAAGTTTAGATTATATTTATAATATAAATATTTGGGTCTAATTTTAGAATAAATAATATCCTAACTTATTGATTTTTATATGCAAAATATACTTTCTCCAACTATATGTCTCGCATCATCTTCACCCTATAGACGCAGCTTGTTAGATCGAATCTTGAGTAAATATAAAATATTGGCGCCAAATATTGATGAATCTGAGAAAGAAGGCTTAACTCCTAAGAAATTTGTTTCAAGCCTTGCTTATAAAAAAGCAATAAAAGTTAGAAACTTTGAAAAAGATTCTTTAATTATTGGTGCAGATCAATTGGCTGTTCTTGATAATAAGATTTTAAATAAACCCGGTAATTATGAAAATGCTTTTAAACAACTTTCAGAGGTATCTGGAAGAATTGTTACATTCCTTACTGCAGTCTGCATTCTTGATCCAAAGAGTAATAATCATTATGAGTTTACTGATGTCACCAAAACTAAATTTCGTAAATTAAACAATATTATTATCAATAACTATTTAAGCCTCGATAAACCCTATAATTGTGCTGGAAGCTTCAAAATTGAGGGGGCTGGTTTTATCTTATTTGATTCAATAAAGACAAATGATCCTACTGCACTTATAGGTTTACCTATGATCTGGTTAACTAATCAACTTCTAGAATTAGGGTATTTAAAATCATAAGTTTCATTTAATTTATTTTTATTTTTTATTCCATTTTTAATAAAAATTTTTCTAAGTCCTGTGGCATTGGAGCTGTAAAATGAAGGTCATTACCCTCATTATTTGAAAAACTAATAGATTGTGAGTGCAAAAAAATTCTATCTATTCCCAGTTTATTTTTGGCAAAAAGATTTTCTTCGAAATTACCATATCGATGATCTGCTAAAATAGGAAATTCGAGATGTGCGAGGTGCACTCTTATTTGATGAGTTCGCCCAGTTATTGGGATACATCTCAATAGACTATAGTTTCCATATTTTTTTGAAAAACTAATTTTCGTTTGTGCAGTCTTACCAAGCTTGCTATTTACAATAACATGTCGTTCACCATGCTTTCGATTATTAACATGCAAGGGAAGATCAATCAGTTGATCGCCCAATTGCCAGCTTCCAACAACCAATGCAAGATAATTTTTTTCAACTTTACCTTTCCTAAAACTTTCGTGAAGCTTACGAAGAATATTTTTTCTTTTTGCCATAACGAGACAACCAGATGTCTCTCTATCCAATCGATGAACTAATCCTAATTCTTTTAAATCTGTTCGGGCATATCTTAGTAACTCTATTACTCCGAAACTTATTCCGCTTCCTCCATGCACTGCCATTCCGCTTGGCTTGTTTAGTACAAGTAAGTTTTTATCCTCGTACACAATACTTTTTAATATTTTAGAGTAAAGATAATTTGGTGGCTCTATATCTTTAACAGTGACAGAAACTGGCGGAATGCGAACTTCATCACCTTCCACTAGCTTATATTCAGCTTTAATCCTACCACCATTTATGCGAACTTCACCTTTGCGTAACATCCGATAAATTCTGCTTTTTGGAACACTTGGTAACTCTCCTCGCAAATAATTATCGACTCTTCGACCTGCTTGTTCAAAATCAATAGTAACTTTGTAGGCATCATTTCTGGAAAGGATCGAATTTTCTTTTTTCGTTTTGTTTTTGGAAAAAATTTCTTGCATGATCAGTAGCTTGCAGAAGTCTAAATGTGTGATATTATAAGGGTATAAATATAATTTATAAAATTTCTTTAACGAATCAATCGAATTTTTTGTAGCCTTGCTATCTGCGAGGTCTAATTTCAGAAGGCAGCAAAATAATTTCAAGTTGCGCCGAAGCGGCAGAACCGCAGGAAACCATGTTGAATTTAATTTTTATATTGACAACATTTTGTCATACTTCAAGCAAAAATTTATATCATATTGTAGGTGCAATACTGCACCGTATTCATTTATGTGACATCCACTCTGCTAGCATTGCGCTTAATTGCTTATCGCTGTCCTCACTTACACAAGTTGGACA
>TARA_B100001057_G_scaffold284260_1_pt1 | contig 20547 bp, 19 predicted proteins | sample TARA_B100001057 | Tara Oceans TARA_B100001057 (sample SAMEA2621839) | marine metagenome | biome: marine biome (ENVO:00000447); feature: surface water layer (ENVO:00002042); material: "saline water (ENVO:00002010), including plankton (ENVO:xxxxxxxx)" | depth 5 m
TGCCTTCATCGGCACCGTGGGTTCGAATCCCACTCCCTCCGCCATTACACTATGAACAAAGATTTCAAAAAAATATTCAAAGAAGTGCCAGAATTTTTATCTATATTGGGTTTCTTAGATGCTTACTTAAACGAAATTGATAATGAATGGGTGATTGAATTTATGCCTTCAAAAAATCTTACTCATTCAAATGGAATGATCGTTCAAGGTGGATTTGTAAGTGGGATGTTAGATGCATCAATGTCTCAATTTATAATGTTTCAGTCAGAAGGTAAAGATTTACCTCTAACGCTTGATCTAGATGTAAAGTTTTTGAAATCATGTTCCCCACAAACAAAAGTTATTGCAAAAAGTAAAATAATCAAGAAGGGTAAATCAATTGCATTCACAAGCGGTGAATTGTATCAGGACGATGTGTTAATTGCTGTTGCAACTGCTACTAATAAATTAATATCAATTTAAAATAAATTTTATACCTTCATTTTTTAAGATATAATTTTTTTATGTCTTTAAAGAGAGCTAAATTTACTCGAATGAAAGATGGAGATGCTGAAGATTATTCCATCATAGCAACAAGCAATGCCAAAGATTATGATCATCTAGCAGACAAAGTCATCACCCATTTAAAAATGCTTGAAGATGACTTTGGTGGTTTTCAAGTTGATAGATTAACTCACTCACTTCAAACTGCAACGAGAGCCTATCGTGACGGTAGAGACGATGAGTATGTTGTGTGTGCATTAATTCATGATATTGGAGACAATTTAGCACCTGCTAATCATGCTGAGTTTGCCGCAACGATTCTTCAACCTTTCGTGTCCGAAGAGAACTACTGGATTGTCAAACATCACGGAATTTTCCAAGGATATTATTTTTTTGAGTTTCTTGGATTGGATAAAAATATGAGAGATAAATTTAATAATAGTCCTTATTTTGAGAGCTGCCGAGAGTTTTGTGAACTTTATGATCAGAATAGCTTTGATCCTGATTATGACACTCTTGATTTGGAGTTCTTTCAACCTATGGTCAAAGAACTATTTAGAAAACCTAAACGATCAATATATCTTCAGTCTTAATGACAGATCAAGATCAACTAAAATTTCTTAAACTCATTGCGCCTGAGAAAGACTTTACTGAAGAGGATGCGCCATTACCACCAGATTATTCAAACATAGATTCATGGGCAGCGAAACCAAGCACTGATGGCCCTCAATTTTATGTTCCATCTACTGAATACACTGTGAATAAAGATAAAAATGATATTGATGTTTTTTATATTCATCCTACGGGTTTCTTTGAAACTGCTTGGAATTTTAATATGGATAAAAACAGATCAGCTTATGAGAGAACAGAAATCATGCTTGCAAACCAAGTCTCTGCATTTAATGAATCATGCAACATTTTTGCTCCTGAATATCGACAGGCAACTTATTACTCATTCTTTGATAAAAATTCAAATGGAATAAAAGCACTAGATTTGGCTTATAAAGATGTGGCGAATGCTTTTGACTACTATATAGAAAATGAGAATAATGGTAAGCCATTTATTATAGCTGGACATAGTCAAGGTGCTCTTCACGCACAAAGACTCATAAAAAATAAAATTCTAAATAAAGATTTAAATGCCAGATTTATATGTGCTTATATAATTGGCTACATTATTCCCGAAATACATTATGAAGATTTATTTGAAGATATAAAAAGATCAGATTCGTTTAATGATACTAATTGTATTATTTCATGGTCTACAGTAGTAGAAGGATTTACTCGTAATAGAGAAAAAACACCTTATTGGACTTCAAAAGGTTGGGATTACGAGCTAATGAGACAAAAAATTGTTGCAACAAATCCTTTCTCATGGACAAATAATTCAAGTTGGCACAAGGACATACATAATAAAGCTATTATCAATCGTGCAGAAAATTATGATTTTAATGATCGATTTCGCATAGAACATACTGGATGTAAAAAATCAATCGGCCTAACGAAAGTTCAAGATTTTGAAACATCTCTGAATAAAAATTCTGGTTTACTTGAAACTAGAGGATCGTTAATAAATAAATTTAAAAAAATGAAGTTCTTTAATGGTGATCTTCATTCATTTGATATGATGCTGTTCTGGGGTTCCTTAAGGAATAATATAAAGGACAGAATCAATGCATTTAAATAAAATATTATTTTTCTTAATAATTATGTTTACCAACTCAAAGCTTTTTTCGTTTACAGAGGGAACTGCGCACAATGATGATGTTGATATTTACTTCAGAGATTATGGCCCACCAACTGGTGATCCTATATTACTTGTTCAGGGTCTGGGCGGTCAGTTAATTAATTGGCCGGAGCATTTAATATCATTTTTAATTGATAATAATTTTAGGCCCATAGTATACGATAATCGTGATACTGGTTTATCTTCTAGAATAGATAGCAAAATGTTTTCAAAGGAAAATGTAAATAAAACTGTAAGAAATAATTACATTAGATACTACCTAAGACTTCCAATTAAATCAGAGTATTCTCTTAATGATATGGCTTCTGATGGCATTGCTGTGCTTGATAAATTAAGAATTGAAAAGGCTCACATTTTAGGTATCTCAATGGGAGGAATGATCTCACAATTAATTGTTTCTGAGAATCCTAATAGAGTTAAAACATTTACTTTAATAGCTTCAACAGCAATTACACCCTCACCGTTTAATGGACCTACAAGAAAGGTACGAAATTTATTACTTGAAAGAACAAAAAATACTGAACCTTCCACTGAACAAAGAATAGAAAGAACAAGAAAAATCTTTTCTGAAATTGGATATCAGGGGATCGATCTAAATACAAAAGAGTTTGATGAAAATATAACCACCTCTATCAATAGAGGAGGAGTTGATGACACTGGGTTTGGTAAACAAATAACAGCAATATTAAGTTCAAAAAATAGAATTGATAAAATTAAATCAATTGATACTAAAACATTAATAATTCATGGAAAAGAAGATCCCTTAATAAAAGTTCGAAACGCATACAAAATGAATAAGCTCATCAAGAACAGCGAATTAATAATTATTAGTGATATGAGACATTTAATTGAGGAACCAATTTTTGACAAATTTAAATATGACTTACTAAGCCATCTTCAAACTTTTTAGTCCATATGTTATCTAATTCATTTAAATTTAACTATTCAATCGGAGCTATCCCGAATGGAATAAAAGTCGATACATTTACTTTTTTTCTGTTATTTTTTTATAGCAATATTGTTGGTCTTAATCCAGGACTAGCTGGTCTAGCAATATTTATTGCTTTATGTGTAGATGCAGTTACAGATCCATTAATGGGAACTATCTCTGATAGAACTAGGTCTTCATTAGGAAGAAGACATCCATTTATGTTGATTTCGTTTATTCCAATGTCTCTTGGATATATTTTTCTTTTTGCTCCAAGGCAAGATTGGGATATGTCTCAAAATGATTTATTTATATGGATGACAATTTTTACAATTTTAACTCGTCTGGGCATGACACTATTTGATATCCCGCATAGAGCATTTGGTGGTGAAGTTACAAAAGATTACGAACAACGAACAGTTTTAATGTCATGGAGAGAAATGTTTTCTTGGACTGCAGGTCTTGGAAATGCATTCTTAGGATATGGAATATTTTTCACTTCTACTCCTAATTTTCCTCGTGGACAGTTAAATCCAGATGCATGGCTCCCTTTTGCCATTACAGGTGCAATTTTGATGATAATAAGTGTTTTATATTCAACATATTCAACTAAAGACGAAATAAAAAACTTATCTTCATGGAAAGGTTCCATAAAACTATCAGAGATTTTGTCAGAAATTAAAATAGCTGTTGGCAATAGATCATTTCTCATATTTTTCTTTGGAAATTTATTTTTATCTTTAGCTTGGGGATTAGCAAACAGTCTCACGCTCTTTGTAAATACGTATTTTTGGGAGTTTGAAGCTACTCAATTAAAATATTTTTTACCAATCTACTTTCTTGCTACCATTTGTGCTTTTTATTTAACACCAAGACTGGTAAGAATTTTTGATAAAAGAACAATTGTTTTAATAACAATATTCATAGTTGGACTTTTATCGCCTGCTGCATTTTTAATGTATAACCTTGGATTCACACCTGCTAACGGATCTATGCAACTAGTTATGTTTATAGGATCATTTGTATTCGTTATGATTACATTCAATGTAGTTGGAAATATGGTTAGAGATTCAATGGTAGGTGATATTGCTGACGAAGTTGAATTACATAGCAATCGAAGACAAGAGGGTATTTTATTTGCAGCAGTAGGGTTTATGCAAAAACTAAATGCGGGTTTAGGTACTTTTTTTGCTGGACAAGTTCTAAATTTTATTGAATTTGACAGAACAAATCACACACCAGAGCAGGCATATTCATTGGCGTTTGTTCAGGGACCTATTACAAGTATTTTATTATTAATACCATTCTTTATTTTTTTTAAATATGGCTTAACAGCAAAAAGACATAAAGAAATTCTAAATTTGTTATCAAAAGAGACTAGTTGAGCAAGTCTATACATTTGGATATTCTTTTCCATAAAATTGTATGATCACTTGATGTTTTATTTTTTGAAAAATTTGAAATAAAGAATTGCAGACATGAATCAAGGTCATTGTTAGAATTTTTTTGTTTATTAAATTTATTACTTAATAATTCTAATTGAATATTATTCCTCTTATCTAAATCTTTTTTTGGGGATTCTATTCCAGCTAATATTTCAAGTTTGATACAAATATATTCTAAATCTTGTAAGGATGATGAGCTGTTTGATTTTGATTTTTGAATAGAATCATGGAATTTGACTGGTGCATTTTCAATATCAGATTTTTCAATTAATACATCATATATATTTTTATATTGTTTAATTTTTTTGACTTTTTTATCCTTGATTGTTTTATTTTTTTGATCATTAATATCTTTAATAATTTTTTTATATTCGGAAGTTTGCTTAATATTTTCTAGATTTGTTAACTCGTTAGTAATGTCAGATATCGATTTTGATCCCTCTATTAGTTCAGTATTTAAATCTTTTATTATTTTTATATCACCTAATAGTTTTTCTTTTCTATCAACAAAAAACTTATCACCATTTTTATTAAACTGATCCCATAAGACCTTATCTTCTTTTTTTCCTGCTGGGCCAATCTTAAACCATTCATCTTTTAGTTTCTTAAATGCTAATATGCATTTTTCATTGTCATCATCGGAAATATCAATTACCTTTTTTATTAATAAATCTTTTTTTTCTTTATTGGATTTTTCTTGTTTTTTAATTTCATTATTAATAGGTTTTCTGGCTTCAAAATATTGATTCTTTAATCTATCAAGATCCTTCTCTAAAACAGGGGCATATTTTTGCCATTTTATAAACATACTCTTAAGATATTTAACCAATTGAATCAAATCTGGCCATTTTTTTTGATGTTCTTGAGTATATTTATATATTTGGTTGATTATTTTTTCTCTTTCTGTAGCGTTATCTATTTTAATACCTCTAATCTCATCGAAATATTCTTTACATGATTCCCACGCTTTATTTGAAAGATCATTAAATTTTTGCCATTGCAATTTTGACGCTGGTTTGCTTGAAAGATCTAATAATTGCCACCTAGTTTGTATTTCATGAATATTATTTGCGTGTTTTTTTGGATTTTCTAAAGGGTTTCTTACAAGATTTTCAATTTCAGATATTAATTGTTCTCTTTTAGGATTTACAGCAAATGATGACATATCATCAAAATATCTCGATTTACTAACTGCTGCATTGATCTTATGACGAAGTTTGTTTGGTATTACTTTCAAACTTTTGGAAGCATTGATTACATTTCTAATCTTTTTTTGAGCATTTTTTATTGAACCATCAGTAAAAAGCTTTTCAGCAATTTCAAGTTCCTTAAATAAATGTTGACTAGTTTCCACAATAATTTTTTATGATGTTTATAATTATACTCAATGAAAAAAAGAATTCTAACAGGAATTACCACAACTGGCACTCCACATATTGGAAACTATATTGGGGCAATAAGACCAGCAATAGAACTTGTTAACGAATGTGATCAATCATTTCTATTTCTTGCGGATTATCATTCAATGATAAAAAACTATGATCCAAACGAGGTTCAAGAATCAGTTAAACAAATCGCATTGGCATGGCTGAGTTGCGGCTTAGATACAAATAAAACTTTCTTTTATAGACAGTCAGATGTACCTGAAATATTAGAGCTTTGCTGGATTTTAAACTGTGTAACAGCCAAAGGGCTTATGAATAGAGCACATGCATATAAAGCTGCAATTGCCGAAAATGATCAAGATCTAGATAAAGGCATAACTATGGGTTTATTTTCGTATCCAGTCTTGATGGCTTCTGACATATTAATGTTTGATGCTACACATGTTCCAGTTGGCCCAGATCAAGTTCAACATATGGAAATGACAAGAGATATAGCCGCTAGATTTAATTATATATATAAAGATACTTTTAACCTTCCTGAGCCAATAATTGATGTAAAAGAAAAAATTGTTCTTGGATTGGATGGACGTAAAATGAGTAAATCTTATAATAATGTTATCCCATTACTAAGCTCAGAGACCAAGCTACGTAAGTCTATAATGAAAATTATTACTAATTCTCTTGAGCCAGGTGAACCTAAAGATTCATCCAATTGCACAGTCTTTGAGATGTATAAACATTTTGTAGATAAGAAAAAAACTAAAAATTTTGAACAAATGTACTCCGATGGAATTTCATGGGGCGAAGCAAAACAAATGTTATTTGAAATAGTTAATAATGAATTAACGCCAATTAGAGCTAAATACGATGAATTATTAGAAGATACAAATCTTATCAATGATTTATTAAGCGATGGGGCAAAGAAAGTTAGAATTATTGCTAAAGAAAAAATCCTTCAAGTTCGCGAGGCTATCGGTATCAATAAAATTTCCTGATGTCGTTTTCAGGAACCTCATGGCTAAAATTTGGTTTATTTACAGTAGGCTTAGGTCAATCATTTGTATTTGTTTTAGTTCCACCACTTGCTAGAGATCTGGGCCTTACAGAGGTTCAAACTTCATCAGTCTTTGCTATATCTGCCATGGCTTGGGCAATAACGAGTGCATTTTGGGGAAGGGCAAGTGATAAATACGGTAGAAGAAATATTGCTATATTAGGCCTAGTAGGATATTCGATCTCCTTGATTGCATTAATAACACCTCTTTTCTTAGCAGAAAAAAATATATTAAGTTTATCTCTGTTATTCCCAGCACTAGTTCTTGGACGATTAATAAACGGCCTTGTTGGATCTGCAACTAGACCAGCATCATTTGCATATGTAGCAGATACAACATCTAAGAAAAAAAGAACCGTAAAATTTGCAAGACTTGAATCAAGTTTCTTATTAGGAACAGTAGCCGGACCTTTAGTTGGGGGTTTTTTATTTTTAATTACAAAAGAAACGCCTTTTTATGTTTTTTCATTTTTAGCATTTGTTGCAGCTGCCGGAATATATCAAAACCTTTCATTTACAAATACAAAAGCAACTATCACAGATTCATCAAAAATAAGTTGGCATACCAGAACAATATGGCCATTTCTTGCATATGCAGCTATTCTGAGTTTATGCCAAGCATCTTTACTTCAATCTATTGGTTTTTATATAACTGATTTTTTTGGCAATTTTGATAATTTACCCACATTAATAAGTATGACATTTGCCTTGTTATCAATATCGACAATTGTGAGTCAGTATATGTTTACCGATGCTTTTCCTGTAAGTAATTACAATTTATTACTTTTTGGTACTGTTTTATTAGTATTCTCGTACTTTACAATGGCATTCTTCGTTTCGATAGCTGTATATTATTTGTCTATTATAATTTTAGGATTTGGATTTGGAATGACAAGACCAGCCTTATCATCATCATTATCTTTAGCACAAACTCCTGAAAATCAAGGATCTGCAGCCGGATATCTTGGATCTGTCATACCAATTGGTCATATGACAACTCCATTTATTGCTATGCCTATTTACGCATTAAATCCTTCATACTTGTATTATTTCAGTTCAATCTTATGTATTGGATTGATATTATTTATAATAATGCACCCTATAATAAGGAAATCACCAAATTATGAAGAAAGCTTTACTAATAGTTAATCTAGGTACACCAGATAAACCAACTTACTTTAGTGTATTTAGATACTTGCGCCAATTTTTGATGGATGGGAGAGTTATAAATATTAATCCAATATTAAGATTTATATTAGTCAACTTTATAATTTGTCCAATAAGATCATTTTCATCTATGAAAATTTATAAACAAGTTTGGGATAGTGAGACAGGCTCACCTTTACTCCATAACACAAAGAAATTAACAGAAAAATTAAAAGCAAGATTACCAGAATATTTTGTAGATTATGCTATGCGGTATCAAAATCCTTCCATAGAGGATGCTTTAAACAGAATAATAGAGCAAAATCCTGATGAAATAATAATTTTGCCATTATTTCCTCATTATGCAGCAGCGACTACAGGATCAGTTTATGAGGAAATCTCAAGAATTTTATCTAAAAAATGGGTTGTTCCTAAAATTAAATTTATAAATCAATTCTATGATAATGATAAATTTATTGATGCATGGATTGAAAAAGCAAATAAATTTGATATTGATTCCTATGACAAGATTATATTTAGCTATCATGGAATACCAAATAGCCATGTTGATAATGTTTATCAGGATTCAATGTGTAGCGACCATGACTGTGAAACTAAAATAACAGAAAAAAATAAATTTTGTTACAAAGCAACTACTTACGAAACAACAAAGATACTTGCAAACAAATTAAACATCAAACCAGATAAATACCTAGTAACATTTCAGTCAAGATTGACGAACAAATGGCTTACACCGTTTACAGATGAGGTTTTAGAATCAATGCCAAATGATGGAAATAAAAATATATTAGTTTTCTCTCCAGCATTCACAGCAGATTGCCTTGAGACAATTATTGAAATAGGAGATGAATATACTGAACTATTCATTAATTCAGGGGGAGAGACCTTGGATTATGTTGAGTCGTTAAATTATTCAGATCTATGGACAGATGCTATCATAGACATAATTAATTAGATTGCTTATGTTTAAAAAAGATTTACTAAAAGATAAAAGAATCCTTATAACCGGAGGCGGAACAGGTCTAGGAAAGGAAATGGCTAATCATTTTGCCGAGCATGGTGCTTCTATATATATATGTGGAAGACGTGAAAATGTTTTAAAAGAAACCGCTGAAGATATCCAACAAAAATTTGATGTTGAGGTTAATTATCAAGCACTTGATATTAGAGCTTCTAAAGATGTAGAAGACTATGTTCAATCTATATTTGATAAAGCGCCATTAGATGGTCTGGTTAATAATGCAGCTGGTAATTTTATATCGCCAACAAAAGACCTCTCACACAAAGGTTTTGATGCTATTGCAAATATTGTTTTTCATGGGACCTTTTATATGACACATTCTGTTGGGAAAAGATGGATTGAAGCGAAACACAAGGGTTCAATTGTAAATATTCTCACAACATGGGTTTGGACTGGCTCGCCGTATGTAGTACCTTCAGCAATGTCTAAGTCTGGTATCAATGCAATGACTCAGTCATTGGCTGCAGAGTGGGGTAAATATGGCATCAAGGTCAATGGCATAGCTCCTGGTCCTTTTCCAACGAAAGGTGCTTGGGAAAGATTAAATCCTGGTGATAACGATGATGGGATGATGAGCACAGTTCCTTTAGGCAGAGTCGGTGAAATGATTGAATTACAAAATCTTGCTACATTCTTAATGGCAGACGGATGTGACTATCTGACTGGACAAACAATAGGTCTTGATGGTGCTCAATATTTAACTGGTGGTGGAACTTTTTCACAATTAGACAAATTATCTGATGATGATTGGGAAAATATGAGAAAATTAATAAGAAATGCAAATAATAAAGATAAAGCTGATAGAGCTTAAAAGAGGTAATTAAAATGAATACATTGGAATCTATGCAAACCATATTAAGCGAACAAAAAAACTATTTTGTTGAAAACGGCTCACCGTCTATAGATCTTCGTATTAATAGATTAGAAAGATTAAAAACTTTAATTATGGATAACCGTTATGATCTTGTAGATGCCATCAATACAGACTTTGGTAATAGATCAAAAGATACTTCAATGTTATCAGATGTTTATGGAATAATTCCTGCGATAAATCTAGCAATTAAAAATGTAAAAAAATGGAATAAAATTGAAAAGAAATCATCAAATTTTCCATTTGGATTACTTGGCGCAAAATCATATATCAAATATGAGCCACTTGGAACGGTTGGAATGATATCTCCATGGAATTTTCCGGTAAATTTATCTTTTCTCCCTCTTGTATCAATTTTTGCTGCAGGCAATCAAGTAATGCATAAACCAAGTGAACATACTCCAAATACAGCGCAACTTATGAAGGATCTTTGTGACAAGTTTTATGATCAAACTGAATTTGCAACATTCTTGGGTGGTCCAGAAGTCGGAGAAGCATTTAGTCAGTTACATTTTGATCATCTTCTTTATACTGGTGGTGGCTCAGTAGCAAAACACGTCATGAATTCAGCATCAAAAAATCTTGTTCCTTGCACTTTGGAGTTAGGTGGTAAATCTCCAGTTATTATTGGTAAAGACGCAGATATAAAAACTACAGCGAAGAGAGTGATGTTTGGTAAAACATTAAATGCTGGTCAAATATGTCTTGCTCCAGACTATGTAGTGGTTCATAAAGACAAAAAAGATGAATTCATAAAGGAAACAAAAGAGGCTGTTGCTTCATATTTCCCTAAAATTAAAGATAATAATGACTATACGTCTATTATTAACGAAAGGCATTACGATAGACTTCAAGATCTTTTAGATGATGCTATTGAAAAGGGTGCACAAGTCGATCAAATTAATCCCTCAAATGAGGATTTTACACAGCAAGAGTTTTATAAAATGCCTCCAACTTTAGTTACAAATACAACCGATGATATGAAAATTATGCAGGAAGAAATATTTGGTCCATTACTGCCAATTGTTGAATATGAAGAAATTAATGAAGCAACAAAGTTGGTTAACTCTAAAGACAAACCGCTAGGACTTTATTATTTTGGGAATAATAAATCTGAAGAAGATAATATTTTAAATAAGACATCTTCTGGAGGTGTAACCGTAAATAATGTGATCAGTCATATTCAGCAGAATGATTTATCATTTGGCGGAGTTGGTCCCTCTGGCATGGGTAGATATAAATCTTTTGATGGGTTCAAAAACTTTTCAAATCCTAGAGCATATTACAAAGATGTTGGATTTAAGCTTGATAAATTTTTTGATGCTGTAAGACCTCCGTATAAAAATAATTTTGAAAAAGTTTTAAAACAATTATTTAAATAAAATTGTGTATTCAACATCCTTTAGATTAGGCTATAAATACCTTAAATCTAATAGGGGCTCAATTTTTTCATTCACAACTGTGTTAGCTATTCTAGGTCTAACAATCGGTATATCTAGCCTAATTGTTGTTACTTCTGTTATGAATGGTTTTGAAAAAGAATTAGAAGATAGAATTCTTGGTGTTTTACCGCATTCTGTAATCATTAAAGATAACAAAATATCAAATTACAAAAAAATCATAGAAGATATTAAATATAAAAATAATAAAGTTATTGAAGCAACGCCATATATAAATATGCAAGGACTTGTATCAACTTCTTTAGAAAGTAAGGGGATTTCAATAATTGGAATTGATATTAAAAATGAAAAAAAGATGTCAATACTTCCTGAATATATGCTTGTTGGTGATTTAGCAAATCTCAATAAAGAAAATTCCATAATTATCGGATCAATTCTTGCCGCAAATATTGGAGCTTACATTGGCGATACTATCAACATAACTACAACTGATATTAAAACAACAATAATAGGATCATATCCAAGATCTGTTAATTTAGAAGTAGTTGGAGTATATGAATTAAAGACAGAAATTGATCAATATATGACTCTTGTATCTCATAAAACTGCGCAAAAAATAAAAAAATATAATGAAAATGATACTCAATCTATTAGATTAAAAACAGTTAATTTATTTGATATTGAGAATATATCTAATACTGTCTTAATGAACATGAATGATTCTAACTTTTCTTATATATCATGGAAAAAAACTCATGGAACATTATTTGAGGCGATTAAATTTGAAAAACTTCTAATTACATTAATGCTTTCATTAATTGTGACAGTTGCCTCTATTCTGGTTTTGTCTACTGTAATAATGACAGTAAAGTCAAAAGAAAGAGAGATAGGGATATTGCTAACTATTGGCGCTAGTGGAAAACAAATAATTTCTATATTTTTTGCTCAAGGTATTATTGTTAGTTTGATAGGAATATTATTAGGAATCTTCCTAGGATTTTTAATTATTTTTAATTTAAATAACTTTATCGATTTAATTGAATATATTATGGGAAGAAGTTTATTAGATGCTTATTTTATAAATTATTTTCCTTACTATATTAATTACAAAGAGATATTATTTATATGCTTAATATCTTTTATTATCAGTTTGTCATCATCACTGATTCCTTCTGTGAGAGCATCAAAATTAAATCCAGTTGAGATTTTAAGACATGAATAATATTAACTGTATAAATTTAACTAAAAATTTTTTTGTTAATAATGATTCAATTAATGTTTTAGAAAATATCAATATAACAATATCTGAAAATGAAACAGTTGCAATAACTGGAAAATCTGGGGCTGGAAAATCGACATTACTGCACATAATGGCTGGGCTAGAAAAACCAACGTCTGGTGAGGTTAGATATAATGATAATTCAATTTTTGAAATATCAAATAACGAACTAAGCAATATGAGACTTGTTAACTATGGTTTTGTATATCAATTTCATCATTTACTAGATGATTTAACAATTGAAGAAAATGTGCATATGCCACTAATTTTAAATAATAATTTCAATAATATTACAAAATCTTTCGCAACTAATTTATTGAAAAAGCTTGATATCATTCATCGAAAAGATCATCTGCCATGGAAGCTCTCAGGTGGTGAAAAACAAAGAGCCGCTATAGCAAGAGCAATAATTAATAGTCCGAAGTTTTTGTTTTTAGATGAACCAACTGGCAATCTCGATTTATATAACAGTGAGATAATTCAGAATCTACTTTTTGAGATGTCAAAAGAGAATGGTATTGCTTTAATTTCAGCTACTCATGATAATGAATTCATAAAATCTTTTAATAGAGTGTATAACTTAAGAAAATCTAAAATTAGTGAATTAAATTAAATGAATGAAATTATAATAGCTGGAGGACCATTCATGTGGCCATTATTAGCATGTAGTGTTCTCATAATTACTATTTCAATTGAAAGATCATGGTTTTTGCAAAATAGGTTAGTAAATCCTAAAGGCTTATCGAATCAAATCATGAACCTTCTAAGCAATAGTATGATGACTAAAAAGCAATCAATTGAAATCTCTAATTTATCATCATTGGGATTTTTGCTAATCAACTGTATAAAATATAAAGATCTTCAAAGAGAAAATCTTGAATCAAAAATTGAAGAAAAAGCCGTTGAAGTAAAATATAGTCTTGAAAGAAATTTAACTATGCTTGGTACAATTGCTACTATCAGCCCATTGTTGGGGCTTCTTGGAACCGTTGTAGGAATGATTACAGCTTTTACAGGCTTGACTGAAACCTCAGGAGCTAATCCAGACTTGCTAGCATCTGGCATATCTCAAGCACTAATAACTACGGCTTTTGGGTTATTAATTGCTGTTCCTGGCTTAGTTCTTCATAAGTATTTTGAACAAAAAATTACTTATTTATTAATTAATCTTCAAAAAGAAGTATCTGAATTTATTGATGTAATAAACAAATGAAATTTTTAAGTGAAAATAAATCTTCATTTTCAATAGAGATTACTCCCTTAATTGATATCGTTTTTTTGCTTGTAATATTTTTTGTAGTTACTTCTAAGGTAGGCGACTCACAATTTTTATCACTAGAACTTCCTAAAACTGAATCATTTCAATATAAAGCTGTCCAATCATCAAATGAGATTGTTATTGTAAATAACGGAAATATATACATAAATGATGAATCTTTTGATATTGCTAATATTGATGAGATTGATCAAGCAATATTTAATTTAAATAACAATGAGGGATTGATAATACTTAGTGCTGAATCCGAATCTCTTCATGTCTGGGTTATCACTGTTATGGATATATTAAATAAATATGGATTTAATGAAGTTCAAATAAGAACAATTGAAAAATGAAAAAGGGAAGTATAAAAAGACTTTTAGAATATACCTTTAGATATAAATGGTCATTTTTAATAAGTGTTATTGGGTTTATAAGCTTTGCATCTGCAGATATCGCCGCCGTTGAATGGATAAGGCGCATAATTGGATTCATTAACGATGAGGAAGAAAATTTTAGCTCATTTTTAGCACTTTCATTAATTTTGATTGCTCTTGGTCGAGGACTAGGTTTCTTTATTGGTAACTATTTCATGTCCAGAGTAGGATTTGGAATTGTTCATGATTTAAGATCTGAGCTTTTTCAAAAATTACATGATTTGCCAAAATCATATTTTGATTCTAATCAATCAGGTCAGTTAATCAATAGAATTACTTTTACAACAACACAAGTTTCTGGGGCAGCATCTAATGCTGTAAAGACACTCATTCGAGAGGGGTTTCTTCTTATAGGTTTATTCAGCTACCTTTTATTCTTAAATTTTAAATTAACACTTTTATTAATAGGCACAGCCCCATTAATTGCTTTAATTGTTTATATTGCCGGTAAGAGGTTAAAAAAGTTAGCTAAAAAAATTCAAACAGCAATGGGTGATGTAACTCATATTGCATCAGAGGCTGTAGATGGACATGTTGAAATTAAAAGCTTTAATGCTCAAGATTATGAGAATAAAAGATTTTTAAAGGCGAACAGTTCAAATAAAAACCAAAACCTCAAACTAGAAGCAACTGGAAATATGGCGACTCCAATAATTCAAGTTTTAGTTTCAATATCTTTATCTATAGTTGCATATTTTGCTCTTGGATCACAACTTGGAATTTCTTTAGATGCAGAAACATTTGTAGCATTTTTTACAGCTGCTGGATTAATGGCAAAACCTATAAGGCAACTATCAAACATAAATATAGTTGTTCAAAAGGGTTTAGCTGCTGCAAATGAGATATTCGATCAACTAGATGAAGAAATTGAAAATGATATTGGAATAAATGAATCTCAAATAGAAGGAAGAATAGAGTTTAGGGATATTAATTTTTCATATGACACAGGTAATAAAATCTTAAATGATATTAATTTTTCAATTAATAAAAATGAAACAATAGCAATTGTTGGAAAATCTGGATCAGGAAAATCGACTATCGCAAATTTGATTCCAAGGTTTTATAACTATTCGTCAGGTGAAATACTCATTGATGATATTCCAATAACCGAATTCTCACTTAACCATTTAAGAAATTCAATATCTATTGTTAACCAAGCACCTTCTTTATTTAATGATACTATAGCGAAAAACATAGCATATGGAGATAATTCAATTGATGTTGATAAGTTAAAAGAATCAGCAAAACTCTCTGGTTGTGAAGAATTTATAAATAACTTACCTGAAGGATATGAATCTGAAATAGGAGATGATGGCGTATTATTATCTGGAGGACAGCGCCAAAGATTAGCAATTGCAAGAGCTTTTTACAAAGACTCTCCAATTATAATTTTAGATGAAGCAACTTCATCTTTAGATACCGAATCAGAATTAATTGTGCAAGAAGCACTAGAGAAATTAATAAATAATCGGACTACAATCGTAATTGCACATAGGCTATCAACTATCGAGAATGCAAATAATATTATTGTTTTAGACAACGGTAATATAGTTGAGACAGGAAGTCATGATGAATTAATTGAAAATAAATCTATTTATCACTCACTCTATAAAAATAAATTCGAAGATTCGTCTGTAACACAGAAAGTTATGAAACAGTCCATGCAGTTATATATGCCTGAATATGAAGATGAATATTCAACCAGTTATGTAGTTGAGAGTTGGTATAAGAAAAGTTTATGGCTCTATCTTTTATATCCATTTTCACTTCTATTTTCTTATTTAACCACTAGAAGAAGAAATAAATATCTTGAGAATAAAAAGGAAACATTTAAATCAGACATTCCTATTATAGTTGTAGGAAATTTAACTATAGGTGGAACTGGTAAAACACCACTTGTTAAATATATAGCTCTTGAACTATTACAAAAAGGCTATAAGCCAGGAATTGTAAGCAGAGGTTATGGTGGAAAATTTAAGGAAACTTTACAAGTAACAGAGTCAACCTCTGTCAAGGAAACCGGTGATGAGGCTCAGATTTTAGCAAAGTTAAACTTACCTTTTTATATTGATAAAAACAGAGTCAGAGCAGTGAAAAATCTTATTAGAAATCATGATTGTGACGTAATTATTTCTGATGACGGTCTTCAACATTATCATATGGGTAGAGATATCGAGATAGCAGTAATTGATGGAAAGAGGAGATTTGGTAATAATTTAACTTTTCCAGCAGGTCCATTAAGAGAATCAAAAAAACGATTAGATAAAGTAGATTTTATTGTTAATAATAGTGGCCCAACTCATGACGATGAGTTTTTAATGAATATCAGCCCATCAAAATTTGTTCACCTAAAATCTGGAAAATCATATTCAGTAGAGGATTGGCCAATGCACAACCAAATTCATGCTGTGGCGGGATTAGGAAATCCTGGAAGATTTTTTGATCTATTAGATAGGCTAGGTTTTGACAGCATTAGACATCCATTTCCAGATCATCATAATTTCTCATCAAGTGATATTTTTTATCTTGATCACTTACCAATAGTAATGACAGAAAAAGATGCCTCTAAATGTAAAGATTTTGATAATAATAAAATTTGGTATCTCACAATAGATGCTGATGTTAGTAATAAATTTATTGAAAAACTTGATACTAAGCTCAAAGCTTTATCGTAACAATGGCTCATGAATCAATTATATTTATTCCTTCTAGGCTTGAGTCTACAAGATTAAAAAATAAACCGCTTGTAGATCTAGGAGGGATGTCTCTAATAGAACGAGTTTATAAAAATGCTACGACTGCATCTGATACTGTATATGTTGCAACAGATTCACAACTAATTGAGGACAATCTAAAAAAAATTACTACTAATATAATAACCACTTCAAAGAACCATATTTCTGGAACAGACAGAGTATGTGAAGCTGCTAATAGTCTAGACTTAAATAAAGAAACTCTTATTATAAATCTCCAGGGTGATGAGCCATTTATCCCACCAACATTAATTACTCAAATAATTAATGATTATTTTGATAACAAATGTGATGTCATAACCGCCTCAAATAAAATAACTGATAACAATGAAATTATAGATCCTAACTCAGTTTTGGTAGAGACAGATTCAATTAATTATGCAAAGAAATTTATAAGAACAGGTCATATAAATAATCCGAGAAAACATGTAGGAATTTATGGATATTCTCTTAAAATATTAAATGAATTAGTAGCACTACCACCAAGCAAAGGTGAAATTAACTTAAAACTTGAACAATTAAGATTCATGGAAAATGGTTATTCTATTTATGTATCACCATATGATGGATTTATTCAGGGCGGGATAGATACTGAAGAAGATTTGATTAGAGCAAAAAAGTTTTTAGAAGATGAGAATATATAAAGATTTTCCTATAAATAACTCACTGCAAATAAAATCTATTTCAAAATTTTATGTTGAAGTAACATCAATAAATGATTTTGATGAATTATATAAATTTATAAAAGAGAAAAAATTACCAACTATTGTTCTTGGTGAAGGAACAAATATTGTACCTTGTGATTATTTTAATGGAATTTCAATAAAACCTTTATTTAATGATATAGACTTCCATAAAAATTATATATCAGCAGGTTCTTCTGTTAATTGGCATAAACTAGTCAGTAAAACTATTGAAAATAATATTTATGGTTTTGAAAATTTATCATTAATTCCTGGAAGTGTAGGCGCAGCACCAATTCAAAATATAGGTGCTTATGGTCAAGAAGTATCTAATCTAATATTAAAGGTATATTGTTTTGATATTAAAACTGGAGAACTTTGTGAGTTTTTAAATGAGGATTGTATGTTTTCTTATCGCAATTCTTTTTTTAAAAATAATTGTTTAATGATCTATAAAGTAGATTTCAGATCAGATTCAATGCAAATTTTAAATCTGGAGTATAAATCTATTCAGGAATATTTAAAAATCAACAATTTAAATGAAAATGACATATCTTTATCTTCTTTATCAGAGATAGTTTGTGAGATAAGAAATAAAAAATTACCTAATCCAAAAAAAATACCAAATGCTGGGAGTTTTTTTAAAAATCCAATAGTGAGAAAAGATTCTATAAGTCAGAAATATTTTTCTATTGATGATCTTATAATATGGTCTCACAATAATAAAAATGTAAAAGTCGGATCAGCTAGGTTAATTGAGCTTATTAAAGAAGAAATAGAAATATTTCAAAATGTAGAAATTTATGAAAAACATTCATTAATACTAGTAACTAAATCTCAACCTAAACAAGATGAAGTATTGAGATATGCAAATCTTATTCAGAGTAAAGTTCTAGAAACTTTTAATATTAATCTTGAAATAGAACCAATTGTTATAAGAGTTTAATATGTTTATATGGTCAGCTCTTGCACACTTAATTGCATTAACAAGTCCCGGCCCGGATACTGCAGTTGTTTTACGTCAAGTTTCTCTATATGGAAGAAAAGAGGGCTATAAAACCTCCCTAGGAGTTGGAATCGGAATTTATATCCACTGCGTACTTGCTGTAAATGGGGTATCTTTGATTATTCTATCAAATGTTCTTTATAAATTTTTAATAAGTCTTATTGGGGGAATATATGTTTTATATCTTGGTATCAGTATGTTCAGAGCTGATCTAACAGAAGTACCTGTTTTTAAAAATGAATCTATAAAAAATGCAAACAGTCTTTTAAATGGACTTATTACTAATATATTTAATGTAAAAGCTTTTTTATTTTTTATATCATTATTTGCAGTGCTCATTGAAGGATTAAATAATTTTAATTTTTATATCTATCCAATATATTTTGCAATCACATCCTCGCTATGGTTTATGTTATTAAGTTATTTAACTACTATTTCGACAAACAAATCATTTAATATATATTCAAATATTTACATCTCTTACATTATGTCACTAACATTATGTTTAATAGGTTTGCTTATTTTAGTAAGATCTCTATATGAATATTTCTAAAATCACTGATAGTTTAAAAGGTCATGAAAAAGGATTTCCTCCTGTAGACAAATGGAATCCGGATCTTTGTATAGGACCGGAATTTATAATAGATAGAGAAGGAAATTGGTATTATGATAATTCACAAATTAAAAATACTAAGCTAATTAATTTATTTGCAAGCGTTTTAAAAAAAGAACAAGAAAATTATTATTTGGTTACGCCTGTTGAAAAAATTGTTGTAAATGTAGATATAGCTCCATACAAAATAATAGATTTTGAAGTAATTGACGATAATATAAAATTTATTACAAATCTTAATTACGATTTTTATTTAGACAAAGATCATACAACACGTTTAATTGAAATGGATGATGCCTTAATTCCATTGGTAAATGTAAGGAGTAATATTGAAGGTTTCATCAACAGAAATACATACTACAAGCTAGTTGATTTTGCTTTAGAAATGAATTTTAAATATAAAAATAATTTATATTTATCAAGTTTTAACAAAAATCATATCATAGGAAAAATTGCATAAAAAAAATAATTTGCCATCAAAAATTTGTCCTATATGTGGCAAGCCTTTTTCTTGGCGTAAGAAATGGAGCAAGGATTGGGATAATGTAATTTATTGTAGTGAAAGGTGCAGGAGATCTAAGAATTCAAAGTCTCATTGATCCATTCATCAATATAAAACTCTAATAATTCTAGTGGTAGAGATCCTCTTTTTAAAACTTCGTAATGAAAATCTTTTATATCGTACTTATCACCAAGAACTCTTTCAGCTTTATTTCTGAGTTCAAGAATTTTTAACTGACCAATCTTGTAAGCAAGCGCTTGACCAGGCCAAGCTATATATCTGTCCACCTCATTTTCGATATCTAATTTAGATTTAGCTGAATTTTCTATGAATAAATTAATTGCATCATCTCTTGTCCAATCCATGTAATGCATTCCTGTATCAACAACCAGTCTTATTGCTCTCCACATATCATAGGTAAGTTGGCCAAATTTATCGTAGGGATCATCGTAAATACCCATAAATTCACCAAGTTCTTCACTATACAAACCCCAGCCTTCAACAAAGGCTGTTAT
>TARA_B100001057_G_scaffold475103_1_pt1 | contig 20530 bp, 18 predicted proteins | sample TARA_B100001057 | Tara Oceans TARA_B100001057 (sample SAMEA2621839) | marine metagenome | biome: marine biome (ENVO:00000447); feature: surface water layer (ENVO:00002042); material: "saline water (ENVO:00002010), including plankton (ENVO:xxxxxxxx)" | depth 5 m
AACTTCTTATCCATGAATGCCCATCTCTTAACTAACCCCATTTTGGTTTTATTATCAAGTGATGCTGGTGAGTTTTTACTAACCCATTGTTCCCACCATGCCTGGTGGTAGTTTGCAACACCATCTGTATCCTTTAATCCAAATTGTTTTTGTAATTTAGAAATTTGAGATGAGTATTTACTCCTTTTCTTAGAAAGGTCTTGCGATTTAGGTAATTTTACAATCGGTGGGCCTTGGATTGTGTAGTTATCTTGTACATCTTTATTAACTTGTTTAATCATACCTGCCAAGATTCTTGCTGCCTCACCATTTTCACCTATTGCAACACCCTCATCATCATATTCCATTGTGCCATGGAACACAAGTAGTGCCTGTCCATAAGGAATCACATTAACTGATGTTGGATATATCACTTCAAGGTTCATAAAACACGCACCTTGTTTAAAAATCTTATCTCTTTGTTTATCACTAAGAGAAGATATAGCATTTGAAAGGTCTTTCATCGCATAATTGTATGCATCACTCAATCCACCCCTTCCTTGAAACTTATCTGATACTCCTTTGATATCTAAAGCATTCTCACCTTTGTTTTTTAGGTGTCCTTTATTTCTTGCTGCAACTAATCTCCCATCTTTCCATGAAATTGCTAGTGCCTGTCCATCTGTTTTTTCTCGTGTAAATTCTAATGTACCCTCTAATGCACGATTTACGATATCTTTAAGTTGTCCAAATGTTAAATTGATATCAGTATCAAATGGATGAGACATATGTCCATACGCACCACCCTCTGTTATCACATCTTCACCTAACCCACCTCTATCGTGTTTAGAAAACTTACCTAATTTATCGAATGCTCTGAATGATTTAACTTTATCTGCTTTTTTTGGTCTCATATCAGATAGTTGTTTATACTTCATATGGTTTTTAACAATGTAAAATACATTTGCAGTATTACCACCAACTGATTCTATAAACTTTTTATACTTTTTTACTAAAGATGCCGATACTTTCTCATGTCCAAAGTGTGTAATGTGTCCTTTCTTTGGATGGATACCAGCAGTTTCATCTTTTCCTATATCGTGAAACATGGCTGCTATCGCAATATCAATATCATCATCTTTGATTGAACGATTCACAACCATAATAGTATGTTTAAGAACATTACCCTCTGGATGTTTATCTAATCTTTGGCCGAAGTTCTTTAGATTGTAAACTCTCTTTTGTAAATCAGAAGGCATCTTTTTGAATAGTGATTTGAAATCTGTGATTCCTTTTTCTTTCAATCCTTCTTTTACATATTTATCCTTTTTTAACATTTGGTGTAATTCACTACCATCTACTTTACTCCATGATTTATTTTTTCCAAATTGTTTTTTCCAAAGTAATTCAAAGAATTTTTTCTTTTCTTTAGGTGATAATCCTTTTATCTTTCTATTGATTTCTCCTCTTCGTTTGTAAACATACTTTTTAAAATCCATATAAAAGAATTCATTTACTTCTTTTATAGTATCGTATTGATATTTTTTATCACTATTTGTCAATCCTCTATACTTTGCTACCTTTTTCATTCTTGCAGCAAGTTCATCTTTGCCAGGATATCCTTTTCTGATACCACTTTGACCTGTTCCTACCCCTACTTCATCAATTTCGTTCTTGGTTTTCTTCTTCATTTGATTGATGAACTTTCTATAAACAGCAGCAGCGGATGTTTTACCCATTACTCTTGCTCTTTGTTCCATAGCAATTGCTGCTTGAATCTTATGTGCATGAGTTTTACCACTACCTTTTATTTTACTTACAGATTTTTTAGCATCATCTACTGTTGCAAACTTTAATCCTTTAATTGTTCCTTTTGGATTCTCATCTGTATATAAATCAGAATGTGAGGATGAACCTCTATGTTGTCCTTTTTTTCTTGGTACTCTTGCTGCCTCTTTACCATCAAACTTATCTGCCTCTTTTGCTCTTAGTGCAGGTAGAAATTGGAATTTTGCTCTTTTAAGAACTCTTTTCTTTTTTCTTAGTACATTTTTGTGAACTACTTTTGCTTGTTGAATAGATAGTTCTGATTTTTTCTTGCCAGGAAATAATTCCTTCATAAACTCATCATAAACTTGTAGGTATGCTTTTTTGTATGCAATCTTTTTTAGTTTAGCAAGAGGTTTTCTTCTTTTCATCGTTCTTGCTCTTCTTCTTGCAATCGCAGCTCGTTTACCAGCCATTGCTGCCTTTCTCCTAAGTAAATCTGCTGGTCTTAGTTTTCCTTTACTTCTCTCATCCAACATTCCATTCTTTTCTTGCCATGTTTCGAATGCATCAAAATCGTATTCTTGTTTTTGTGAATCATATCCACAATTATGACAAAGGTATTTTTCATCATCATCCGATTCTAACTCCCATGAATGGTTACACTTAGGACAATCTATCTCTGTTCCTGCTACTTCAACAACAAATCCTTCTTTCATCAGTCGAAAAGTTACGACTTTTCTACCATTGATAGTTGGCATCCCATGTTCATCTTTACCAATAGTTTTAACAACTGTTTTTTTATTCTTAAATCTACCAGTCATAATTGTATCACCAACTTTGACAGGTAGTACAATGCTTTCTTGTAAAGATGCCTCGAATTCTTTTTCTAATTCCTTTGCACCTTTAGCATCATCACCAGATTGTTGTGCATCATCTTGGTTTATACCTAAACCTCTTATCACTTCATATCCTACGAGTGATGCGGTTCTTGTTGCGTGTTTATACCATTGTGAGTATGCACCTTTTGAGTAAATATCTACTTGGTTGTTTGGTGACATATCACCGATAATACCTGCAGGGAAATACGATACTGCTCCGACTGGGCCATCTCCATAAACTCTATAATCAGTTTTATCAATCGCCTTTTCTCCTCCAAGAATATCACCAACTACCTCAAACCCAATCTTTGCAGCTCGTTCAATAGATATTTTATTAAATAATGGTGCTGAAGGATAAACTATATTTGGTCCATCATCAACATCTAACCCATCTCCAGCAATTTTAGATATTTCATTTAAAGAATCCAAAATCCATTCTTTTTTAATTTCTATATCTTCATTTAGTTTATCAGTAATCATTTTAAAAATAGTAGCATTAAACTTTCCATATGCTCTTTTCTTAAAAAATTCTTTTTTCTGGTCATCTGAACCAACTGATAAACCATTACGAGTTTCTGTACCACTTATTCCTCCACCTTGTGATGGTGAAACATAAACATATCCTCTATCTTCATATCCTTCGGTTGGTTCACCTTTATATTGTTGGAAATATCTTCCTGGGCCCATGCGTAATCTACTTTTATCTTTCTCACCAACAACAGTAACGAACGCCGTTGTTTTTTCATCAAACTTTTTAAGTATCTCGACAGGTTTGTATGGATTTTTTACTTTGAATATCTTATTTTTAGGAATACCAAACATTGAGTTTGCAATTTTAACTTTTTCTTTAAAGTTAAATGGTGATTTTGGTAACTGTACTTTATCAGAAGTACCTACATACACACTATTCTTACCAAATTTTTTAACTAAATGTTGATAAGTTTCATAATGTCCCTTATGCATAGGTTGGAATCTACCTACATAAATTACTACAGTTTTCTTTATAGGTGATTTTTCTTCTAATAAAATAGAATCAACTAAAAATTGTGAAAGTTCGTTCATATTGTGATATTCCTTGTCAGTATATAAATATGCAATATTAAATTAGTGAATTAAAAATTACCTTTTTCCACTCTTTTATTCTTTCTTCTTTATATTGCTTATCTACTTTTAATCTATACTTACCAAACCACAAATGTTCATAATCAAGTTTTTCTTTATCAGTTGATTCACCAACCCACATAGGTGTTGCACCAACAGTTTCATCTAACTCGTGATATGCAAGGTACATCATATCTTCAAGTGTATCTACATTTAAATTTAGTTCTCTACTTATATAACCAATTAAGCCTTGGTCTGATAAAACATTGAATACATCTGGTATATCTTTTTTGTAAACTTTAGTAACCATATCTAAATGTTGTTTTTTTAACTTTGTTAATAGTTCTTTGTTATTGATATACAAGAATGATGTATTTGGCATCATCATATTTTGTGAAAAATTAGGAATATCTAAATCATAATCATTTAACATTTTTGGGGTGACGAAATAATCACCTCTTTGTATCTCCCATTGTGGAAAAACTAAATCTTTCTCAAATATCCATTCTGGTGGTTTACTGTTTAATATAAAATCATTATCTAAAAAAATGAAAGGTGGTTCTTCATGACAGATTGCATAAACTTTACCACTAGCCCAAAATCTACCACTATTAACGCTATAGTTCTGTTTGTAGTTTTCTAAAACTTCGAAATCAATTTCATCAAATAGTTTTAACAAATTATTTTTTTTATACCAATTAAATCCATTTCTATCTGTATATAGTTTTGTTGGGAATGTTGACCACTTTCTTGCGTTAATTATTGCAACTTGATGTGAATAGTATTCATAATCAACCATAGAGTACTCGTCTAAATCTAAAGAATATATTTCATTTAACTGTAACTTTCTATAACCAGTCATATTTTTACTATCGAAATATGGTGGTGTCCAATTAACAAAGACCATTTTACCATTTATTGGATAACTCATAACAAACTTTCTTTTATATTAATTTTTTCCCAATTTTCTAATGGTTTTAAATTTGTTCTTACATAAATTTTATTTGAAATATATAAATCACCCTCATACATTTTTTGAAAATCAATTCTTGAAGTAGTGTAAATAAAATTTTTACATTTTACTTTTTTAGGTATCTGGCTTGGTGGAAATCCTGCTGCAACTATATAATCCCACTCTCCCTCTAAATCCTTTGTATCTAATTTTGTATTGTTTTTATAAGGTGTATTACCATTATCAACTGATGTAACCTTGAATCCTCTTTTTATTGCCAACTCAGACAAAACTCCTTCACCACATCCTAAATCTAATAATGATTTGTTTTTCCCATCTAAAGTATTTAAGAACTCAAGAATTGGTTGATTAGATTTTGATACCTTTCTCCATTGTTCTTGCCAGTCAAGTAAATATTTTTTTTGTTTAGTACCACTCAAAGTAATCTTTTTAGTTAGCCAACCATTTAGTTCTATATCTTCTACACCATCTACCCATTCTTGTATATCTTCATGAATCCATTCGTACTTACCCTTTCGTTTTCCAAGAACTTTATAGTTTCTTTGTGTAGTTGAAGAGTATTCAAAATTTTCATCGTCTGGTTCTAATATTATTAGACCATTTATATGAACCAACTGTCTTACAAAAGAAAAATAAGGTGAAAGATATCTACCTTGTTTCTCATGAAGTACATAATCTATGAAACAATCTGCTGCCATTTCTATAGGAGTACCTCTTCGAATTAGTTCATATGCAAAATATGAAGGAAGTGCATATGCATGTGCACCCCAACCAACAAATAAAGTTGGTTTTCCAATTAAATCATCAATTCTTTTTTGTGTATCTATTTTTTTGTGTTGTCTACCCCAAAATACAACATCCCAAGAATATTTATCTAATCTTTTTAGAATTTCTTTATATTCACCATCGTAAATAGAATCTATAAGTGCAGGTGTAGGTCTTGCATCATCTTCCATGACAAGAAAGGGAATGGATTGGTCTTTCTGAAGAAACTCTGGTTGTTTACAAATTTTTTTATAAACTTTTTGATGAGATAAAAATGTAGCATAAATTGTTTTTGATAAAGAACCTGCAGCATCATAGAACTTATCGCTCTTTACCTCGTCAACATTTATATCTTCAGTTTTAACTGCATCTACAAATTCGTAATCAAATCCATCAAAATGTGACCATGCAGATTCGAAATCTTTTCTTCTCCTCGTTGCATCATCTCTACTGATTACAAAAATCTTTTTACATCCAAAGTTGTGAAGATTTACTTTTAAATGATTGTCCCAAATATGTTTGTTTCCCATTTTTCTTGGTCTTTATATTTTTTACATATGTTATTGTAACATTTTTTGTAATCATAATACTTTTTTAGTTTTTCAAAAACTATCCATTGGAAAACTACATCTTCTCTAAATCCTCCAAGATGTAAAAATCCACCGAACCAGTTATCAATGAGTATTTTTAATTTATTATCATAGAAGCATGTTTTTGAACCACCTGGAAATGTTCTTTCTCTTTGATTTATTTGTAAAAGTTTTTGACCATGTATTAATACTTCACCAAATTCAATTTGTAGTGGTTGCGATTGTGACCAAATAAAAGAATTATCGTTTATCCATCTTTTTGATGCAGTAACTTCTTCGAATAGTAAAGATAACATTGGAAAAAATAATCCTTGCTCTAATAATGCACTTGAATATTTTAAAGAAGATAACTCATCTACATTTTCTTCATATATTTGTAAAATTTGATTGTAAGTATCCTTTATATATCTTAAATTATGTCCTCCAAAGATACATGCGTTTGGAACAACATCAAATCTTGTTCTATAAAAAAACTCTTCATCAAAAAGATGTTTTAATTTAGTGTAAGTATCGAAATAAGTTTTGTTTGCCATTTCCCATGCCTTCATATTTAGTGGTTGGTTTATATCTGGAAAACTAAATGTGATTGGATATGAATTACCTACTAATCTTGATTCAAATAAGAAAGTATCATTATCTATATGAAGAAAAGGTTTATCTTGTGCAACATACGCATACAACTTACCCATCGCATACGAACCATGTTGAAATTGTTTTCCTTCTAATTCAGTTGTAATTGAATCATATGGAAATTCCAACTCTTCAAAAAGTTTTTTACCTCGTTCATTAGTAACAAGGTGAATGTTACCAAAAGTTTTCTTTGCTGATAAAACACTTAACAATGTCATTACTAAGAAAAACTTATTTTCTTTAGTATTGGAATTAGATTTAACATCTGCCCAAGAGTGTACTATTTTCATATTATTTATTTTTATAGATAAATGGGTCTCTCTTTCTGAGCTCTTCCAATTTCTTTCTGTATAATTTTTCTTTTTCTTTCTTTTCTCTTCTTTCTTTAAAGAAGTGAATAATTTTCTTCAATAGATTCATATGCTAACTTTTTTAATTTATTACTCCACTTTTCACTAATCTGTTCATGGTCTTTTTGAAACTTAAGTAAATGATTTCTGTTATAGATTAGTATTGGTTTTATTTTTTTATACAACTCAATCCATTCTTCATCTGATTTTTCTGCTAATTGTTTTACTAACTTATATATTTTATCCATTCTTTCAGAATCATCTACTATGGTATCATAACTTTCATCCCAAAAATCACCAAAGGTTTTGAATCCTATAATTTTCAGATACTCTAAACTATTTGGTCTTGAAATTAATACAAATGGATGACAGTGTGCAATAGGTTTAAATATTTTTTCACTTAAATATGTGCCAGTTTCATAAAATAAGGTTTCACTAACAACACTAAAGTAAGTATTTTGATAATCTTCTTTATTTTCATAACCAAACCCCCATACAGAATCTATATTATCGTTATCAACTATTTGTTTTTTTCTTTTCTTTAAACTTCTATAACCTTTTAGTATTTTATGTATAGTTTGTCTATTAGGTTCGTATGGTACACCTCTATGAGTTCTATCGTGAATCAATGTAGCTTCAAATTCCATTCCTGCCTCTTTACAATATAACAAATCTAAATCAAAAGATACAAGATTATCTTTTAACAACCCATCATGTTCTAAAAGAGATAATAAAATAATTCGATGTGGTTTTAACCTTCTATTTAAAAGTAAAAACTTGTGTTTTCTTGGGTTTATGAAATCTATTTTATTAGTTTGTTCATATGTTGATTTACCACCTTTAAAAGTAAATTGATTACGAGTTAAAATATCAGTTAATTCTTTTGCCTTTGCCATCACTGCCCATGGATATGTTGCAACTTTAATTTTTTCTTCTACCTCGTTATTACTTAACCAACTTTTGTAAATATCTAAAGTGTTTAATGCAGAACAAGTAAATATTAATTTACTTGCGGGGAGATTATTATCGGCCAATCCAACATGAATAGCCTCAAATACATCTTCTCTAATATCACCTTCACTACTATAATCTAATAAGATAAATAAGTTTTTTTGTTTTCTAATTATTTCTTTGGATTTTTCTGATATAAAATCAAAAATAGGTCTATTCATGTGAAACCCAAAATCTCTCCCAAGACAACACATTAAACTACCATATGCAGTAATTGGATATATAGAAAATTTATTATCATTATATTTTGAAACATGAACATCTTCTAAAATACATGGGTCTATATTGTGATGACAATCATAAACTGCAACTTGCTCGAATTTACCTATGAAATCATCAAACAGAGGTTGTTGATTTGTAAAATCGTGTTTAGTATATGAATCTAAATATTTGTAATTTAATCCATTTGGTATAAGACCGAGTGGCCCTGTCCAATCAAAAACTCTAATTAACTTATTGCTCATAATACAACTCTGGATATTCAACTAAAATATGTATTCCACCTTCATTTAGTGCTTTTTTGTAAGCAGGTAAAATATCATTTGGATTTTTTAATTCTTTCACAGTTGCATTAGTTAAGATTTGTTTAAATGGTTCGGTGTAATCTGCCTTGTGTTGATGACCGGGGTCTAATGGTTTATCTGAACCCTTGCCAACTCTTACAATTACATTTGGTTTCCAAGTACCATCAGACATTGCTTCTAATTTATCTAAATGGTTTACTAATTGATTACATGCAAGAATTAAGAAATCCCATCTTGGGTAAAAAGTAACAACTTGATGTCCTGTCATTGCTAATCCCATACTCATTCCCATTTGAGTTTCTTCCATGACGGGCGTTTCTATCATTCTTTCTTTTGGTAACCCCTCAATCGTTTTACTCATTGGATTTCCATAATAAATTATTTGTTGTCCGATGAATATTGTTTTATCATCTTCCATACAAAGTTTCATTGCCTCTGTTAATGCATCTACATAAGGTGTAAATTCTGGTTTACTCATAATTTAAGGTTTTGAATTAGGGTCATATTCGTGTTTGTGTTCTTTATACCAATTTATTGCGTTTTCTAATCCACTTCTTAAATCGTACTTAGGTTTCCATCCCAACTTTTTTAGTTTCTCGTTTGATAATAATCTTTTAGGAATCATAGGTGCCTTGTTGTTTACGAATTCGATAGGATTGTCGTTCCCCTCAATCTTTTTGATAAGTTCTAATACTTCCATTACAGTATAGCCTTCACCATAACATACATTGTAGATATCGTAAGTATCAACTTTCTCTGCAACTGTTGCAAATCCACTCACCATATCATCTACATGAATGATATCTCGTACCTCAGTACCATCACCCCATAGTGGTATAGGATTTAGATTATCTGCTACCTTTCTAATATTAGCAGGTGTAACATGACACTTCTCAAAATCATACTTATCATTTGGTCCAAATGCATTTGATGGTCTTATGATTACACACTGCATCGGGTCATGTATCTGATTAGAAAAGAAATCACAAAGTGTTTCACCATATCTCTTCATCCAACCCACTGCTTTGTAGACAGGATAAATATTTGGTGTCTGTACACTTATATCCTCTGTACAATACTCATCTCCAATATCTGGATAAGTTGTATTAGATGAAATAAAAATAAACTTACGAACTTTGTTTCTCCAACTTTGTTCCATAAGGTTTACATTCATCTCTACATTGGGTGTAACATGCAGTAAAGGATTTACTTTCGTATCTAATGCGTTTGATGTATTTGCTGCTGCATGAAATACAACATCTACATCTTTAGAAACTTCTTCACAAAAATCTGCGTTTTGTAAGTTCCCTTTCATATGTTCGATACCATCGTAGTATTCTCTTAAATCTCTACTAAATGAGGTTGTTCTTATATTTGTAAATCCATTTTCGTATAAGTGTTTTATTAATCTTGAACCAATAAACCCACTTGCACCTGTAACTAAAATTTTATCTGTTTTTTTCATAATATTCGTATGTTCTTAGTATTCCTTCTTCGAATCCAAGTTTTGGTAATAATTTAAATTGTTCTTGAATGTTTGTGCTCATTCTTCTTTTCATATCACCATTGGGTTTGGATGTATCCCAATTAATTTTTATTTCTTTACCACTTACTTTAGATACTGTTTCAATCATTCTCTTGATAGATATTTCTTCTCCACTACCTAAATTAGTAATAAGATGTAATCGTTCTTCAAAACACTTAATACACCCATCAGCAACATCCCCTGCATATATGAAATCTCTTGTTGGTGTACCATCTCCCCATGCTTCAATCTCACCATCAGATTCATAAACTTTTCTACAAGTTGCTCCGATTACAGTTGCACCTTCACCGAAGTTATCGTATTCCCCAAAGATGTTTGCAGGTCTAACTATTGTATATTTTTTGTATTTTTCTTGTACTTTATATGCTTCTAAATAAAGTTCTGGTATTCTTTTACTCCAAGATGGAAACCAATCGTTTGGTGATGGTAAAGTTTTCCATACTGAACTTTCTTCAAATACCTCTGCAGGTTCGTATACACCCACCGAACTCATGTAAACTAACCAACAATTAGTTCTTACACAATTATCTATAATATTTGTATTTACTTTAATTGATGGTTCTAAAAAATCAATAGGTTTTTCTTTTGCTCTAATTGGTGAACCCTTAACACCAAACGCATTTATTACTGCTGTAAATTCGTATTGGTCAAACAGAACTCTAACATCATCTGCATCTCTTAAATCAATATTGTGATATTGAAATTGTTCAGTTGCAGGTAATTCATGAGAATATTTTATATCAACACCAACTACTGCGTATCCATTCTCTTCTAATTTTTGACATAAATGTGTTCCTACTAAACCACTACAACCAGTTACTAATATCATTCCTTTTGTTGCCATTAAAATACTACCCATTTACCAGTACCATAATGTGGGTACTTTGATTCATACTTATAATAAATTACATCTTCTGGTACACCTCGTTGAAGTCCATTCCATGTATCTAATGTTGGTGTGTTTGTACTTACACCATTATCCTCCACAATAAAATGAAGAGGTAATCCATAGTTATGTGCGTATTTGTGAACTTCATAGAAAAGACCTGTTTCAAAAGCCATATCTCCTAAGAAAACCCAAACTTTTTCATCAATACCTTTTAACTTTAGTGCCTTCGCAACACCTAACGCAATCGGTAAAGTACCAGTAACAATAGCTGATGAGTAAAACTTACACTCTTTATCCACTATTGTAATTGATTTTCCATCTAATATTTTTTGTTTAAGTACAGATGGTTCTATTCCATGTAAAAGTGCATGATAATGAGACCTCCAAGTTGAGAAAACCCAATCACCGACTCCTATTTTTTTGAATATTTCTATTAGTTGTTTTTCGTTACCATTTGATAGGTGAATTGGGCCTCTGATTTCTCCATTTTCCCAATGGGATATGATATCATCTTCAAAGTTAATCAAATCTTGTTCAGACCAATTACCATCAACCCATCTATCTTGATGATTATCTAAATTACGAATCGCTTCCATTTGCATCTCTTTTTGAAATTATCGGATTAGTACAAGGCCACTCTATATTGAACTTCTTACTATTCCATTTTATTGTTTTTTGTTTATCTACATCATTAAACTCACCATCGTATGCCAACTTGTAATAAAAAACTGAGTTTTTCTCCATTACATAGTGTCCATTAGCAAATCCCGGTGGGATTAATACTTGTGTTTGTGTTGAAGGTGAAAGTATATAAGTTTCCCAACTTCCATATTGTGGATTTCGAGTTCTATTACCTTCCCTTACATCCAAAACTACCAAATAAATTTTACCAGTCAAACACGAAACAAGTTTCCATGTTTTATCATCCCAATGTAATCCTCTTAGAACACCTTCTTCTGATTTTGAATATCTATCGTGTTTAAATCCAACACCTTTATTTCTTTCTTCTACTGGTATTAACTTGTCATAATAATCTGAATGATATGTTGTAGATATTTCACCTCTTGATTCGTGGTAAACCGATGGTTGTATAATTTTTACTCCACCAGTAAGAACCTTTGATGAGTAAAAATGAAAATCATTCCAACTTCTTTCTTTGTAATATATACTACGTCCTATTGCCATAACTTAAAGGAAATCCATTTCTGTATTTTGAGCTCAAATCAGAAATTAAAATTTTATATGTTTTAATTAATTCTACTATTCCATCATCTAAAGAAAATATTGGTGCCCAACCAGTATCCTCTATCTTTTTATTTGATACTATATAATCTCGTTTATCTGGGTCTTGGTAGTAATCAGAATAAGTGATTGCAAAATCAGATACATAAGATTTTATTTTTTCAACAAGTTGTTGTTTACTTAAGTTTGCATTTGATAATCCCACATTGAATGCCTCTCCACTATATTTATCATATCTTTCAATCATAAATCTAAATGCCATTGCAACATCTCTAATGTGTATATAATTTCTTACGAAGTTCTTTTCGAATATTGTTATGTATTTATCTGATAGTGCCTTATAAACAAATTCATTTACTAATAAATCCATTCTCATTCTAGCAGATGAACCAAAGACAGTGGCAAGTCTTAACGAAATACCACCGACTCTTAAAATCTCTTTTTCAGCCTTTACTTTGGTCACTCCATAATGTGATATGGGGTTGAGTGGACTCTCCTCAGTACACTCACCATTCTCTCCTATTCCATATCCACTATTTGTATTTGGGTATAATATTTTTTGATTATCAGTTAGGTTATCACAAATAAATTTAACATGAGTATAATTTACTGCGGTTGCTAAATCTTTATCTCTATCACACGCAGGGAATCCAACTATTGCAGCTAGGGGAATAATTACATCTGCCTCTTGAACATATGGTAGTAGTTTTTCTTCATCTCTAACATCACCATAAACAAATTCAAAGTTTTTTCTATGAGCATGTACAATCGTTGATGTTTGATTATACATTAAGTTATCGTAAATTGTTAGTTTGTTAATTTCACCTGCAGAAAGTAGTAACTCGGTAATTACTGAACCTAAGTAACCTGACCCGCCTGTTATTAAAACATTTATATAATTTCCTTTTTTTGACATTGTAACAGTTGATTGTATTTGTGATTTCTATAATATAATTTTACTAAAACCTCTCTATTATATATACATATATTTTTTATTTTTCTAAATTTTTCAGTCAATTCTTCCAAAGAAAGATTGCATAATTTTTTTACTTCTTTTAGTATCATCTCAGTTCTTTTAGAAAAATCTATTTCATCATCGTAAGATTCATCCCACAACATACTAAATGTTTGAAATCCTAATCTTTTTAGTTTTTTAAGTGTATGTGGGTTGCCAACTACAAAAAATGGATGTAAATTCATAATTGGTTTTAAAGTTTTTTCTGTTATGAAAAGATATTCAGAGCTTGCATTTGTTTCTGAAACTATTGTGAATAAACTTTCTACATATGGTTTTTTTACAGATAAAAAATTATGTAAGTTAGCAACACGCTCAGCATCTTCTTCATCAATATAGTATGGATATTTATTTTTTATTTCTTTAATTGTTTCTTTCATTGTTGGAGTAAGTTCTATTCCATATACTGAAGAAGTATTTTCTTCATCCATGTCATTATCTACCCAATTTTCAAAACCAATATTTCTAAATAAAGAAACATATCCTTTATCCAATAAATTTTCTTCATACAATCTTCCTACAAAATACGGTCTATGTATTCTTTCAGTATTTCTATTGAACATATTAAAATATTTTTTTGGATTGGAATCTTCAAATTCTAATTTTAAATCATATTTGTAGTTATCTCTTTCAATATCACCTAAAAGTGTTCTATCTTGCTTTTGTACTTGTATTACAAATTTACCTGCTGCTGAAATATAACTATCATTGTTAAAAAAGGTAAATCTATCATCCTTTGGTATTTTGTTTTCAAGAAGGTCATCACAAGTTGATATTATAATTTTATTTTTATGTCTAATTTCATGAGAATCTAACCATGTTTGCATTTTAGTAAAAATCTCCTTATCTACATAGTAAGAACCTTCTCTAGCATCTACAAAAAAGATTTTAAAGTTAGGATATTTTTTAATGAGACGTAAGAGTTTTTTAGAAAAACAATCATCAAAACTAAATGTAGGTTCTAATATTTCTGAAAAATGTGTTCTAAAACTAACTGATTCAAATGGTATTAAATACCATTCCCTTTTGTTTACATTATCTTTTTTAATATCAACTGGTGTTATTACAGTCGAATCAATATGTTGTGCAACAAGTTCTTCTACGAAAAAAGATGTAGAATGTTTTATTTCTTGGTTTTCGTTTCTCCTACAATGAAAAATTCGAGGCGATTCATCAAAGTTTAGATGTGTTATATATTCAAATATTTCGGGTATCTCTTTTCTTTGATATCCAAACCCTAAATGACCGTGTGGTGTAATATAATCAAATATTAAATTTAATCTTTTAGCCATGCTTCATCGTATAAGATAAGATGATTTCCATTATCAGAATCATCATAAATTTTGTAAGGTGTTGTTGTTTCTAAGTTACTGAACAATACAGTTGTTTCATCTTGAAGTTGTTTTTGATGCCAAACAGATTGTGAGTTATCATAAACTTTTCTGATTTCATCATCTGAAAGATATCTTCCATAAACACCAACAAAAGAAATCTCTCCTCTATAGTAATGTTTGTGTGCATCATCACAACTATTAAATGCATTTGCTGCACCAACCCACAACCAAGAACCAGAATAATCTATAGGACTCGCACCTTTATATGTTTTTTCTCTAAAAAAATCGTAATTACCAATTACCATTCTTTTTTCTTTAAAGTTGTGTCTAAATGTTATAAAATACTCTTTATCTTTTTCTTCGTGTGAAACAATAAAATGATGTTCTATGCATTCTATTTTTTCTTTTCTATCTTTTACCCACAAGGTACATTTAAAGTATCTGTTACCATCGTTTACGAAACATGAAATACCCATATGCATTCCATTTTTTATAACAAGACCCCCTTCTTGAGAATATGTTCCTTCTCTCATTTTATCCCATGCAGGTTTACATCTTACTGCAAAGGTAAAATCATTTTCTGTAACATATTTTGGTACTACATCTGATAATCCATACTTACTTTCTGGTATAACAAAGTAGCAATCTCTACCATTTAGTTTTATCATAACTTTATTCGTTTACATTCTTCAAAGAAATCTGCAAGTTCTGGAAAAGTTCTTTTAAAACTCGTTCCTCTTCTATTATCATGTGCCTCGAAATATTTTCCGAAGTTATATCTTTGTAGTTTAAGTTGTGCAGGGTCAATCGGTGAAATCATCCAATCGTATGTTCTTTTAATTTTTTGAATTTCTATATCTGAGTATCCTATGTAATCATGGTCAAAGACTGGAACTCCAAGAAAATCTGCCTGTTTTGCTTGTTGATAAACTGCCTTCTCCCATCCTTTTGGTAAAACTTGTACTGTTTGGTGTCTTGGATATCTTAAATACGAAGTATCTAAGAACGATGCTGATTTCCAATACCTATCAGATGAACCATAATCTTTTTTAAGTTGATATACTCCATCAATAAGTTTGTGATAGTTAGGAACTGATAACGCATTGTAGGTTACCATAAATGTTATATTCACTCTTGGACACTTTGTAAATATTTTATTTACATTATCCCAAAATTTGTTATATACTAAACCATTTCTAATATACTCTGCCTGTTTAGCCTCACCAGAATCTACTGAAGTGAATATAATAAACTCTCTAACTTTATCTTCTTCGGTAATTCTATTTATTTTTTCAATAAACCTATCAACTAACTTATCTGGTATACCTAAATTTGAATTAATTGCTAGAGATAGGTTTTTATTTGGATTTTTTTCTTCAATAATATAATCCAAAACTTTCCAAGTATCTTTACTCATTAAAGGTTCACCACCAGTGATTCTAAATGTGTGTAAATCTCTATATAATTCTGGCCACCACTTCCAAAACGCCTCTACATAAGGATTATCTTCTGATTGTGGTATTGGCATTTTATTTTCTTGTTTCATCCACTCAAGAGAATTGAAATTATCGGTAGTTGGATACCCACCAAACTTTTCGATTTCTTGCATATGTTGAGTTGAAAACGCAGGGCCACAATATGAACATTTAAAATTACATGCGTTTGAGAATGCAACTTCTACATATTTTGGATTGTAATCTTCTCTCCAATCTAAAGCCATAATTTCATCAGCAAATGGCCAAGACCAAGATTCACCTGATTTAAAAGTTCTATCAGAAAATCTATCTGAATTATCTTCTACTCCCCAACAGTAATCACATTCTTCTGGTCTCTCTCCATTTAGCATTTCTTTTCTACGAAGTTTTTTATATCTTGTGTTATGAAGTGCCGATGGATTTCGTGCTATCTCTTTAGTTGATATTGGGTGAGTTCTTGGATGGTGACATGAATGAGTGTGTCCTAATTGTAAATGTAAAGTTACTTGTGTCCATTTAGCTAAACACATACCACACCCTTGACCATTTAGTTTATCTCGTACTTTCAGATAAAATGGGTTATCACCATCAATCGATGCAACAACTTCTTTTTCTTTAGTATCTATTTCTTTATTTAGTTCTTCTTTTTCTGCCATCAAGCGTTACATTGATTATTTTTGCCTTAGGGTTGATTTCTTCTATATTAACAAATTCATATTTTAGTTGTTTGATACCATCGGATTTGTAATCCCAAGTACCTTGTTGCATCTGTAAAACATATCTTCTTTCATTTCTTGCGGTGGTTTCACCCTTTGCCCATTTATCATTTCCATTCTCATCTTTAACCAATCCTTCATCTTTATGTGGTAAACATTTCATTCTCCCTTTTATTCGATGAGGTATAATTGTTCTTGGTACTTTTATTACTTCTCGTTTTTTTATGCAATTAAAAATCTTACCATGATTTTCGTTTTCACTTAAATCATTTGCGTTTCCTAAATTAAAATCATAAAATAATTTTAAACCATCTCTTACTGGTCTTTTATAAATATTTTGTATTTCTTTTTCTTCTAATTTTCTATCCCACATCATCACTTTAGCAATATCACCTTTGAAGAATTTATTAACATCTTGAATTCCTACTGATGGTGTTGTTCCTATATAATATGGCTGTGTTCCATATCTCTTAAGCACACCCTCGAATGATTGAGGAGAATGTGTTCCATGACCATGTCTTGCATCTGATTCTTTATCATTTAAATAAAAATGAATTTTATTATTTACAGAATCTACTGCTAAAGTAATCCAACTCCATTGATTCTCATATCGTTTCATCCATTGATACAAGTGTTGTTGTTTATGATTCCAAAGTAACGCAGTAAACGCCCTTGAATTATTATAACTCAATCCCCAATCATATCCTGGTCTACGAAGTATAGGATATTCACAAAATCTTCTTTCAGTATCTCCTACTAACCAAATAGGAACTTTTTCTTCTTGTTGATATGCACGAACTAAAACTGAAACTGTATGACACTTTGAAGTTAGGTGTCTTAGTGAACGAGTATATGGTATTTCTATGTATGAACTTTTACCATCAAAATTAAAATACTTTTGTTCTTTGTTAGTGTACTTCATATAAGAATCATCTGCATATCCTTCAAGAACACATCTCCAAAATAAATCATCATCTTCCATTCCCCAATCCCAATAATCATTAGAGTAACCATTTGTTGCCTCTACTTGTTCTTTAGAAAATAGTACCGCACCACCAAAGTATTCTTCATACTTTAGTTTGTAATCCATTTGAGATATATTTGTTGCAATATGAATAGGATGTTCTTTTGGAAAAGAATAATCACATCCTTCTTCTGGTATCATATCTATATCATGCCAAACTATATAATCACAACCATCTTCAAATGCGTATTTTGCTGCTACATTCTTCATTGCTCCTCTGTTGAACAAGTGTTCATCAACTTGGTGACCAAAGTACATACAATATTCGATACCCTTCTCTTCAAGATATTTACCTACCTTCGGTACAAACTCTTTTAAATGAGCTTCTCTGTTTCTATATGGTACACAAACTCCTAACTTCACTTACCTTCTCTTATATCTACTAATAGTTCCATAATTTCTTCTAATTTAAATTTAGATTCTTGTCCTTCACATAAATCTTGACAACATATATCTAAGTTTCTATGAATGAATTTTAATTTTTCATCAATTTCATCCCATTTGTTTTTTAACGCCATCGTGAATTAATTTTTTAAATTTTGTTGTACTCCATCCATGGTCTCTGTTTAGATAATGGACGGGTGTGTTTAATTCAAAACCTGTATAAGTTTTACCTCGATAATCATCTCCTAAAAATCTGATATTTGGATTATGTTTTTCTAATAGTTTATAAAGTTCAGATTCGTAAGTATATGTTTCTACTGCATTAATATATTTTATTGAAAGTAACATTTCTATTCTTTCTCCTACAGATAAAATAGGTTTTAATTTTTCCGGTCTTTCAATCGATGGGTCACTATGTAAAAGTACTAAAAATCTATCACAGTATTCTTTACACTCTTGAAACATCTTAATATAACCTGGATGGATTACATCAAAGTTTCCAGCGATAACACCTAATTCGTATTTCGTTATGTTAGTTGACATGATAATAATATTCCATTTTCAATTTCAGTTTCACTCATTAGTTTATATCTTAATGTATCCATCCCATCTCTTCTCCAATTAGTTTTACCTTTTAAAACTTTATTGTAAAACCTAACTTGATTTTTTCTTGTTTCTGTATAAACCCATTTATTTTCGTAGAACCCATTATCTACATGAGGTAGTAATAAAAAGTGTCCTTCTTTTCGCCATGGTACAGCAACTTCTTTAAAATCTTCCTCGTGGTAAACATTTTCTCTATCACAATGGTATATCTTACCATTCCTATTATTACCAGTCAAATCAATCATTTTGTGGTATGTAGATGCCTTTGCATCGTAAACACCTTCCAAACAATGTGGTGTAGTGTATCCTTTAAATTGCTCTAACACACCCATTGGTAAGTTTTCATAAATTGCTTGTACTTGTCCTTCTTCTAAAGAATGATTCCAAATAGCAAGATAATCAATCCTACCCTTAAATGGTCTCCTCGCGTTATGGTCTGCTTGAGGAGTTTGACCAAGATAAATAAATTTTTCTTTATCATATCTCATCAATCTACCTTTATATTCATGTTCATCTATTAATTCACCATCTTGATAAAACTTAATAAATTTGTTATACTGGTCAACCACTACCATAAGTGTAGTTCTTCTTGGTTCAGTAATAACAGATTTTAAACTGATACATTCTTTTTTAGTTGTAAATGTTTCAAACTTAAATCTTCTAAATGAATTATATGAAAACCCCATATCATAACCTGGTACTGCTAAAATAGAATACTCATCTATTGCCCTTTGTTCATCACATTCAATCGGGTCTGGTTCAAATGTTAGTAATATAGTAAAATTATCAAAGTGATATGGTTTTGGTATTTTAACTTGAGAATCAATACCATTAAATCTTAATCCAGCTGAATTAGTTGTTTTTATTGGTAATTGTTTGGTATTAAAGTCCATATAGTTTTCTCTACAACGATACATCAAATCATCATCTTCATATCCCCAGCCCCAATAATTGTTTGAGTAACCATTTACTTTGTAATAATCCATAATAGGAAACAAAGTTACTCCTCCAAAATATTCATCAAAGATAATTCTTTTTTCTCCATGATATGATGTAAAATGTGTTGCAAGGTGAGTTGGTCTATCAACGGGTGAATAATCAACGCGTAATGGTATCATATCCACATCATGTAGAGCAACATAGGTACAACCTCTCTCTTTTGCTTTCGTTACACCAATGTTAAGTAACTTTCCTCGATTAAATGGACTATCATCTGCTTGTTCAACAACGATAATTTCATAATCGATTTCTTGTTCTCTTAACTTTTTTGGTGCTTCTTTTAAAAACTTTTCAAGATGAGTTGACCTATTTCTATAAGGAACTATTACACCAAGTTTATTCTTCATCTTTACCTATGTACTTATCTTTCCACAATGATAGATACCATTCCATTCTTGGTCCCCATTCATCTTTATCGATTTCTTCAAACCATAAAGTAAGTGCATCTAAAGAATTAGCAATCTTTTCTAATGCCTTTACTTTTCTTTCTTCGATAACTTTTTGTGTTTCGTTTGCCATAATTTTAAATTTTAATTATTCCTTTACTTAATCTATTCCAATGCTGATAATCCCAATGTTCGTTTTCGAAAGGAACTTGTTTTTCTAATCCAAACTTTGGTTCGTCAACATTTATTTTCCAATCAGAATCTCTGATTGCCTCATACATCTTTTTGTATTCTTTCCAAAAAGTGTAATCTTCTTCTGTTTCTGAAACTTCTTTTAATCGTT
>TARA_B100001057_G_scaffold395122_1_pt1 | contig 20525 bp, 10 predicted proteins | sample TARA_B100001057 | Tara Oceans TARA_B100001057 (sample SAMEA2621839) | marine metagenome | biome: marine biome (ENVO:00000447); feature: surface water layer (ENVO:00002042); material: "saline water (ENVO:00002010), including plankton (ENVO:xxxxxxxx)" | depth 5 m
AAGCGACCAGTTCGGTGGGCTTTACCGTTTTCCAGCACCCAAGATGGGACAGAACCTAAAGGCATCGACAATCGAAAAGGTCCCCGCCGACATCCGAGCCGCCAATGGTCTTCTTTGGGCATTCGGAGCCCTTTACGTTGCGGTCAACGATTACGAAAGAAAGATGGACAGCGGAGTATACAAACTGACCGATTCGAATGGGGACGACAAACTCGACAAAGTTGAGAAACTCCGGGTCATGGAAGCACGAGGTGATCATGGCGTACACGCACTCATCCTCAGCCCAGACAAGAAATCCATCTACTTGATTACTGGGAACAACACCACGCCGACCGAAGCGCAAACCTCCCGCGTTCCAAGAGATTGGGGGGAAGACCACCTTTTGCCGCGCATGCCCGACGGGCGGGGTCACAATCGTGGAAGATTGGCTCCTGCAGGAATTATCTACAAAATGTCGCCCGATGGCAAAGACTGGGAAATCGTCTCCTCGGGCTACCGCAATATTTTCGACGGTGGATTCAACTTGGATGGAGAGCTCTTCACTTATGACGCCGATATGGAATATGATTTCAATACTCCGTGGTACAGGCCTACCCGGATCTGTCATGCCACAAGTGGTTCCATGTATGGATGGAGAAACGGAACCGGCAAGCGACCCGAATTTTATCCGGACACCCTACCTGCATCCGTAAACATCGGCCCTGGTTCCCCTACCGGTACAACCTTCGGCTACGGAGCCAAATTTCCCGAAAAATACCAGAAAGCCATGTATGCTCTGGACTGGAGTTGGGGCAAAATTTACGCCGTGCACCTGCAACCGGATGGATCAAGCTACAAAGGCACCAAGGAAACTTTCATAACCGGAAGCCCCCTCCCGGTGGCCGATGCCATCATTCATCCCGGCGATGGAGCCATGTACTTTGTCATCGGTGGCCGAAAAGTGCAGTCCGGACTCTATCGGGTCACTTACGAAGGCAAGGAAAAGACCAATCCCTACGTTCACAAAACACAACCGGGAGATCTCACCGTCTTGCGTAGAAAACTTGAAGCATTGCATGTCGGATCGAACCCAAAGGCTTTGGAACTAGCATGGCCCCATGTGGACCACTCCGACAGGTTCGTCCGATGGGCCGCACTCATGTCCATCCAACGACTACCGGTCAAACAATGGTCATCGCAAGCTCTCAAGGAAAAGGATCACGGAAAACGGGCAAATCTTCTGTTGTCACTGGCCAAGGCTTCCGGGATTGATCCTTTTCACCGCACCCCAACGGATCCACCAGTCGATTCGAAAATGGGCCGGAAGATTATAAATTCTCTTCTTCAGATCAAATGGAACCGAATGGAAGCCGCTGAACAACTCGCCTTCGTGCGGGCTTATCAGGTTGCGATGGTCCGTTTTGGTAAACCCGGAAAGGAAACCGTTCAAAAAATTGTCCAGCAACTTGACCCAAGATTCCCTGATGAACGTTTCGAAATGAACTGGTTGCTCTGTGAGACGCTTTCTTTCCTGGAAGCTCCTTCGGTCGCTCAAAAAGGGATTGCTCTGCTTATGGAAGCTCCGACTCAGGAAGAACAAATGGAATATGCACGGTCCCTGAGAACTTTGAAAACCGGATGGAACAACAAACTGAGAACCCATTACTTCAATTGGTTCTTGAAGGCGTCCAACTACCGGGGCGGCGCCAGTTTTTCGAAGTTCATCGAGTTCATCCGAAACGATGCTGTGGCCAGCCTGAGTGCACAGGAGAAAGAGGAACTGAGCGACCTGCTAAAGAAGAAGGCTGAATCCAAGTCACCCGCCGAAGTTATGGCCCAGGCGATGGCGGGAAGAACTTTTGTCAAGCAATGGAAATTTGAAGAACTGAGTGGGAAGGCATCGCAAGAACTCAAGCAAAGAAATTTCAAGACAGGTCGCAAAATGTTTGCCGCTGGAGGATGCTTCGCTTGTCACCGTTTCGGTAACGAGGGCGGAATGACTGGTCCTGACTTGACGGGTTCCGGTGGACGTTACTCGGCCCACGACCTTCTTGAGCAGATCATGTATCCGAGTAAGGAAATCAACGAACAATTCGTCCCGACTTTCGTAAAAATGAAAAACGGGGATATCCATACCGGCGTGGTCGTCAACTTGAAGGGCGATAACGTCACCTTGAACACAGATCTCTATAATCCGAATCAGAGAACGAACGTAAACCGTACCGACGTCGAAAGCATCGGACCTTCTACCGTCTCCCCCATGCCTGCGGGTCTGCTTAACATGATGGAAAAAGATGAGATTATGGATTTGCTCGCATATGTACTGAGTGGGGGGAAGCCAAATCACGATTTTTTCAAACAATAGACTGTGCCATTTTTCTTTCATCGGGTTCTGGTAGTCAATGCATTGTCGCTCCTTCTTTGCGGCTACGCATTCGCCAAGGACAGAAGTTTCGAGGTTACTCAGATTCCGCTTGAGGTAAGGCAATACCTCAAGTTGGACGATTCCCATCAAAAGCGCGTATCAGTCGGCGGGTTTTCCGTTCTCGGCTCAAAACGGGTTTCCGATTTTGCTCTCAAAGAAGCGGCCTTCCTGATCCGGAAGATGATCGGTCAACGGGATGATCTGCTCACTGCCTTGAACAAGAGCAAAACCCGTTTCGTGATCATGGCCCGAGACGAGTACACAACCGACGTCCCCGAGCATTCGGATCTTAGGCCTGCAATTTATTGGGACCAACGGGCTCGGGGTTTGGGGGCGACCGATGAGAGGCCTGCCGTAAGTTGTGGAGAAGAAAACCTGCTCTGCCTACCAGGAGACCCTTACGACACCGAAAACATTCTAATCCATGAGTTAGCTCATGCCCTGCACCAGATGGCCATCGTATTCGTTCATCCCGATTTCCAGGAAAAGTTGGAAGAATGCTTTGAATTAGCCACCAAGGAAAAAATCTGGGAAGGCACCTATGCATCGACGAACGTCTACGAATACTGGGCCGAAGGCGTCCAGTCGTGGTTCGACACCAACCGGGAGAACGACCACGATCATGGCTCCATCGACACGCGTGAGGAACTGAAGAAAAGCGACCCTAGGTTGGCTGGACTTATCAGTGAAATACTGGGGGAAACGGAGTGGCGCTACCAAAGGCCACAAGACCGCAAGGAACGCTCAACTCACCTAAAGGGCTTCGACTTGATAAAAGAAAAATCCTTTGCCTGGCCGGAAAGATTCGCCCGTTGGAAAAAGGATTTTGATCTTGGGCTCGTAAGCCTGGCCCCGGAGGGATCACCTGAAATCAATACGATAAAATCAGATGACAAAAAGGTCAGGAAATCTGATTTCTCAAGAAAAAGGAGTATGCTCTACTTTCACAACTTAACCCAAAAGAGCATTGTTCTAGAATGGATCGACTTCGAAGGCAACCCCCGGCAAAGTCGGATCTTGCGCCATCGCGACCATGCGGAAATCAGTTCTTTCGTAGGGCACGTCTGGCAAATCAAGGACTATGCGACCGGAAGTGTCGGCTCGCGCTTCGTCCTGCCCAAGAACAAAGCCTCTCAATTGACACTGAAGAATCCGAAACTCTAATCCTCTTCGGGAATTGATTGCCAAGAAGCGAATTGGACTGGGGAATCTAAATTGTTAACAATCTTGATTGACCAAAAGTCGGAAGGAGATAATGGTTTGGGTTATCAATACCCAAGCCCATAGCCCGAAAGTCACGAGAAACGCAATCTGCGAGGCTTTGCGTTCGGACTTGATATCCGGAAAACTTGATTTCGACCAACCGATCAGGGAACAAAAACTCGCCGAACGTTTCGGAACGAGTCGGGGTCCCGTGCGTGATGCACTGCTTCGTCTTACTCAAGAAGGCGCTTTGGTCTATGAGGCGAATAAAGGCGTTCGTGTAATTTCCCCACTGACTGATGAGGAAAGAAGCGTAGTTGCAGGCATGCGCCTATCTTTGGAAAAACATTGTCTTTCGAAGTTCATCAAGAACATGAAGAAGGAAGACGTCCATGAATTGACTTTTTTGCTTGAGCGGCTCACTACAGCCTGCGAACGAGCCTCCTTGCCCGGAGTCGCCGAGTGCGACTTGGCTCTTCACAGGTATTGGGTCGCTCAAGCATCTTCTCATTTGGAAACCATGTGGCTTGGATTGTCCGTACGGATGATCATGAAATATTCACGCCTCACGAAGTACGAGGACATCGCAGCCGAACACAAAAGGATCGTGGAAGCTGTTTTGGAAAAAGACATTGAAAAAGCTCTCTTCTACTTGGGGGAAAACGTGATCTGAGGAGATGAAATTCCGGGTAGGCATTCTTGCGCTTTTACTTCCGATCAGTGCTTCGGCGTTGGAGAGGGAAGAGGAAGGAGAGAAGCTTTTCGCTCTCAAGGTCAACGCCTTGTTGGAAAGCAAATGCATCGCATGCCACAGTGCCAAGGAGGGGAAGACCAAGGGGGACCTCGACCTATCGACTCGCGAGGGTATGTTGTTCGGAGGGGAAACATCGGAAGAGGTTCTCGTGCCAGGTCATCCGGAAAAGAGCCTCATCATGACTGCAATCGAGTGGAAGGACGAAGATTACGAAATGCCCCCCAAGGAAAACGACCGCTTGACCGAAAAACAAATCGACTGGATCAGACAATGGATCAAGCTCGGTGCTCCATGGCCCGACCAAGAGACACGCCAAAAGTACTTGATTGAGGAGAGAGCGAAGCCCCTAACGGAGGAAGGCATAATCGTCCAAACAAGCGGAGGCTTGTCCGAAGATTGGACCTACAGGCGCTACCCACCCGAAGACTTGTGGGCATTCCAACCCTTGACTAAGCCGAAGACACCCATCGCTGGGCTCAATCCAGTCGATTCCTTCGTCAGGGCAAAGCTCAACCGGGAAAAGGTCAAGCCTGCGCCACCCAGTCATTTCCGTAACTTGGTCAAGCGGGCCTACCTTGACCTTCACGGTCTTCCACCCACTCCCTATGAAATCTACCAGTTCCGTCTAGCCTGGGACAAGAATCCGCAAAAGGCATGGGTTGATTTGATCGACCAGTTGCTTGAAAGTCCCCATTACGGAGAGCGTTCCGCCCAACATTGGCTGGATGTCGCCCGCTATGCCGATACGGCCGGACTATCAAACGATTACGAACGCTCCAACATGTGGAGATACCGCGACTACGTAACGCGATCCTTTAACCACGACAAACCCTACGACCAATTCGTCATCGAACAAATTGCCGGAGACGAGCTCTGGGAAGAACAACCCAAGGGTAAAAAGGACTCGCAACTTCTGGTGGCAAGCTCGTTCCTTCGCATGGGACCATGGGACCCCGCCATGGTTTTGAAACCGCAAGCCCGTCAGTTGTACCTCGACGACGTGGTCAACTCGGTCGGGCAAACTTTCCTCAGTACGACCATGCGCTGCTTCAAGTGCCATGACCACAAATTCGACCCCCTCCCCACCCGTGATTACTACCGAATGTACGCAGCTTTTTCCGGAACCCAACTCGCGGAAAGAACCGCTCCCTTTGCCAAAGAAGAAAACCTCCTTGGCCTAAACGAAGGGAAAAAAGCCACTCAAGCCATGCTCGACTTCGCGAAGGAAAAACACCACGAACTTCTGGAAAAACAGGAAGAGGCCGCCAAGAAATGGTATGCCCAAAGGAAAAAGAAATATCTCAACGAAGATAAACGCAGAAGCTTACCCGACGAAGAAAAGCCTCCCCGTTACGTAGGCTTAAACCCAATCGAACAAGGCAGGCTCAAGGTTCGTCGGCAAGACGATTGGATTTGGTCACGCCGTCTCGAGCGCTACGAACCCCTTGCCCAATCCGTGTACAACGGTCCCGTTCCCAAGTCTCTCAATGCTCGTAAAATGCGTATGCCCGGCAAGATACCCGATGGGCCGTTTCCCGAGTCTCACATTCTCCAAGGAGGCGCACTCGAAGCTCCCGGAGACCGGGTGCAACCAGGCGTCCTGAGCGCCCTTGGTCTATCGACCTCCGATGACCTCAAGGAACCTTATCTGATAACCAGCGAAAACTCGGGTAGAAGACTGGCCTTGGCCAAATGGGTTGCCCGCCCGGATAACCCTCTTACCGCTCGCTCAATCGTGAACCGAGTCTGGCAAAGGCATTTCGGGAAACCCCTTGCCGGCAACCCTAACAATTTTGGGGCGAAGGGAAAGAAACCCACCCATCCTCGGCTTTTGGACTGGTTGGCGGCCGACTTCGTCCAGCACGGTTGGAAATTCAAGCGGCTCCACAAACTGATCATGCTTTCCGAAACCTATCGCCAAGGGACACAACACCCGCAAATTCGAAGACTCCGTAATGAAGACCCCGACAACCACCTGCTCGCCTACCGCCTGCCCCGTCGCTTGACCGCCGAGGAATTGCGCGACGGCATGCTGGTAAGCACGGGAGAGCTTAACCGCCATGTGGGGGGACTACCGGTCATGCCCGAAATCAACATGGAAGTGGCCCTTCAACCCCGCATGATCCAGTTCTCCCTCGCCCCCGCCTATCAACCTTCGATTCGGCCCGAACAAAGAAATCGCCGTACGCTTTATGCCTATCGCGTGCGTGGACAACCGGATCCCTTTCTGGAGCTCTTCAACCAACCCAACCCCAACGACTCCTGCGAGGAAAGAGTCGCCGAATCGGTCACCCCCCAAGCCTTCAGCCTTCTCAACAGTGACTTGATGAACGACCGGGCCATCGCTCTGGCTCTGCGAGCAGAGTATGAATTCGATGATCTTCGCATGCAAGTCAAGCGGGTACTTCAATTGGCTTTCGGCCGAGTTCCCGCAAAGAAGGAATGGGACAGACTGGAAAAATACGTCGAGAAGATGCGAGGGTATCACCTCAAGAATGAACCCGAGAAGCCCGCCTACCCGACCTCCATTACGCGCTCCCTCGTCGAGGAAGCGACCGGTTTGCCTTTCGACTACGAGGAAATTCTTCCCGCTTTCGACAACTACCATGCGGACAAGAAAGCCCATGAAGTAAGCCCGCAAACAAGGGCTCTCGCCGACTTGTGTCTGGTTCTCTTCAATGCCAACGAATTTATGTACGTCTACTGATATGAACTTCCCTCTTTACGTTCCCGAACTCAACCGCCGTGATTTCTTGTACGGACTGACCTCTTCTCTTGGAGCTTTGGCCATGACCGATTTGATGGCGAAGGATTCCTCATCTTCGAGCGGCGTGAAAGAACCGATGCACGAACCCAAGGCGAAAAACGTCATCATGCTCTTCATGGAAGGCGGCCCCAGTCAGGTCGATACTTTCGATCCCAAGCCGAAGCTAAACGCACTCCACAAGAAGGAATCGAAACGGCCGGGAAGCCTCGCCTCCGGCTACAAATTCTACGTGGGCAGCCCTTACGGTTCGCGCAAGGTAGGGAAATCCGGTTTGGACATGAGCGATCAATGGGTCCATCTGCCCAAAGTGGCGGACGAACTCTGCAACTACCGCGGTTGCTTCGCCGAATCGCTCAACCACCCGGAGGCTCTTTTTCACATGAACACGGGAAGCCGGTTGGGCGGAGATCCAGCGCTTGGGGCTTGGGCCAACTACGGTTTGGGTTCGGTCAACGAGAACCTTCCCGGATACGTCGTCATGACGGAACTTGCTCTCCCCCAAGGCGGATCACGCAACTGGTCAAATGGATTCCTGCCCGGTCAGTATCAAGGAACCCGCTTGCGTCCGACCGGTTCTCCGATCCTCGACTTGAACGCTCCTTCCCACAAGACCCGGCGGCATCAAAGAGAGGCCCTCGATGAACTCGCTTTCCTTAACAAGAGCCACATGGCCAAGCACCCTCAGCACGAGGAACTGAAATCCCGCATGCAAAACTACGAATTGGCCTACCGCATGCAAATGGAAGTTCCCGGTGTGATCGGCTTGGAGGAAGAGAGCGAAAAAACAAAGGAAGCCTACGGGTTGAACCAAAAGGAAACCGCGGGATTCGGGAAACAATGCCTGATGGCCCGCAGGTTGGTTGAAAAAGGAGTTCGGTTCGTGCAAATCTTCTCGGGTGGGTGGGACAGTCACGACTACCTCGAACGGGCCCATGCCGCCCGTATCAAAAGCGTGGATCAACCCATGACTGCTCTCATTCAGGATTTGAAAAAACGCGGCATGCTCAAGGATACGCTGGTCCTTTGGCTCGGGGAATTCGGAAGGACACCCGACAACAACCGTCGAGGAGGAGTCTATGCCATCGGTCGCGGACACAACAACCAAGCCATGACGATCCTCATGGCGGGTGGAGGCGTCAAACCCGGCAGTATCGTCGGAGCCACCGACGAATTGGGATCGGGGGCGGTTGAAGTCGCTCACCCAATCCGCGATCTTCACGTCACCCTGCTCAATTTGCTCGGACTGGACGACAACAAGCTGACCTTCTTTCACGGAGGACGATACAAGCAACTTAGCCAGTTCGGAGGACAGATCATCCCCCAACTGATCGCTTGATCTTTTTGATTCGCCCGACAATCTTCGGGAAGAACATCCAACTATGAAACTAACCCTTCCTTCATCCATCGGCCTGTTCTTGGCAACCTGCCTATTCGCCGACCGCAAGCCCAATATCCTTTACGTCATGTCGGACGATCACGCCGCCCATGGCATTTCTGCCTACGGAGGCCGACTAGCCAAGATCGCCCCCACCCCCAACCTCGACCGGTTGGCCAAAGAAGGAGCTCTTTTCCAAAACGCGTTCTGCACCAACTCCATCTGCTCGCCTTCCCGTGCTTGCGTTCTGACCGGGCAATACAACCACGTCAACGGAGCCGTCGACCTGAGCGGACGAGTTATGCCGGGCAAGCAAATGCTTGCCATCGAAATGGGAAAAGCAGGATACGAAACAGCCATGATCGGAAAGTGGCACCTCAAGGTCGAACCCAAGGACTTCGATTACTACTGCGTCCTCCCCGGACAGGGAAAGTACCATGGACCCTCCTTCCGTATCCGCGGTGACAAGCCTTGGGGCAAAAACCTGATCGATTTCCCCGAGAAACATTCCACCGACGCCATCACCGATCTAACGCTCGATTGGCTCAAGGACCGCAAAAAAGAAAAACCCTTCTTTCTGATGCACCACTACAAGGCTCCGCACGACTATTTTGAGAATGCCGAGCGCTACGAATCTTTTCTCGCCGAAGTCGACGTCCCCGAACCGGAGACACTTTGGAAAAGACACCCCGAATTCGGATCCTTGGCAACCCGTGGAAACAAGGACGAATTGATTCCCCACGTCGGCACCTCGATCGGAAACCGCAACCCCCGACGTTCTTATCTACGCGACTTGCCCGGACGCTTTCCCAATGAATTCCCCGAAAATTACGATCCCGCCGACTACACCGACGAACAGAACACCCGCTTTGCCTACAACGCATACCTCAAAAAGTTCCTTCGTTGCGTAAAGGGCATCGACGACAACCTCGGTCGCCTTTTCAAACACCTCGAGGAAACCGGGCAGATGGACAACACCGTGATCATCTACACGGGCGACCAAGGCTTCATGCTCGGCGAGCACGACTACCAAGACAAACGCTGGATGTACGAAGAATCGATGCGCATGCCCTTCCTCGTCCGCTACCCAAAGACCGTCAAAGCGGGCCAGAGTTTCGACACGATCATCGAAAACGTCGACTACGCCCCCACCATGCTCGACTTTGCCGGAGCCTCTATCCCCAAAAGCGTCCAAGGTCGTTCCTTCAAATCCCTTCTTGAAACAGGCAAGGAAGCCGACGGTTGGAAAAAAGCAGCCTACTACCGCTACTGGATGCACATGGCCCACCATGACAACCCTGCCCACCTGGGCATGCGAACCAAGCGCTACAAGCTGATCTATTTCTACGGATGCAATTATCAGGGAGGATACCAAACTCCAGCGGGCTGGGAACTATACGACATGAAGAACGACCCTCATGAAACGAGGAATCTCTACCACGACCCCAAGCATGCGAAGCTGGCTCAATCACTCAAGGGTTGGTTGGCCAAGGTGCGCAAGCGGGTCGGCGACGACGGATCCCACTACCCGGAATGCGAAAAGGTCGTCAAGGAATTTTGGGACTACGACGAAGCCGACCAAGCCAAGGCCCGAAAGATTTCCACCCAGTACTTGGAGCGAAGGAAAGGCGAGCTTGGAGCCGGAGTGCACAACGTCAAAACCTCTGGGAAACCCTGATTCCTTTCCAGCTTTCGCAATAATGTCTTGTTCGCTGCCTTCATTCCGTTGACGGAGTGAGGAAAGAGAATACTTTTCAATCTTTCATGAAAATCAATAAACTTCTTCCTTTGATGGTGTTAATCGGTAGCTTGGCTCCTTCGCTTTACCCTGCCCAAAAACAACCGAATCTCATCGTCTACATGATCGACGACTTGGGCTGGAACCAAATCAGTGCAAAGCAAGTGACCATGGGAACTCATACGGGCTCCTTCATCACTCCCCATATCGAACGGATCGCCAACCAGGGCTTGAGCTTCACTCATGCCTACACCCAGCCCAATTGCGCCCCATCCCGGGCCGCCATGCTATCCGGACAATACCCTGCCCGGGTGCATAACGGAGTGTACGTCGTTGGAAACCTCAACCGAAACAAGAAGCCGGGCATAACCAAGGAACAAGCTAAATTCACCGGCCCTTCCCAAAGACAGGACGTTGCAAGCGAAGCGGTAACCATTGCCGAAGCCTTGAAAAAAAATGGATACCAGACCGCTCATATTGGAAAATATCACGTCGGGGGACATTCCGGAGACTCAACCATGCCCGAGAACCAAGGTTTCGACGTCAATATTGGAGGCTATACTCAGGGACATCAACCGGTTTGCTTTTCCAAAAAAATCAAGGACAAGTGGGTTTTCAAGGGGCTCGGACGAGGAGACTTCGACCGCTTTGGTGAACCCTACACCAAATCCTATGTTCAAAAACACGGTATTCCCAACACTCAGGTAGGAAAGCCCAAACACGTCTGCGATGCCTTGGCGGAGGCAATGGAGGAAACGGTGCGGTCCCTTGCCGCCGATCCCAAACCCTTTTACCTGCAGCTGCATGCTTATGCCGTACACGGACCCGTACAAGCCAGACCTGACTTGAAAGAGGCCGCGCTGAAAAAGCTAGATAAAGAAAATTCCAGAAAGGCAAACCTCGCGGGTTTCATTTCGGGAATGGATGCAGTTTTGGGCAGGCTCCTTCTTTCACTGGAAGATCCAAACGGGGATGGTGACAAGAGCGACGACATCACCAAGGAGACCCTGATTCTGTTCACTTCCGACAACGGAGGCACCCATTTCGACAACCTTCCCTTGAGAGGAGTCAAAGGTATGTTCACCGAAGGCGGAATTCGGGTTCCTTTGGTTGCCTATTGGCCCGGAACCATTTCATCCAACACTGTAACGGACAGGATGGTTCACGGCATGGATTTTTATCCCACGCTTGTTGAATTGGCGGGGAACCAATGGATGCCATCCCCAAAAAAGCACCCGCTCGACGGGGAATCCTTCGCCGAAATCCTCCGGAAACCTGGCTCCAAGTCCAAACGTTCTCCCCTTTTTTATTTGTTCCCCGGTTATATGGACGTACGGGCCCAACCATGTGTAGTCGGAATGGACGAGGTCGAAGGCAAACGATTCAAATTACTCTATTTTTACGAAGCGAATGCTTGGGAGCTTTATAATTTGACCGACGACCTGGGAGAAAAACGTAACCTGATCAAAAAACATCCGGATATCGCCGCCGATCTTTCACGAAAAATCGAGGACTGGCTCAGGCAAAAACACCCCACTTGGAAACCCAAATTTCCTTTGGCCAAAAAAGACGGTGAACCAGTCTTCCCTAAATTTTTACATTGAACTCGGCTCCTACCGTTAAATTTCCCGGATTGCGGGAGATGGTATTATTGATGACAAGAACTAAGCTCTCTTTGGTTTTATTTTTATTGATTGCCGGCAAAGGGAAGGCAGAGAGCCCTCCCAACGTTCTTTGGTTCGTGATCGACGACATGTCGGCCCACTTCTCATGCTACGGTGAAAAGTCAATCGAAACGCCCGCCGTCGACCGGTTGGCCAAAGAAGGTCTTCTGTTTACCAAGGCTTACGCGACCTCCCCTGTCTGCTCTACTTTTCGGTCCTCCCTCATAACGGGGATGTACCAAAACTCGATTGGCTCCCATCATCACCGAAGCGGTCGGGGCGAGCACCGTATTCAGTTACCTAAAGGAGTTAAGCCCATCCCCGAACTTTTTCAAAAAGCAGGCTATTATACCTGTATCGGAAGTGGATTGGCTAAATGCGATTACCGCAGTGTTCGAACTACCAAGCAAAAACGGGGCAAGACCGACTATAACTTCGACTGGGACGTCGAAGTGTACGACAGCCATGACTGGGCCGGACGAAAAAAGGATCAACCCTTTTTCATGCAGGTCCAACTCCATGGCGGCAAGTTGCGGGGGGCATCCGCGAGCGGCTACCTGGCTTTGGAAAAACGAATGAAAGAGCAATTTGGAATGCAGCCCACTCTTCCAAACCGAATCACCCTGCCTCCCTACTATCCCAAAGATCCAGTCATTCTCCGCGACTGGGCTACTTACCTCGATACCGTAAAGATAACTGATTGGCATGTCGGACAAGTCATGGAGCGGCTGACAAACGAAGGTATTCTCGAAAATACCCTCGTCGTATTCTTTACCGACCACGGAATAAGCCACGCCCGGGGGAAGCAATTCCTTTACGACGAAGGAACCCATATTCCCTTGATCATTCGAGGACCAGGAATACCAAAGGGAAAAAAGAGGGACGACTTGGTCGAACATATCGACATAGCGGCCCTGTCTCTTGCGGCCGCGGGCATCAAAGTACCAGACCGAATGGAAGGCGCGGATATTCTGGACCGGAATCATCAACCCAAGGAAGCTGTTTTCGGGGCCCGTGACCGCTGTGGTGAAGCCGCCGACCGCATCCGCTCCGTGCGAACCGAACGCTACCTTTACCTTAAAAACTTTTATCCGCAACGCCCCCACCTCATGCCAAGCAACTATAAGGACGGCAAAATCATCATCCAGCGCCTGCGCCAACTTCACGCCGAGAAGAAACTTGGTACCCTCGCGGAAAAACTGCTCTTCTCTCCAACCCGTCCTCCCGAGGAACTCTTTCTGTATGGCAAAGACAGGTGGCAGACCAATAACTTGGCCAACGACCCCAAGCATGCCAAGGCCATCGTGTCCATGCGTAGACACCTTGGGCAGTGGATTAAGAAAACCGGCGACCCCGGCCCCGAATCGCCAGAGGTCTATGTTCTGGAAACCGAAGACCAGATGAAATCCAACCGCAATGCCGCTTCCAGAGAGAATTACCGTAAGAACAGCGAGCTTTACTTGCGTTGGGCAAAGGAAAGTAACTAGGCGCTTCCTCTAAAATTATCCTTCGGAGTACGATTTCCCGTCGACAAAAAGCCGCGAATCATTTTGGTATTAAAGTGAAATCTTTTTTGGGAAACAATTCGGATTCCCGCCTCATTATTACCAAAGAAACGTTATTCACGGAACCTTGTCCCCCCCGACTCAATCATAATCCAAACCAGCCTCCATCATGCATACCTCAAAGGTAGTTTCCCTTATCCGCCTCACGTGCGCATTGTCACTCCTCGCGCCCTTCTGCATTCAAGCAAAAGACGACAAGAAAACTTCTTCCGTCCCGACCGCTCGCTTTGTTCGAATTACTGTTCCCGGTGACAACAAGATTCTGACCTTGAACGAGGTTGAAGTGTACAGTGGAAAGAAAAACGTAGCTCGTGAAGGGAAAGCCAAACAGTCCAGCACCGCTCACGGGGGAGTGGCCGAGAGGGCCATCGACGGGAAAAAGAACCCCGACTACAACGCGGGTGGGCAGACTCATACCGACGGATCCGGATCGATCGCCCCCTGGTGGGAGCTAGACTTGGGTAAAAGCATGCCTGTTGAAAAAATCGAAGTGCTCAACCGAAACAGTCACGGAGATCGTCTCAACGGGTTCACCGTAACCCTCATGGACGTTCTCAGGGAAACGGTCTTTGAAAAAAAGAAGATTCGAGGGGCAGAGCGCATTCTCATTGACCTGAAGAAAAAGGGTGAGGTTTCCTACGTCTCCTTCTCGGGCAAGAAGGAAAAGCCTTCCGCAACTGGTACACCCCTTGCCGAGGCCGAGGTCCCTCAGGGCTACCGGGACCCTTCTCCTTTCATGTTTAAGAAAGGTGATACCGTGGCCATTTTGGGTAACGGATTGGCCGACCGTATGCAACACGATGGTTGGACCGAGACTCTCCTGCAAAGCCAATTAAAGGGAAAAGAAGTATCCTTCCGTAACATGAGTTTGTCGGGAGACCGACCCAATCAATACCCGAGAAGCAGAGGATTCACCCCGATGGGCCAATACCTCCAGCATGTGAAAGCCGACGTGGTCTTTGCAATGTTTGGTTACAACGAATCATTCTCGGGCCCACAGGCAGCCGATAGCTACAAGAAACTGCTGGTTGACTTCGTAGCCAAAATCAGAAGTTACAAACCAAATGGAAAAGATTTCCCACGCATCGTATTGTTCAGCCCGACCGCATTCGAGGACTTGAAGGATCGAAATCTACCACGCGGCAAAGCCCACAACAAAAACCTCTCCGCTTTTTCCAAGGCTACCATGGAAGCGGCCCGGGAAGCAGGAGTGGCCTATGTCGACCTGTTCGGCCCGAGCTTGAAACTTTACCAACAAGAAAAGGAAAGCTTGACCCTCAATGGAGTCCACTTGAACGAATTCGGAAACAAGAAACTGGGGGAAGTCATCGCACAAGCCTTGCTTGAAAAACAAACCGCTGCCTCCCCTTCCCAAGAAGAGTTAAGGCAAGCCGTTTTGGAAAAAAACTGGCATTGGCACAACCGCTACCGGGCAACCGACGGGAATGACGTTTGGGGTGGCCGATCCGGATTGCGCTTCGTCGACGACCAGTCCAACGCGGAAGTTCTTCAACACGAGTTGGTCATGCTCGACGTCATGACCGCCAATCGGGATAAGCTCGTTTGGGCCACCGCCGCGGGCAAAAAGTACCAGGTTGACGACTCCAACGTCCCTGCGCCAATCAAAGTCATTTCGAACGTGGGAGGTGGAAGCCGAAGTTCCAATTCCCAAAAGGAAGGAAACGTAAAATACTTAAGCTCCCAGGAAAGCATGAAGCGCATTGCGGTGCGTGATGGATTCGAAGTAAACGTCTTCGCGGATGAGAAGCGCTTTCCGCAACTGATCAATCCGGTTCAGATGCAAGTTGATGCAAAGGGAAGGCTCTGGGCCGCCGCTTGGGAGACCTACCCCAAATGGGAACCATTGAAGGAAATGAACGACGTTTTGCTCATCCTCCCGGATGAAGACGGAGATGGAAAAGCCGACCGGGCCATCGAGTTTGCCAAGGTGCACAACCCCCTTGGCTTTGAGTTTTGGAACGGAGGAGTCCTCGTAACCTGTGGACCCGACCTGCTCTTCCTACGGGATACCGACGGGGACGACAAGGCCGACGAGCGCTTCGTTATTTTTCAAGGACTCGGAACTTCCGATACGCACCACGCGGCCAATAACCTGATCTTCGGACCGGATGGAGGAATTTATTGGCAAAGCGGAATCTTTTTGCAGCACAATCACGAACATTCTTGGGGACCGGCCCTGGCCACGGGATCTTCCGCTATGTATCGTTTCGATCCCCGCAGATACACGATTGCCCTGCATGGAGGCAACAGCCCCAACCCACACGGTATCGCTATGGACGGTTGGGGATATCAATACGCGACGGATGGTACGGGTGGCAGACCCTATCAGGTTCGCCCCGAAGGAAAAGGTTGGAAAATGCATTCCCTTCTCAACAAGGAAGTTCGCCCGGTACCCGCCTGCGAGATTCTCTCAAGTGACAATTTCCCGGACGACATGCAGGGAGATTTTCTCATCTGCAACTCGATCGGTTTTCTCGGGATCAAACAATACAAGCTCCACCGTGACGGCGGGTATGAAAAGACCAAGACAGTGGGCCGCGGCAAGGATGCCAAGAAAGTCATCGAGAAAACAAAACTGGGAGAAGTTTGGGGCACCCCAAATGGGGAAAAGCTCAAGGTAACCAAGACCTTGGCAAATGGGAGCAAACAGAATGAGGAGTCCGACGGTTTCTTTTTGAGCGGAGACAAAAACTTCAGACCGACCGACGCCATCTTTGGGGAAGATGGCGCCCTCTACGTCGCCGACTGGCAAAACGTAATCATCGGTCACATGCAGCACAACGTTCGGGATCCGAACCGCGACCACAAGCACGGACGGATCTTCCGGGTCAGCTACACCAAAAAACCTCTCCAAAAGAAAGTTGCGATCGAAGGGCAACCGATCGAGAAATTGCTCGAGAACCTGAAGCATTCAGTGGACGGGGTCCGCCACCGAACCCGGGTCGAATTAAGCGAGCGCGACACCGATCAAGTGATCGCCGCCACCCAAAAATGGATCAAGCAGTTCGATCCCAATAAGAAAGAAGACGCCCATCACTTGCTGGAAGCGCTTTGGGTCCACCAACAGCACAACCGGAGGAACGGACGCTTGCTCAACGACTTGCTCAAGTCTCCCGAACCGCATGCCCGCATGGCTGCCCTCACGGTTCAGCATCACTGGTACAACGCGGATCCCACCAAGGGGTCCCAAGTGATCGAGGAAGAAGTCGAAGTGGTCACGGAAAAGTCCGGTATCCTCTCCGATACTCCACAACTGACCACTGTGCGCATCGGTACGATCGTGGAAAAAATGAAATACGACCTCAGCGAATTCACCGTCAAACCGGGTAAGCAAATCAAACTGCTTTTCGCCAACCCCGACTTCATGCCCCACAACTTAGTCTTTACCAAACCGAACAAAGCCGACTCCATCGCCCAACAAGCCTTAGCCCTCGGAGCTCAGGGCTTTGCCATGGCCTTCGTTCCGGAAAGCCCCGACGTACTCTGGTCCACCAAGTTGGTGGATCATGGCAAGGAGGAGGAACTGACCTTCACCTCTCCTGAGAAACCCGGTGACTATCCTTACGTCTGCACCTTCCCGGGACATCACATTCTGATGCGCGGAGTGATGAAAGTCCGCTAGGTTTCCCAATAGCCCAAGCCCGTCTCTTCCCACTCTCCCGGTTGAACCCGGGCTCTAAAACCAACTACCCTTCTACCAATCATGATTACCCGTACCCTACTCTCTCTGATTCTCCTGAGCGGTTTTCTTCATGCCGAAGACCACAAGCACCCCAACGTCATTTTCGTCCTCGCCGACGACTTGGGAATCGGAGACGTTTCCCCGACCAACCCCGATTGCAAGATCAAGACTCCTCACCTGCAGAAAATGGCGGACGAAGGAATTACTTTCATGGACGCCCATTCCTCCAGCGCCGTCTGCACGCCCACCAGATACGGCGTACTGACGGGTCGTTACAACTGGCGGTCCCGTTTGGCCCGTGGCGTCCTGAGCGGAACCAGTGATCATTTGATTCCCAGTGACCGAGCCACCGTGGGGCATTTGCTCCAAAAAGCGGGGTATCATACGCAAATGATCGGGAAGTGGCACCTCGGTTGGGATTGGGCCAGGGCGGACAAAAGCGAAAAGAAATGGAAAGACATCGATTTCTCCAAGCCGGTAAAGAATGGCCCGAACATCAATGGATTTACCAATTACTACGGGCATTGCGGATCGCTCGACATGCCTCCTTACGTCTGGGTCGATACGGGAAAGATAACTGCGCAACCGGACCGCGAAGAGGGAGTCGACAGGAAAGTGGACCCTTACGGTTGGTACCGGAAAGGTCCCATCGGTTCGGATTTTCAGATCGACGAGGTCTTGCCCCATCTCTTCGACAAGAGCATGGCCTACGTCAAGGAACGGGCGAAAAAGAAAAAGCCCTTCTTTCTCTATCTTCCGCTACCTGCTCCACACACTCCGATCGTTCCCGTACCGCCCTATAAGGATGCCAGCAAGATGAACCCCTATGCGGATTTTGTCATGCAAATCGATGGTCATATGGGCGAACTGATCAAAACTCTCAAGGACGCGGGTGTCGATGACAACACCTTGGTATTCTTCACCAGTGACAACGGTTGTTCTCCCGAGGGAAATTTTGCCAAACTCAAGGAATTCGGGCACGACCCAAGCGCCGGCTTCCGCGGACACAAGGCAGACGTCTACGAGGGTGGCCACAGAGTTCCTTTCATAGCCCGCTGGCCAAAGGGAATCAAACCCGGTCAGAAGACCAGTGCCCTCGCCTGCCTGACCGACCTGTACGAAACCATGAGAGATATTACCGGTCAGCCGAAGAAGGATACCGGGGGAGAAGACTCCTTTAGCTTAGTGCCCGCATTCAAGGGAAAACAGAGCACCACCAGGAAAACCCTCATCAGTCACTCCATTGGTGGCTCCTTCTCCATGCGCCAAGGCGACTGGAAATTGTGCTTGTCGAGTGGAAGCGGTGGATGGAGCGCCCCGCGCGAGGGTGAGGCGAAGAAAATGAAACTCCCCCCCATGCAACTTTTCAACCTCAAAGACGACCGGGGAGAACGCAAAAACCTGCTTACGCAAAAACGATCCAAAGCAAACGAGCTCATCCATCTTTTGAACGGAGAAGTCGAGCGGGGACGCAGTTCACCCGGCAAGCCGGTTTCCAACGACCGCAAGGTCACCTTCCTTCCCGCAGGCGCGGAAATGCCCAAAGGCAAGTAATTGCCCTACCTCAACTCCAATGATCATGAAAAACCCTTGGCTCGTAACGCTCATCGCACTTTTAGCTCCCGCTTTCAATATGGTATCCGCAGAGGATTCCTGGAGAATCGACTCCGCTGCAGAATGGAAAAGCTCCATCGATTCAAGCGAAGACCTGACCATTGAGAAAGGAATGGCTTCCCCCACTGCAAAGGCGGGTTCCCTTCGAACAAAGTTGAAGAGTTTCAAGGAAAAGCACTCGGCCAAGTCCCTCACCATCGAACAATCGGCCCTTTGGCAAAACTGGGAAGCCAAGCCACGGGTCGGCCCGAAGAACCTCCGCGACGCCCCCGTGTTCCTTACCATGGGTCCCGGAGATTATTGGATGTTCGGTAAGTATGGCGGCCTACCGAAGAATAAGAAAGGAAAGGAACCCTTCGAAGCAAAGGACGCCAAGCTGGCTGGGTTCGACCTCCCCTTGAAAACGACTCCTATCCCCAACCAGTTCAATGCGCCGGGTGGCTTGGTCAAGGGACAAGGAGGATACCATGCCTGGCAGAGCAAAGACATGGTTCACTGGGTGCATCATGGATGCGTCACCCCCGGGTTCGCCAAATGGGTGACCACGGCCGAGCAAGTAGACGGCAAAACCTACATCTACTATGATTTCCCCAATGATCAAGACCCCCACTTGTTCATCGACGAGGATCTGACCGACGGTAAACCGGGCAAGAACATGGGCATCGCTCTCAACGATCCCTCCGATGGCTCGGACTGCGCCGTGATCAGGGACTTAAACGGCAAATTTCACATCATCTTCGAGGACTGGAGTCCGATCAATGCCCGCAAGCATTCCTGGGACTCCCCGCTCGCCGGCCATGCCGTCAGTTCCAATGGTATCGACGACTATTCGATCGTGGCTCCCGCAGTCGACGAGCGTACCAAGCCCACCGGCAAGATGGCCGAATACCTTCACCCTCACTGGGCCAAGGAGGATCCCAAGAGGTTCAAAAACAACGTCGCCAAATATGAGATCCACGAACCCGAACAGGACGCCTACGGGGACTGGGCGGCGATTTCCATTGGCGGGCAGTACTACCTCTTTTGCGACTTTCATCCCGCCAAAAAAGGGATCCGAATTGCCTGGTTCACTTCCTCGAGCATCGAAAAGCCCTTTTCCTTTTGTGGAGAAATCGGCAAGGGACACCCCGACCCCGATATCGGCTTCGCCGAGGGACGCTTCTATTTGGTCACCCAAACCGCCAACGATTACGTCAGCCCCGGTCCATGGGTCGAGAAGGTGGAAGCCCGGGTGGGAGTCGACACGAACAAAGACGGCAAAGTCAACCAGTGGACCAAGTGGCAGGAAACCAAGGAAAGCTATGATTACGTCAAAGGCTTCTCCAAGCAGGTCAAGAAGACCCCCGCCCAACTCGATCTTTCGGATTTGCCGGCAGGCTTCGGCTTTCAGATTGAGCTCAGGCTGACGGACGAAACTGAAAATGCATCCAAGCCCCTGATCGAATCCATCGAGCTTAAGCTGGAATAGTGTTGGCACCCTTTCGGACGCCATGAATAACTTACTGCCTGTTCTGGCTCTTCCAATGAGCTTGGCAGTCGTCGTCGGCAAGCCCAACGTCATTCTGATTAATGCGGACGACTTGGGCTACGGCGATCTCAGTTGCTATGGGGCGACCAAGGTGAAGACCCCCAACATCGACCTTTTGGCCCAGGAAGGGATGCGTTTCAACGATGCCCATTCCCCATCCGCAGTTTGCTCTCCCTCCCGCTACGGTTTGATGACCGGCCAATATCCGAT
>TARA_B100001057_G_scaffold483417_1_pt1 | contig 20423 bp, 18 predicted proteins | sample TARA_B100001057 | Tara Oceans TARA_B100001057 (sample SAMEA2621839) | marine metagenome | biome: marine biome (ENVO:00000447); feature: surface water layer (ENVO:00002042); material: "saline water (ENVO:00002010), including plankton (ENVO:xxxxxxxx)" | depth 5 m
TTTGCAGTTCAAAATTCTGATTTAATTTTATCTTTAGGCTCTAGGCTAGATACGAGGGTAACTGGAGGAGTACCCAAAAATTTTGCACGAAATGCTAAAAAAATTATGGTCGATATTGATAAGCACGAGTTGAATAAAAAAAGAGGACTAAAAATAGACCTTAGAATAAATGAAAATGTCAAAGATTTTTTACAAGATTTTTACAATTTTAATAAGATAAAAATTTCGAAAAAAGAGTGGTTAGACAGGTGTAATTTTTGGAAAAATAAATATCCAATAGTTCAAAAAAAATTTTTTAAAGAAAAAAAATTTGTAAATCCATATGTTTTTATAAATACTCTCTCAAAAATACTATCAAAAAAAGATGTGATAATTGCCGATGATGGTGGGCACTTAACATGGACTTTGCAAGCATTTAAAATTAAATATGGACAAAAACTTTTCTCAGCATTTGGAAACTCTCCTATGGGCTATGCTTTACCTGCAAGCATAGGTGGGTCTTTAGTAAAAAAAAAATCTAGAGTAGTGTGTATAGACGGTGATGGAAGTATTCAAATTAATCTTCAAGAATTGCATACGATTGATAAATTGAGATTACCAATTAAAATATTTGTTCTAAATAATAATGGGTTTGGTATCATTAAACAATTTCAAGAGCTTTATCTCGGAAAAAGATTTGAAGCATCAGGAAAAGGAGTTTCAAATCCGAACTTTGAAAAAATTTCAAAAGCTTTTAATATAAATTATAATTCAATTAAAAATCATAATGATTTTAATAAATTGAAAAAAATAATAAATTCAAATCAACCAGAACTTATTGAAGTCATTTTGAAAAGTAATCAGAAAATTATTCCAAAATTACAATTTGGTAACCCAATTGAAGATATGTCGCCTCTTCTGCCAAGAAAAGAATTTTTTGAAAATATGGATATTAAAATAATTAAAAGAGATAAAAAAATTTTTGAGGCTAACTAATAGAAAATAACTTGAAAAGAATATTGATTATAGGTGGTTCAGGTTTTGTTGGAAAAAGTTTTAAAGATTATTCTAAAAAAAAAAAAATTAAAATAATTAGTTTTTCTAGAACTGAAAAAAAAAATATTCTTAATATTAAGAAATTACCAAAAATAAATAATATTATTTATTGTATTAATAATAGTAAAATCAAACAGAGTTTAAAATATTTTTTTCATTTTAAAAAATTATTACAAAAAAATCATAAAATGACAAAAATAATGTTCTTTAGCTCTGGATCTATATATGGACCTAGGAATATAAATAAAAGGTTTAGTGAAGATGAAAAACCTAATTTAAAAAAAATTAATAAATTTAAAGGTTATAAAAAAAAATATGCTCAAGAAAAATTCCTATTGGAGAAAGAATTCAAAAATCTTGGAAATGAAGGATTCAAAATATCTATAATCAGAGGATTTACCTTTTATGGTAAATATATATTAAAAAATGACTACCTAATTTCCCAAATAATTAATTCTGTTAAATCAAAAAAAAAACTTATCATTAGAAACAAAAATGTTCACAGAAGTTATATGCATGCAAATGATATGTGCCGATGGATAATTAAAATATTAAAAAAATCCTCAGTGAAATGTCCTATTTATAATGTAGGATCAGAAAAAAATGTGAATATTAAAAATCTAATAACTTTTTTGAATAAAAAATATAATAGTAGAATTTTGTTAAATAAAGACAATTACAAAAAAATTGATTTTTATATACCTAGCACTAATTTAGCAAAAAAAAGATTAAAATTAAAAAATACAATAAATTTTAAAGATGGTATAACTTCACTAATAAATTAAAATGAAAATTTCAATTGTAACACCCACTTATAATGAGATTGAAAATATAGAAAAGCTATATTCAGATATTAAACAAGAGTTTAATAAATTAGATTATGAATATGAACATATTATTATCGATAATAATTCACAAGATGGAACAATTGCTAAAATTAAAGAATTAGCTTTAAAGGATAAAAATTTAAAAATTATAATTAATTCAAAAAACTATGGACATATAAGATCACCTTATTATGGACTTCTACAAACATCAGGAGATGCAACCATCCTTATGGCCTCAGATTTTCAAGATCCAGTTGAACTTATCCCAAAATATATAGGTGCGTGGGAAGAGGGCAATAAAGTCGTTTTAGGTGAAAAAATTTCATCCAAAGAAAATAAGATTAAATTTTCTATTAGATCGTTTTTCTATAATTTTTTAAATAAAATATCAGAGACTGAACTTACAAAAAATACAACTGGCTCAGGTATTTTTGATAAATCAATAATTGAAAAACTAAGAAATCTTAATGATCCATATCCTTACTTTAGAGGTTTAATATCAGAAATTCACTCTGAAATTAAAACAATCAAATTTAATCAACCTTTAAGAAAACATGGAAAAACAAAAAACAATATTTCAACCCTTTATGACATTGGCATTCTTGGAGTTGTAAAGCACTCTAGAAAACCTTTAAGATTTATGATCTTACTTGGTTTCATATTAAGTATAATAAGTTTTTTTGTAGGAATATTTTATTTTATTTATAAATTATTTTACTGGGAGTCATTTGATTTAGGAATTGCACCACTAATAATTGGTATCTTCATTTTTAGCTCTATTCAAATTACTTTATTGGGTTTGCTTGGAGAATATATTGGAGTAATTTTACTTCATCAAAGAAATGTTCCATTAGTACAAGAAAAAGAAAGAATTAATTTTTGAAATTTTAAATAAATTTTAAAAGTTTTTTTGCTCTATTATCCCAAGAATATTTTTTAGAACTTTGCAGAGCATTATACTTTATATGATTATAGTCTGATAAATTTCTAAAAACTTTATTAATCAAAATTTTCCAGCTAAAAAAATCGGTGTTATTAAGAATAAATGAATTAACATTATTTTTTAATATATGGTCAAAAGCTTTAATATTGGATGCAAAAATTATGTTTCCAGCAGAAAAATAATCAAACATTTTCAAAGGTGAAATATATTTTGAAATTTCTAGGTTTGAGGATCTAGCGTGTATTTTTTTTTCATACGGCATAAGAGCAATGTGATATTTTTTTAAAATTTCTTTTATTTTTGAATAACTTACAAATCCTTTAAATTTTACATTTTTACTAATAACAAAATTTTTACTTAACTTATTTGATGTTTTTTTCTCACCATAAACATGAAACTCAATATTTGGCATTATTTTTGATAAGTGAGTTATAATTTCTAAGCCTTTGCCCCTATACAAACTTCCAGTATAGACACAGGTATTTTTATATTTATAAGAGGAAATAAATTTATTTTTTTTTATATCTGCCCCATCATCTAAAACAATGTGTCTTAGTTTTGATATTTTTAAATCTTTGATTAATTTCTTATTTATAACCAATAAAATTAATTTTTTTTTCAATGGAAGTTTGATTATAATATTAAATAAAATTTTACTTATACCACTTAAACCATGATGAATTTCAAGCACATTTTTTATATTTAAAAGTGATAAAATTATTGAAGTCATTATACTTCTACTCAATATGAAATGTATTGATTTAATATTGATTAATATTTTAATAACTGCTTTTATACAAAAAATAAGTCTATCAAAGCTTGATGAAATATCTCTATTTAAAAGGCTAAAAAAAACGATTTCATTTTTAAGATCGTAATTTTTTTTAATTCTTAAATTAGAAATGTTTACTTTTGGTAAAAGAAAATTTATTTTGTAATAATTTGAAATTGCATCACAAAATTTTAAAGAGTTTATAATATTAGCCGAATTACTTGGTAAAGATGTCTCTGTAACGTAAAAAATTTTTTTTTTATTTTCCATTATTTAATGTTTTTGTTAAAAATTTTGACAATCTTAATCCTAAAGCCAAAATTAATAATGTTGGATTTACACTTCCTGCAGTTGGAAATACTGAGGAACTACAAATAAAAGTATTTTTAGTACCTAAAATTTTAAGATTTTTATCTATAAAAGATTTTTTTTTATTCTTATTAAATACTGTTCCCCCTATATGGTGTGAGGCATCTTTAGCAAATTTATAAACCAATTTTTTAGACAAATTAATTTTTTTTTCGTCATTTTCATTTAAGCTAAAATTTTTTATTATAAAGTCTCTTAAAATAACTATTGTTCGAATATCTTTTTTGCTTAAATGATTAATAACATTAATCTGATTTTTTTTATTTATTGTTACCCTATTTTTTTTATTAGGTTCCATTTCCATAAAAATTTGTATCAAAAAAATTCTTTTTTTTAAAAAATAATCAAATTTATCAAGAAACTTCAAAATTTTTAAATAAAAAACGTCTTTTATTTTCTCAAATAATTTAGGAGTTTTATCAATTCTATTTTCTAATAAAGAATAAATTTTTGGTTTAAATTTTACGTAAGAATTTAAAAGTTTAAGCTTCTTTTTTTTATTATTGGGAAGAGAAATACCTATGTAGCTTAATTTTTCACCATTTTTTTTTAATAAATATTTTCGTATATTAATCTTTTTATCAATGTATTTTATTTCCCCAATTGTAAGTTTTGGATGATTCATAAAATATTTACCTAATACATTTTTATTGACTCTCAGTGATTTTTTATCCTTTGAAGAATTGAAAAGTAGTCTTATTATTTCAAGGGTTCCTGAGCATAAAATAGTTTTTTTTGATTTAATAAAAAAATTTTTTTTTTTAAAATTAATTTTTGAAAAATTAACATTTTGTCTTTCGAAAATTTTTTCAACTTTACAATTATATAATAAATCTACTTTTGATGTATCTAAAAACTTTTGAAAGTTTATAGGATTAAAGGAATAATTAAATTTTCTTTCGTAAGGTTTTAGATTGTCAATACTCGAATTATCTAAATTTAGAATTTTAGCTGCTCTATCGCAAAAACTTCTTAGTTCATTAAATTCTAAAGGCCATTTATTTGAGACCTCATCTTTTGTTATATTAGAAATAATATTGCCCCATGTGATTGAACTTCCCCCAACTCCAAATACCCTCGAATCATTTTTAATCTCTAATCCATTAAACTTGACACCATTCATCTGTTTTTTTGCCTCTGCTTTACTTATAAAGTCACCACGTTCTATTAAAAGAATGCGTAGATACGGATTAATTTTTATAAGAAAATAGGCCAGTGATATACCAGCAATACCAGCCCCAATGATTTGTATATCGAAAACTTTATCATTTTCAAAAAATTTTTTGATTAAATTCTTTTGTTTAAAATTAAAAATCATTTTTTTTTAGAATAAAATCAATTTCTTTTAATGATTTTTTTTGAATCCAGTTTAGATCAACAAAATTTAAATAAGATCTTTGGTCTTTATAATCAGATAGTTGGTTATTCATTTTTAATGAATAAAGTAAATTATTAAAACTTTCTGAAGATTTAAACTCATCAAACTCATCACAACATGGCCAATCATACTTTATAATAGGCAAAATAGATCTTAATTTTTCTAATATTGTTTTGTTATTACAAAAAAAAGGAAATCCATAATGAAAACCGCCTAGATCACCAAAGTTCATTTGAGGTATTTTTATTTGATTATTGCTTTTGAGCTTATTGAACAAAACTTGAAATTTTTTTGAAGTAGCTTTATTTTTTTTTTTTAATTCATTTAAATCTATCTCTGATAATATTATTCCCATTGGGTGTGCTCGAGCTTTTCCTAGAAGGCCTACCTTTGAAAAATTTTCTAAATCTTTGTTTTTGAAAGAGTGTTTTCGGTTTATATGAGAAAGAACAATTGATTTTTCATAAATATTTTCGTCATTTGTTATCATGACTCCACCCTCACCTGCACTTAAAGCTTTAGATCCTTGCATGCTCATAAATGAGCCAATACCATAAGTGCCGATGTATTTATCATCAAACTTCGCTCCTTGAGCGTGACTAAAATCTTCAATTAGTTGAATATTTTTATTTTTTTTTAAAAAATCCATTATATTTTTCATATTTTGCGGAATACCATATGAATGCGTTATTATTAAAAAATCTGCATCTGGTTTTGTAAGTTCTGAAATATTTTTAATCTGCAAATTTTCATCAAAGTCTAAATACTCTATGTCTGCTCCGATTTCTAAAGCTGTCGAAATTACTGATGGAAATGAGATCTTTGACATTAAAATTTTAGAGTTTTTTCTTACTCCTGCTGCAACTAGAATTGTTCGTGCAGCCGCTGTACCACTTGAAAAAGTTAAACAATGTTTTGAACCGAAAAATTCAGATATTTTTTTTTCGAAATTTATTACTTGATTTGGATATTTAGAAGTTTTACCACTCAATAAAGCTATAGAAGTTTGAATTATTTGTATAATTCTTTTTTTTATTTCTTTTATTTGCAAAATATTTTACTTCTTAATTATTATTTTTTATAACTTATTTTTTTCCATTTCTTTTCAGAACTAGAAGTTTTAATAGTATTTAAAAAAACTTGACAATCATATGATAAATTAAAATCAAAATATTTTAAATGCTCTAATTTTTTTTTTGATAAAATTATCTCATAAAAATCTCTATACATATTCGAAAAAGCTTCTAGAAAACCCTCTGGATGTCCAGGTTTGAATCTTGAATATTTTTTTTGAATACTTTTTTTAAACTTTGATCTATCAATTATTTGATTGTTAATTAAATTATTAAATTGATAATAATCTGGGTTATTGTTTGACCAGATAAAAGAACCCTTATCTCCAATTATTTTAATAGATAGTCCATCTTTGTTTCCAATGTCTGATTTACAAATTGAAATTAAACCATCAGTTTTGTTACCAATTTTAAAAATACAATTACAGTCATCAATAAGATTTTTATATAAACCTATACTATTAAATGAAGAAACAAGTGATGTTGGTTTCATATTTGTTAAAAAATATATTAATTGAAAAATATGACATCCCAAATCTAGTAATATGGTTGGTATATTTTTATCTTTCAGTCTCCATTTTTTTGGTCTGGCATTTGGATTGGTAAAAGAGTCGAGGTGATAATTCACCATTATTTTTTTAATACTACCAATCTTTTTATTCTTTAGCTCTGCCTTTAAATTTTTAATTGCTGGATAACAAGAATAATTGAAGACAGTTAATATTAAATTTCCCTTACTTTTGTTTGTTAATTGTTTTGCTTCATTAATTGAAGACACAAGGGGTTTTTCAGATATTATTGGTATATTAAATTTCAAAAGGTATTTAAGAATATTAAAATGATCAAAAGTAGGTGTAACTAAAATAATAACATCTAATTTATTTTTAAAATCAAAAATCATTTTTTTGTAGTCTTGATAAATTTTTGTATTTTCAAGCCTAAAATGATTTACCGTCAATGTGTTTATTTTTTTACTAGTGCTAAATGATGCAGCGCTAATTTCCCAAAGATTATCAATTAATAAGGATGATAAATGAATTTTTCCTATTTCAGAATTAATTCCTGCTCCGATAATTCCACATTTAAGTTTTTTTTTCATATTTTAAATTAAACTTAATCTATATATTTTAGCCAAAGTTATATCTAATTCTATCATAAAATTTTTTTATTTATCAATTATCAGAATATTCTTAAAAAATTTAAAAACCATGTAAAGACTAACAATCGGATCTTTTAAAAACCATACGTTAGATTTACAAAATGGACTTAGTATGTCAAAAACAAAATTATAAAAAAGTCTTAAACTTTTTGTTGAAACTCTTAAATCGCCATCAAACGGCCAGTGGTATTTAAGTCCAACTTTGTAAAATTGTTTATTGTTTTTCAATTTTTTTTGATTGATCAAATCAGCTGGAAAATTTACGCCAGATGCAACGGCTAAATCTAATGAACCCCAAAATTTGGGGTTTGCTTCTATTAAATAGTAATCATTATTATGATATTTAAATTCTAGCATCATCACGCCATTCCACCTTAATTTTTTGATTATACTTTTACCAATTTTTGATAATTTTTTATCGTAAATACTTTTGGCAGCAACACTTCTTCCACCAGTAATTGGAAATTCTCTTATCCTTTCGTGTTGAAAAAAGCTACTACATTCACCTTTTTTTGAGACGGAAAAGAAACCTCTTCCTTTTCCACTTATTTTAGTTTGGATAATAAAATCCTTGATATTAAGTTTTAGTTTTTTTGAGATCTTATTTAATATTTTAAAAACATCTATTTCATTATCTGCATAAAAAACATGATTTGATGAACCGCCTTGTTCTAATTTTGGTTTAATTACTATTGGATATTCAATATTTTTCAATTTTTTTTTTAATAATTTAAAATTACTTATCTGTAATGTTTGAATATTTTTTAAGAAATTTATCTTAATTTTTGAAGATAAATTTTTCATGAATAATTTTGAACTTACTTTTGATATATTATAGTGACTTTCACAATTAATTTTTGAATATTTTAAAATTTTTTTTTTAATCTTTGATAAATAATAAAAAGATTTATATTGAACGGGAATAATGTAATCAAACTTTTGCATTTTAATTAAATTTATAAATTTTTTTTCAAAATTAGGATTTCTGTAATCTGGCAAAATGTGAATTCTCTTACAGTACTTAGAGTAATAACATAGAGTTTTTTTATGATGTGAAAACATCTCAACATGATACTTGCTCATTTTTAATGATCTTATAACAGCTAATCCTATTTTGCTGTTTGGATCTGATACTAAAATTTTCATTTTTTTTCTATATGTATTGAAAAAAAAAATGTTTAATTTGTGTCATTATTTGATATATAAATTTTTAAAGTTTATATTAAATATAATACCAACTAATAACTCACAAATTGAAAAATTTCATAAATATTTTCGAATTTCTCCCTGAAAATTTATTTTTGCGCGCAAAAATATTAGTCGTCTTGACTGTAATTTTAGTTTTTTTAGAAATACTTAGTCTTGGTTCTATAGTTCCACTTTTAACATCGATATCGTCTAGTGAAATGCCTAACTTTATAAATAAAATGGAAATTAATTTTTTAAAAAATAAATCTAAAGATGACTTAATATTAATTTTTATAATTTTATTTTTTTTAATCTATTTAATTAAAATATTATTTAATATATTCTATATATACTTTAGCAATAAATTTACTTTTGATATTTATAGTAGTTTATCAAATAGATTATTTAAAATATATATTAATCAAAATTGGTTGTTTTATTTAAACTACAATACTGCTTTTATTATTAGAAATATAATTGGAGAAGCTAACACGGTTAGAGTAAGTTTTATTGAGCCCTCACTGAGAATTTTTTCTGAAATATTTGTATTTTGTTCAATTGTATTATTATTGTTATTTGTAGAAATAAAAATTACTCTAATACTGATATTTTCAATAATTTTGATTATTTTATTATATAAAAAAATAACAAAACCTCTTTTTTTTAATTTAGGAAAAATTAGACTAGAAAGTTCTGGCCTTCTCAATAAGACTTTAATTCAAACATTTAATTTAGTTAAAGAAATTAAAATACTTAATAAACAAAATTATTTTTTAGAAGAATATAAAAAAGTTCTAAAAAATTACTTGGACTCAACAAGAAAATCTAATGTTCAAGTTTCAATAACTAGACAAGTATTTGAAATTGTCGCGTTACTTGTTTTGATAGTAATGATGTTTTTTTTCTTGAATAAGGAAACTGCTCAATTCAATAATTCAATACCAATAATTGGATTATTTTTAGGATCTGCCTATAGAATATTACCTTCTGCCAACCAGTTACTTAATTCTTTGCAACGACTTGATCTTGGGAAAAAAAGTTTAAACCTAATATTAAAGATTTTAAACGACAATAAAGACATAGAAACACCCAAGTCTGAAAATACTTTTTTTTTAAAAAAAGATATTGTTTTTGAAAATGTTTCTTTTTCATATGAAGAAGTAAATAGATTATTCGATAAATTAAATTTACAAATTAAGAAAAATGAAATCATAGGAATTGTAGGAGGTAGTGGTCAGGGAAAAACCACTTTTATAAACTTACTAGCTGGTTTTTTAAAACCAGATAGCGGAAAAATTAAAGTTGATAATCAAAATATCCATAAAAATGAGAGTGGTTGGCAAAATAATATAGGCATAGTTCAGCAAGAAATATATTTAGTGGATGACACAATCAAAAAAAATATTGCATTTGGGTTAGAGGATTCACAAATTGATAATGAAAAGATTGATAAAGTTTTAGAGGCAGTTGAATTAAAAGATTTCGTAAACAGTTTGCCTCAAAAAGAAGAAACTATAGTAGGTGAAAAGGGGCAAAAAATATCTGCAGGTCAAAAACAAAGGATTGGAATTGCAAGAATGTTGTATGCTAATAAAAAACTGTTAATTTTTGACGAATCTACTAATGCTCTTGATAAAGAAACTGAGAGAGAAATAATTGAATTTATTAAGACACTTAAAAAAGAGCATACTATAATTATGATAAGTCACGACCTTGAAAATCTAAAGATATGTGATGCCATAATTGATATAAAAAAGATCAAATTAAATTAGATATTTATGAAGAAGATAAAGTTTATAGGTCTTATTACAGCTAGAAAGAATTCTCAAAGAGTAAAAAATAAAAATTTGATTTTAATTAATAAAAAACCCTTACTGCAATATAGTCTTTCTGCCTTAAAAAAATCAAAAAAAATAAAATTTGGATTTATAACAACTGATTGTAATAAAATGAGCGATCTAGCAAAAAATAATAAAATTTTTACTATAAAGAGGCCTTCAAATTTAGCCTTAAATAACTCAACCTCTGAGGACACTTTAAAACATGCAATCAATTATATAATTGAAAAATTCAAATTTTTCCCTGAAAATATTGTCTTTATTCAACCTACGTCACCACTTATTAATTTTAATGATTTAGACAATGGAATAAAAAAATATATAAAAACAAAAGCCGATAGTTTATTTTCATCATATAAAGCAAAATATTTTATTTGGAGAAAAAATAAAAAAAATTTTACCTCTTTAACTTATAATTATAACAAAAGAATAAGTACAAAAAAATTTAAGGATCAAATTGTGGAGAATGGTGCTTATTTTATTTTTAATACTAAGAAATTTCTTAAAATTAAGAATAGATTATTTGGAAAAATAGAGACATATACAATGCCCAGATATAGATCATTTGAAATTGATTATAAAGAAGATGTTGATTTCTTAAATAAATTAAAATTTTGATCTTTTGAAAAAAATATCTTCTACGTAAGCTTCGGCATCACTTAAGGATATTTCGTAGATATATTTAGCAATTTTTTCTGGGTTTATGAAATGTTTAAAATTTTGATTTTTTACTTTTTTTCCCATATTTGTTTTCATGCTTCCCATACTAACACATGTATTAAAAATTTTATTTTTATTACATTCAGCATTTATAGATCGCACAGCGCCTAATAGGCCATGTTTAGATGAGCAATAAGAAATTGTATTTTCAAATCCATTATAACTGGATGATGAGCCAATACTTATTATTAAAATTTTTTTATTTTTCATCTTTCTTTTTAGAACTTGTTTGTTGATTATTATGTTTGAAAATAAATTAATTTTAAAATCATTTATTAAATCTGTATAACTGAGTTTTTTTAGACCATCGTATCGAGATACAGCGCTACAAATAATTATGATATCAGGGTTAATTTTTTTTTTAAAATACTTATCTATTATTCTTACTACTTGAGCTTCTTTTTTAAAATCACAAACATCCCATTTTACAGAGTTGTTTTTGAATTTTTTCTTTGATTTTAAAATTGTGGAATTATTTGAAGCTGTAGCTATTACTTTGTGATTGTTGGATACAAAAATTTCTAATAATTTATTACCCAAACCACCAGAGGCGCCAAAAATTAATACTTGTTTATTCATACATATTTAAGGTATAGCTTGATCTTAGTATCTAAAAAAATTAAAAAACTCAAATGTTTTAAAGCATGTTAAATCTAAAAATTGACAATTTATTTAATATAAACAAAAAAGTTTGTATTGTAAGTGGTGCGTCGGGTGGTTTAGGCAATAAAATTTGTAAGTGTTTGATTAAAAATGGTGCTATCGTAATTGGTTTGGATATTAAATCTAATAATCTTAATCACAAAAAATTTTATTTTTATAAAATTGACTTACAAAATAAATATCAATTAAACTTACTTAAACTAAAAATAAAAAAAAAGTTTAAAGCTATTGACTCGATAATTAATTTAGCTGGAGTGTCTAAGCCAAATGATTTCGAAGCAAATATAAGAAATAATTTGATTGGTCCTTATAATCTTATTAATATTTTCAAGGATATTTTTGTAAAATCTAAAGGTGCAATTGTTAATATCACTAGTCTTAATGCAGAATTGGGTTTTTCTAACAATCCAGGTTACAACAGTTCAAAAGGTGGGTTAAAAATGTTAAGTAAAGCTTTTGCTAATGATCTTGCCAAATTAAAGATAAGAGTTAACAATATTGGACCTGGATATTTTTTGACTTCTATGACAAAAAAATTTTACAAAATTAAAAAAATGAGAGCACAAAGATTATCTCGAATTCCATTAAATCGATATGGGAACACTGATGAATTGTGTGGTGCAGTAATATTTTTTATTTCAAACGCTTCTTCTTATATAACTGGACAAGACCTTTATATAGATGGTGGCCTGCTTAACAAAGGAATTTAAATTATAAGGATGATTAATGATTATAAAAATAAATAATTTTAAAAAAAAAATTAAGATATATTATTTAACTTGCAGATTGATATAAAAATATGCTGAAAAAACCTTTTATCATTGCCGAAATTGGAATAAATCATAATGGAGATCTAGAAATAGCTAAAAAATTAATTTCGAATGCAAAGAATGCAAATTTTGATGCGGTTAAATTTCAAAAAAGAGATTTAGATTTAGTATATTCTAAAGAAATGCTGGACTCTCCTAGAGAAAGTCCATGGGGTAAAACACAAAGAGATCAAAAAAAAGGGTTAGAATTTGAGGAAAAAGACTATGATGAGATTGATAATTTTTGCAAAGAAAAAAAAATAGAATGGTTTTGTTCAGCTTGGGATATCAATAGTTTAATTTTTTTAAAAAAGTACAACTTAAAATATAACAAAATTGCATCTGCTATGATTGTAGATCAAAATCTTTTAAAAGAAGTGGCTAAAGAAAAAAAACATACTTTTATTTCAACAGGTATGTCCACCATGGAAGATATTAATAATGCGGTAAAAATTTTTAGATCACACAACTGTCCTTTTGAGCTTATGCACTGTGTATCAACTTATCCTATGGCTCCAGAGGAAGCTAATTTAGAAACAATAAGTGCTCTTAAAAAAACTTTTAATTGTAATGTGGGATATAGTGGTCATGAAAACGGGGTAGCTATATCTTTAGCAGCAACGATGTTTAAAATAAGCTCTTTAGAAAGACACATCACATTGGATAGAACTATGTATGGGAGTGATCAAGCTGCATCATTAGAAATGCAAGGAATGGAAAATTTAACCTCTTCAATATCTAAAATATGTTTAGCTGTTGGCAAAGAAAATTTAGGTCATATTTCTGATAAAGAAAAAATTATAGCCAAAAAGTTAAGGGCACATATTAAAAATGTTAAGTAAGAAAATTAAAGATCATTGTAAAGTAATTAAGTCACTTAAAATAGATGACGTAAAAATAAAATCAATTTCCCAAAAAATTACGAATAAGATTTTAGAGGGTGGTAAATTACTTTTTTGTGGAAATGGAGGTTCTGCTGCAGACTCTCAACACCTGGCAGCTGAGTTTTTGATTAGATTAAGACCAAATGTAAACAGAAAACCAATTCCTGCTTTGTCTTTAGCGATGGATACATCTACGTTAACTGCTTGTGGAAATGATTATAGAAGTGAGGATATTTTTTTAAGAACATTTCAAGCACTAAAAAATGAAAATGATATTTTGTTTGCAATATCGACTTCAGGAAAATCGAAAAATATTATTAAAGTATTGAAAGAAGCTAAAAAGAAAAAAATTTATTCAGTTAGTCTTTTAGGTAAAGGAGGGGGTAATGCAAAAAAATTTGCAGATGACTCAATTATTGTAAAAAGTGTAAATACGGCAATAATTCAGGAAAGTCATATTTTTTTAGGTCATTACATTCTTGAGTCAGTGGAGAAGGAATTAATTAAAAGAAGATTTATCTAATTTTTGAAAAATGGTAAACTGATTCTGAAATCTTTTTAACATTTATCCTTATATTATCATTATTAACTTTTTTTTGAATTCTAAAAAAATTATTTATCTCTCTTGTTTCGATTGATTTAAATTTTAGATTTGCATAATCTTTACTATATATATGTCTTTCCGGTACAAGATTGATAAGGAATGTTTTTAAAAATATTTTTTGTTTAATTTCTGAGAGTAATGATCTTATAATTTTTTTTAAATTCAAAAAAATGTTTTTAGAATTTTTTTTATTCTGACCGTAAATAATATTTGATTTATCCTTAAATTTTACTTTTTTTAATAATTTTATAAATTCTTTATAAAATTTATACTTACCTGTTAAATTTTTTACTATCTCTTCTGGTTTTTTTATAGTCTCATATTTCCTTTTTTCTATGTTTCTAAAAAAATTACAAATTTTATTTTGACTAGTAAAATTCCAATTAGATAGTTTGAGTTTATTATATCTATTAAGTCTTGATATTTCTTTTGAACGGAAAAATAATATTTTTTTTTTTGCTGAAAATGCCTCTAGGCAGGATGTGCAGCCAGCATGAAGGAAATAATTACAAGATATTATCCATGGGGATATAGAAAATTTATAGTCTAATATCAAATTCTTTGGTTTGTCTTTTAAAATAGCATTTAATTTATTTATATCTTCAAGAGGATGGTGTCTAAATACAAAACATGTCTTTGGGTTTAATTTCGCTATCTTAATTACAGTTTTTAAAAATAAAATATAGTTTTTTTTCTCTACTATATTGCGATTAAGAACTTGTTGAATAATTCTATTTTTACTTGAATATCCACCCAACAATGACTTATAAAATGCTTTAATGGCATTAGTATTATCTCTTAGAGATAAGTGTCCAGGAATAAATACGAAGTTTTTGTATCTTTTTTTTATATAACCGATTTCATTTTTAAATATATTTTTTGCGTCTGCGACTAAATCAAATTTTGGATGTCCGACTGAAACACTTTTTTTATAATCTGATTTATTTAAAATAATTTTGTCTTTTATACCCCATAATAAAATTAAATTGAGTAATTTTGTCAAATTTTTTTTGTAATGATATTTTGAAGCTTCTTGAGCCATTGACATTGGTCCTTCTTCGTCAAGAGCAATTATTTTATTGTTTATATGGATTCCTCTTTTTTCAAGTCTTTTATAAAGTGTATGTTTATCAAACCATAAACAATTTGAAAAAGATTCTATATTGTAGCTAATAAATCTTTGACCTCCAAAAATAATTTCATTATTCGTATATTTAAGAATTTTATATGCGAGATATAATTTTGGGAGAAATTCTCTAATTTTAATTTCGATTGGAATAAATATAATCATCAAAACTAATTAAGTGAATATTTTTTACCATCAAAATAATATTTAATAAGTTTTTTTATTCCAGAAATTTTACTTAACTTTTTAACAATATCGTGTTTAAATATTTCCTCTCCATAAAAATACATACTTTTTTGACTTTCTTCAGATGTTTTGGCCACAAAGTCTAAAAAAAGAATATCTCTTTTTTGCCCTTTACTCACATCCCCTGCTTTGTGAATTAGCTCTGTTGTACTACACATAAGTACATCTCCTACTTTACCAGTATTTTTGTAAATACAATCTTCAACTTCTTTATCTGAGTTTGTGGTTCGTAAATAAGATTGTCTAGAATAATAATTTTTATTTTTAATAAATTTCTTAGCCTTTTTCCTCATGACTAAATGCATTGGTCCTTGATTTTCTGACACATCTTGAAGATTAATAAAAAGTTTAAACATATTATACACATAACCATCTGTATGATAAAAATTACTATAAGGCTCTTTTTCCTGTGCAACATGATAATCTTTTTCATTATAATTAATTGGAGTTTCATAATTCCTAGAAATCGTAAGATGAGCCAAAATTAATTTTTGATTGAAATATTCTTCAATTAACTTTAAATCATCTTTTAAATCATTGTCTAAGATTTTCTTTACTAAATTAAATATCTCCGGTGTAATTTCGAAATTTTTTTGATTATTCATTTTAGGATTATTCGCTTCGGCTGGCTGCAAATTAAGTTCATCATTAATTTTTTCTATAGTATTTTTATCTATACTTTTAAGTTTTGTAAAACCATTGGAAAAAAAATCATTTATAAATTTAAATTTTAAAATGTTTAAATTACAAATATTTTTTTTATAAAAAAATCTATACAAATTTATTGTGAAGTAATTAGCGTTTTTGAATATTTTTACACCAAGAAACCAATTTAACTGGTTAAATAAATTAAATACGAAGCTCATGAAATTTAATAATATATAGTGTAATTTTCAAAAAACACAATATATATACTTCAATCAATTATAAGAAAATAAATGTCAATAAAAAAAAGATTTTTTCTACTGTTACTTATGATAACAATAGAGTTTAAATTATACTTCTTGTTTTCATTATTACTAATTTTTTATTCAAAAAAAATCTTCAATTATAATAAAAATAATAAAAAAATTTTAATATTTAGAAAATCAGCTGGAATTCAAGATATTCATTCTGCAATAAAAACAGGATTAATTAAAGCAAACATCTACCAGGTGGATAGAGATATTATAAAAAAACTATTTAAGTTTTATGTTGATAAGAACGATGGTGAACATTTAATAAAATGTGATGAAAATTATTTTCAAAAAGCAAAGAATTATAATAAATTTTTAGACAAATCTTTTAGATATTTAAAAGGAATTTGGAATTTAAAGGCAGTAATAGGATTCAATATATTTTACAGACCAGAATTTGAAATTCAAAAAGTTTGTACAAATCTAAACATTTCTTTTATTTCTTGTCATAAAGAGGGTATCAGTAGCCAAAAATTTATTGATTGGATGTATCATCTTGTAAAAAAAATTAATATTAAATTCTATGGGAAAAAAATTTTAGTCTATAATCAAAGTGTTAAAAAATTTTTTAAAAAAATTAACTTAGTAAATCCCAATAAAATTAAAGTTGCAGGATGTTCGAGGGCAGACGAGCAATTTAAATATAGATTGATAAGGTCAAAAAATAAAAAACTCAATAACAATATATCTAGAATCATTTTTTTTGTTATGCCTGAAAATTCTATTTTACCGTCATGTATCCCTGTTGGAAAAAAACACCCTGACTTTAAAAACAATAAAACGCTTAATTGGAATAATTACAATAATCATACCACTTTAGCTTTGTTAAAATTTGCAAAAAAAAATCAAAAAAGTTGTGAAATAATTTTCAAAGAAAAAATAAGTTCTAGAAAAAATATAAAACTTAAACAATTTGTTGAAAAGTTTAATCTTAAAAATGTTAAATATATTAACTTTGGTAATAGTGACGAATTAATAAAAAATTCAGATATAATAATTGCCTCATATTCGACAACCACTTTTGAAGCGATTGCATCTGGAGCGAAAATAATTGAAAGTAGAATTGGTTTAAAAAAAGACCGAAGACTTAAAAAATATATGATAAATTATAAAAATCTTATTCCCTACGCTAATAATTCTGATGAATTAATTAAAAAAATCGAGCATTTGATGAACATTAATACTAAAATAAATAGAATACCTAATAATTTAAAAATCTTACTTAATAATTATTTGGGTAATAATGATGGAAAGTCATCTTCTAGAATGGCTAAAGAGATTAACAAAGCAATTGATTAAAACAAAAACCTTTAATATTGATATTCAGTGGTGAAACCAAATATATATTTATCAATAATAACCCCGATTAAAGGTAGTTTAAAAAAAGAAAAAATAATTGAAAAAATTCACGAAAGATCAAGACTTTCAAAGAATATATCTAATTGTGAATTTTTATTTATTCTTGACGGCGCAAAAGAAAACAAGGTTTCTAAAATTAAAAGAATTTTTCTTTCAATGGATAATTTGAAAATATTTGGTTATAAAAAAAATAAAGGTCCTGGGTTTGCTAGAAATGTTGGGATAAAGAGATGTAAGGGAAATAAAATTATTTTTCTGGACTTTGATGACGAAATTATTTTCAAAAATTTAAGAAAACTTGTGTCCTTTTCAAGAAAAGAGAAGCTTTTAATCGCTTGTAATTATAAAATAAATTTACCAAGTAATAAAAATAGTACTGATAATTTTAAAAAAAATATTAACTTTTATAAATCAAAAGAAAAATTAAATTACCTTATAAACAAATCTATCAATAGAGAGGTGATATACTACTTATTTGATAAAAATGAACTAGTGAATAAAAAAATTTTTTTTGATAAAAATTTTTTTGAAGATATTCTCTTCCTTATTAAATTTTTCTTTTATTATAAAAAAAAAATAAGATTATTTAAAAATTATCTTGGAATAAAAATCTATAATAAAAATTCAATTACTAAGGAAATTAACAAAAAGTACCTTATAGATAAGTTAGAAGCATGGAAAAAAGTTGATTATTTTTTTAAAAAAAAAAAGTTAAAAAATTTCAATTTACAGTCCCGGTTTAGATCTGAGTTTTATAATATTTATATTGAAATCAACAATAAGGTAAAGACGAAAAAATTAAGAGAGAATTTAATGCAAATTTATTATAAATATTTCAATAATATGCTTGAAAGAAAGTTTGAAATTCAAACAAAAAAAGATAAATTCATTCAAAAAATAATTAAAAATGAAATCTTGTAAATTTATAGAAAATTCACTTTATATAGCACCAAATGAAATAAGATCTTGCTGTCAGAGATTTTTCTTTGAAGGTGAAATTAGAGGTGATGCAAAGTTAACTGATTTACATAAAGGACAAAGTCCATCTCAAATTGATATTAAATTAGCGAGAAAAAATATGCTTGATGGAATTCAAAATGATGAAGTTAAAGAATGCAAAGGTTGCCCGCACATTTATGAAACAACAGATAAAATTGAACCAACATCTAAAGTTAAATTTTTGTCAATTGAACAGCATTCAATTTGTAACTTAAGATGTACATACTGTAGTCCAGTTTATTATGGTGGAGTAAAATCTCAATATTCAGTTACAGAATTTATAAAATCCTTAAAGGATAAAGGAAACTTAGATGAAATAGAAGGTGTAGTTTGGGGGGGAGGTGAACCAACAATAGATAAATCTTTCGCTGAAATTATGAAAACTATTGAGCACAAAATTAATAAAAATATTTATCATAGAATATTTACTAATTCAGTAAGATATAATTCAGTTTTACAAAATTATATTGATAAAGATTTAGTTAGTATAACTACTAGTGTTGATGCTGGAACTAGAGAGTTATACAAAAAAATTCGAGGTAGAGATAAATTTTTTAACACTTTTGAAAATTTAAATAAATATTCCAGAAAAAAACCAAATAGAGTAACGGTCAAATATATTTTAACTGATGAAAATGGTGAAATCGAAGAATTAAAAAAGTTTATTAATTACTGTGAAGAATATGATTTATACAATTGTTGTTTTCAATTAAGTACTAATTATAAAAAAGAAAAGGCAAATCTAGAGTCGTTGTTGTCTATAATTTATCTATTTGGAGAGCTCAAAAAAAGAGGCTTCCACAAAATTTTTTTGGACGATCATATAAGTAAAAGACTCGTGGATATTTCTGATGAAGATCTAAAAAAAATAAAATCTTTTTTAAGTGTAAATGATATTGAAAATACTATCATTGATCAAAATCTTAAGGATGTCATTGTTTATGGAAGTGGCGAAATAGTTAAAAATATGATTAATAAAACCCGATTTTTTAAAAACCTTAAAAATGTATATCTCATTGATAATGACAAAAGGAAAATTGGAAACTATCTAACAAAATATAAAATCCATAGCCCAGAAATTTTGAAAAATAATAATAATAGAATACTAATCACATCTGCAAATCATTACGAAGAAATTTACTCAAACATTTTTTCAATACAAGGCACAACAAAAAATATTATAAATTCATTAATTATCTAAAAGCTTGATAATTTTTTTTAAATAGTCCTTAGATTTTTTAGACTCTTTATAATCAGTCTTTTTAAAACTTGTTTTTAGAAATGTATTTTGCGCTGTAGAATTAATTAAGTTTTTTTTTGACATAGGGTTATTCCCATAAAAATTAAGTTTAAAATTATTAGAAATTATGTGCAATATATTTTTGGGATTTTTATAATTTAATTCTTGAATATAAGATGATAAAGCAAATTCACTGGATAAAAATAAAACTCTAAGATGTTTATTGATTTTTTTT
>TARA_B100001057_G_scaffold70435_1_pt1 | contig 20421 bp, 23 predicted proteins | sample TARA_B100001057 | Tara Oceans TARA_B100001057 (sample SAMEA2621839) | marine metagenome | biome: marine biome (ENVO:00000447); feature: surface water layer (ENVO:00002042); material: "saline water (ENVO:00002010), including plankton (ENVO:xxxxxxxx)" | depth 5 m
GCTTCATATGCATCACCGGATTTTTTAATATCCTCTTTAGAGGTTCCTATTCCTCCAACTCCAACTAATAAATCCTCAGACCAAGCTTGAAATTGATCTAAATCTTCATTTGGTAAACCCATCATTTTTGCAATCACAATAGCCGGAAGAGGTTTTGCTAAATCTTCAATCAAGTCAAAAGAATCTTGGTTATGAACTCTATCAAGACAACTATCAACAACTTTCTTTATTTCGGGTTCAAGGGAAGTTATGTATCTATTGGTAAAGCCATATTGAACAAGTTTTCTGATTCGTGAATGATCTGGTGGGTCAAGCTTCAGCATACTTGGGTTTTCGAACTGATCCAGCATGATTTCTCTACCAGCTTTTTTAAATTCTTTTCTACGTTTATCTGCTATGGGATATTTTCGATCATCTACGCTAAATCTTTTATCTCTCAGCATTTCTTGAGCAAACTCCATTTTAGTTACCCAGTGCAATCTTGTTGTTTGAGAAAATAAAATTGGTTTATGACTCCTCATTGAGTTGTAGGTTTTGTAGGGATCTTTGATGTAATCTTTTGATATAAAGTCTAAAACCACTCCTTTGTTTAGAAGTTTTTCAAAGGTCACAAGAGTTTTATAAGCACCTATAAGAAGAAGATTTTTAAACCTTGAGAAAAGAATTTTCATAACAAATATTAGAATTCTCTATCAGAGAAATATATATTTCAAGAATTAGACGGTTCAAACCAAATTGGTGAAGTCCAAGCTCTTTCTTGAATGGTTGAAGGTATATCAGATCTTGGTTTAACTCCTGCGCGAATAGAGTCCCAAGTTGACCATCTGCAGACTGGATTTTCTAAAACTCTTACATAGTAAAAAGCTTTTTGATCTTCAAGAAAATCAGGATCTTTCCAAAAAGATTTTAATTCTGAGGCTCCGATGTTTTTAGGTATTGAGCATGTTTCAATATTTACTTTCGCACCATTATCTGGACAACGATAATTAGACGAGTTGACAATCAATCCGTCTGAGCAAGCAACATCATAAACCTTTTCTTTATGCTCCCCATCTTCTAACCAGCCTTTAATGATTTGAATTCTTTGTAGAGGAGCTCCTAGAGGATCTGCTATAGCCCAAATTAAAAATTTTGGTTTCTTTCCTTCTTCAATATTAATGGTAGAGCCCATCGATAAATTATCGACGTAGGCTTTTTCTATCAGGTTTAAGTCACTGAGTTTAGAATCTTTAAATTCATATCCCGAAAAGAAACGCACTTTAATTCTAGGGCCGGAAGTAGCAAAAGTTTCTTTCTTTCTTAATGCATCATAGATATCTTCTCGGGTATTTTCTTCCGCCCAAACACCAGTAAGACCAGATGCAGAAAACCCAATCAAACGATTTGAGAAAGCTAGATAATCTTTTCCATTTATTTCAGCAAAAGCTTCTGGACGAAAAATTTTTGCAGCTTTAGCTAAAAACCAATTGTATGGTATGGAACCACGCAGTTCGGGAGTACCATCCAATATGCCTACTTTAGAAAAGAAATTCTCTTCATTATACGATCCAGCAGAAACATGAGTATCGCTCGCAGCAGCAAGTCCAAACTTATAAGGATTTGTCAGACCCTGTTCGGATAAGGTAAGCCCTCTTAAATAAGCATCCCTTACAAAACTACCTTTAGCATTTTTTAAAAGTTTTGCTTCTTTCTCTACGGGAATTTCAAAAGTTGCCCATTCATCATTCTTGGATAACAAAGGATGTGTTTCCGAAGTCCCCTTAGCCTGAGTAACTTCTACCAGAGGCTCATTATTTGCTCTATTTGTAGCATACGCTTCATCTATAGGATCTCCATTATAATAAGTAAGCGGAAAAGCAGCTCCACCAGAAATATTTGAGTTATGAGGTATGGCTAAACTTTCAACTCCGTTTTGTCTGAGACCATTCATCCAGTCCCACAAATCCTCTGGATTTAAACTATCAGCCCTGGTGAAGAGTCTTTCAGGGAGGTTTTTAGTATCTCGAAAGATTACATTTCTATGAAGGTAATTATCATAAATTTCAACTGAAGAAGTGTATTCGTAAGCTGCAAAAGTAGTAAATTTACCAGGGACATAGGCCTGATCGGCAGCTTCAACAGTTCTTTGCCAAACACCGCTACTGACTTCCAGTAAAAGATCCATGTCTATAATTCCTTCTTCAATACCTGTGGCTAGAGATCTTGCAAAAGGCCTAAAAGTATTTGCTCTTCTTAGAATCGATATAATGTTACCGCTGACATTTTCATTTAAATTATGAAGAGGTTTAGCTAATTCGTATTTAGAAACTTCAGATGAAGTATCAGCTGCTTCTTTAACGATACCCATGAAAACTCCATGATCAGTTACAGCATAAAAATCCAAAGGTCGGCTGAGTTGGATAGCGTATCCAGTAGGGTGTTTTATAGCCTTTCCTTTAGCAAATTCGTAAGCATCGGCAGGAGAAGAGGTAGTTCCAAAAGTATAAGCATCAAAAGAGTTTTCTGTATGAACATGCAAGTCACCAAAATAAGCATTTTTATCTAGATTGGGACTGGGTTTATATTCGACTAATGAAATACTCCCGAATTTTTCTTGAGCTAATTCTTTTTCTGTCTTTCTCTCTAACTCAGAACAAGAGAAAAAAAATGTAATTACAAAAAATAAAAAAAATATATTTTTAAACATCAGAAATGACAGTATAACTGCCATATCTTAACATTCATAAAAAGCTTGAATAAAACTTTTTCCCATTGAACAAACATATAAAATACAAAAATTAATGAATATCTTTGCTCTCTTAAAGCTTCTAGGTTTTATCATAGTTGTTTTGACTTCTATCATATTGCCCTTGTCATTACTTGAGTCTTCCATAGCTGACTTAACAGATGGATTTATTACATGGAGTGGGAATAATCAATTTTTAAACTCCATTTTGGTCATTTTCGCGTTAGCAGCTGACGTTTTTTTACCAATTCCAAATGGGATTACCAATACTCTTGCAGGAGCCATTTTGGGATTTTATTTATCTATTCCTGTCATATGGATAGGACTTACTTTGGGGTCAGTAATTGGCTTTGCTATTGGAAAGTATGCTGCTAAACCCTTAGCAAAAAAAATACTCAGTCAAGAAGATTTAAAAAGATCAGAAGAGGTAGCAAAAAAATTTGGTATCAGTATTTTATTGGTCGCAAGACCTGCTCCAGCTTTAGCAGAAATATCGACTGTAGCTGCTGGTTTAGCCGGCATGAAATGGAGTACTTTTCTAATCGTAATGATTGTTAGTAATTTACTAATTTCAGTAGTTTACGCCTTTATAGGAACAGCAGCTCTTACAAGCCAATCTGCTTCAATAGCCTTCATAGGTATTGCGTTTATACCTTTCTTCTTTTGGCTTTTAGCAAAAAGATATTTTTAAAATTTAATGTTTACTGCTGCGATGGGCTACATAATCCATCATCGCTAAAAGCAATCCAGAGATTATGAAAATGATATGAATGATAACCATCCATTTAATTTCTACTTCGCTCACTGCAACATCACCTGAGCCTGCTATTTTAAGAAATGTTTCAAGCAATCCAATTCCAGATATAGCTAAAATTGAGGCAACCAGTTTTATTTTTAGATCGCTAAAATCAACAGTACCCATCCAATCTGGTCTATCTCGATCATCCTTTGCAACGTCGATTTTAGAAATAAAATTTTCGTAACCGGAAAAAATAATCATCACGACAAGGTTGGCGATTAAAGCTAGGTCTACTACCTGCAGAACAAATAAAAGAACTTCTTTTAACTTCATGCCCATTAAACCTGGAGCGTATTGAATGAAGTGTTGAATTGTAGTTATGGCGATCAGTGCCAAGCAAAGACACAAAATCATATAAATCGGTGCTAAAAGCCATCTGCTGGCATAAATTAAGCCTTCTAATAGATTTTCTATTGTTCTCATTATTTCCCCTGTTTTAAATATTATATTTTAGTTTTTTTTTAAAATTCTTTCTTTAGTTTCTAAAAATCTATAACACCATCTTCTTTAAGCTTGTCGAGTTCGTTTGAATCTAGACCAATGCCAGATAGAATTTCTTTGGAATGCTCTCCTAAATCAGGACCTCTGGTGGGAGTTTTTTTGGGTTCATCTTTAAGAAATATAGGACTATTAACGGTTAAATTCTCTGATTCAAAACTGTCCTTTGAAAAATTAACCAAAACCTCACTTTTAAGAAATTGTTCGTCTTTTTTATGATCTGTAGACTTACTTAGAACACCAAAGGTAACTTCAGAGAATCTTAATTTTTCAACTATCTCATTCAAATTATATTGCTTAAAGATTTTTTCAAGTTCTTTATAAAGCTCTTGATGATTTTCATTCATTTTTTGAAATGATGAAAATCTTTCATCACTGTTTAAATCTTCTATATCGAGAGCTTTTAATAATTTTGGCCATTCCTTTGCTGCATCGATGATTGCCAATAGAAGATATCTGCTATCTTTAGTTTCATATCTTCCGCCAAAAGGATGAGGAGTAACTTCAGTTTTTTTATCAGGAAAATCAGCATCAAAAAGCGCTGCTTGAATGAAAGATCCATTTGACCATGCGCCATTTGCCATCAAGGAAGTATTTACTTCTCCACCTTTGCCTGTCTTTTCTCTTCTATAGAGAGCTGTCATGATGCTCGCAAATAAAGATACTCCGGTAGGTTGATCTCCCATGCCTATTGGGGGCATCCCTGGAGTTGAATTATCCGATGGTCTTACGATATCCATTAGACCACTTCTTGCCCACCAAGCCATGGTATCAAAGGCAGTTCTGTGAGAGTCTGGTCCATCTTCACCATAGCCTGTCAGAGATCCATAGATAAGTCTTTCGTTCAAAGGGATTAAGTCGGAGGCATTAATTTTTAATTTATCTCTTATTCTTTGAGGCATATTGGTTACAAATACATCAGAAACTTTTATTAGTTCTTGCAAAATCTTCTGTCCCTTTGGATCTCCAAGATTCAAAGCTAAGCTTTTTTTATTCCTTGAGGTTAAATGCCAACAATAGTCCTTATCGGAAACAGGATTTACTCTTTTTGTTCTTGCAATTAAATGTCTTAAACTATCACCAACTTTTGGCGGTTCAATCTTAATAACTTCTGCGCCAAAATCTGAAAGGATCGTGGTTGACACCGGACCCGCGATAAAACTTCCCGCATCAATAACCTTTAAACCTTCTAAAAGTAATTTTTCAGACATAATTAAATATTACACAAGGACGCGCACACATTGCAGAAAAGTTTTATCATTAATTCGAAAATTATAGTAATTTTTTAAAAATCAAATATAAGAAGGTAATCATGACCAAAGAATCCTATTTTTTATTATTTATTTCTATCGGAGTATTTCCCGCTGCTTTAGGATATGGATTAAATCCACAAGAGTTTCTCCCCATTCTTTATGGGATAGAAGTAGAAAATAATAATTTATCCAATATCTTTAGAGCTGTAATGGGACTATATGTTGGTTGCGTGTCGTTATGGATTTTAGGAGCTTTCAAAAAAAGTTTAACGGTCCCTGCTTTATGGTGCATGTTTGTCTTTATGCTTGGAATTGGCTTAGGAAGAGCGCTGAGTTTAATTTTAGATGGTTTGCCAGATATGACTTTTGTATTTTTTATGTTTTTTGAATTTGTAGCAGCAGGTATCACTTTTTATTTGCTTAAAGCAAGAGCTTAAAGATATTTTTTTGATGGTGCCCAGAGGTGGAATCGAACCACCGACACAAGGATTTTCAGTCCTTTGCTCTACCGACTGAGCTATCTGGGCAAAAAGAAATCAAATTCTATAGATATTTAGCAAGCTAATAAAGTCATTTATCTAAAGGGACAAAACCTTCAGCCTTATCAAAAGACTCATTATTTAAAAAGTTTTCAAGTTGCTGACTGAGATAGTCTCTGGATTCCTTTTTTGATAAATCTAACTCCTTTTCATTAACAAGCATTGTCTGCTGCTGAAGCCATTCCATCCATGCTTGTTTGGAAACACTTGAAAAAATTTCCTCTCCTTTTTCTCCAGGAAAGGGTGCTCTATCCATCTTCGGCAAATCCTTTTGATATTTTCTACAAAAAACAGTTTTCATAAATAATTTTCTATTATCTCTTTAATGGGTTTAGGCATCCCCATTTTAACTGAATCTGCTTTGCTAACCCAAATGGAGCTGAATCTATCTATCTTCAATCTATCTTTATTTTTTATTTGGTATTTGACCGTTGAGATATTTAGTTTTCGATGAGATAAATTATGAATAATTTCAGGCAGTGATTCTTTTTTTTCAAGAAGCGAGATATTACCTTTACTCAAAATATCTTTATCAGGAAAAAGCCACAAATTTTTCCAGATGCCTTTGCTATCGTTTCGTTTTAGTAAAATTTTATTTTTCGAAGATATTAATAACCAATCAATCTTTTTTTCTTTTTTTGGTTTAGTAGGTTTCTTAAATGGAATTTTTTCTTGAATGCCTAACTTTAAAGCCTGACAATTTTTACTTACGGGACAACTATTGCATACAGGATTTTTTGGCCTGCACAACAAAGAGCCTAAATCCATTATTCCTTGAGAATATTCTCTGAATGAATCTTTCGGTAAAAATGCTTCAGCAAAACTTTTCATCTCTTTTTGAGTCTCATTGTTATCTATTGGATTAGTCATGCCTTTAAATCTAGTAATTACTCTTTTTACGTTCCCATCTAAAATAACGCCGGGCAACTCAAATGCAAGGGATAGGATTGCTCCTGCTGTAGAAGGGCCAATACCCGGTAGTCCAACTAAATTTTTAAAATCTTGAGGGAACTGTCCTTGGTATTCATTCAAGATTATTTTTGCAGTTTTATGAATATTTCTTGCTCTAGAGTAATAGCCCAAGCCGCTCCACAAGCTCATAACCTGTTCTTCAGAGCTTTTAGCCAGAGTTTTTATTTCAGGAAAGATTTTTATGAATGCCTGATAGTATGGGATTACAGTTTCAACTTGAGTTTGTTGAAGCATAATTTCAGAAATCCAAACTTCATAAGCACTTTTTTTCTGCCAGGGAAGATTATTTCTTCCTTCGCTTTTTTGCCAATCAATAATTTTTTTTGAAAATTGATTCATGTTTATTATTTTACTGATTTCTGTCCGCTATAATGTCTTTTTGAAAGAGGATTAAGATGCGTAAAGCTGAATTAGAAAGAAATACCAAAGAAACTCAAATTAAACTTTCTTTAGCTCTAGATGGGAAAGGAGAAAGTAATTTAAAAGCAGATCTACCTTTTTTTGTTCATATGATTGATCAGCTATCTAAACACGGTGGTTTTGATATCGACTTAGACGCAAAAGGGGACTTAGAGGTGGATGCTCACCATACAGTAGAAGACGTTGGTATTAGTCTTGGAGAAGCATTTAATAATGCTCTAGGCGATAAAAAAGGCATTTTTAGATTTGGTTCGGCATATGCTCCTTTGGATGAGGCCTTATCAAGAGTAGTTGTAGATTTCTCTGGAAGGCCAGGGTTAAGTTGGAATGTAAATTTTACAAAAGAATCGATTAACGATTTTGATCTGAGTTTGTTAAAAGAATTTTTCCATGGTTTTGTTAATAAAGCCCTTGCAACTGTTCATATTGATAACCTCAAAGGCGAAAATGCTCATCACCAAGCTGAAACTATATTCAAAGCATTCGCTTTAGCTCTCAAGACCGCATGCATGGTAGATCCTTCTAAAGGAGATGTTCTTCCTTCGACTAAAGGCTTGCTATAAATTAATGCGCCTAGGAGTACTTGATTACGGAGCCAGCAACATACATTCAGTAGCTAGAGCTCTTCAATCACTTGGTTCAAAAGTTTCAATAGTTGATACTCCTGATAAATTTAAAAGCATCGATAGGCTTGTTTTTCCAGGACAAGGCTCGATGGGCTCTTGCGTAAAAAAATTGCATGAAACGGAAATGATCACTCCTTTATTGGAAGCAATCAAATCGAAACCTTTTCTAGGAATTTGTTTAGGTCTTCAAGTTCTCTTTGATTCAAGCGAAGAAAGTAAAGAGAAGGGTTTAGGTGTAATTAATGGAAGCATCACTAAAATAAATGACATCAATAACGAAAACCTGAAAATCCCTCACATGGGTTGGAATAACGTAAAGATTGAAAAAGAACATGAATTATTTTCAGGAATAGAAGATCAACAGTTTTTTTACTTTGTTCATTCTTTTGTAGCTGCCAAAACAAAAGTCTGTATCACCACTACATATTACGGAGAAGAGTTTGTTTCATCCTTAGCCACTGAAAACATTTTTGCTACTCAATTTCATCCGGAAAAAAGTGGAGAAATAGGTCTTAAATTTTTAGAAAATTTTATCAATTGGAAAATTTAAATGTTACCGATTCCTGCAATTGATATTCAAAGTGGAAAATGTGTTCGTTTGCAAAAAGGAGACTTATCCTCAACTAAAATTTATTTTGAAAAGCCCATAGATGCAGCAGCGCATTGGATAAAAGAAGGAACAAAAAGACTTCACTTGGTTGATTTAGATGGCGCTAAGTCAGGCAAGCCTGAAAACTTAGAATATGTTTTAGAGATCAAAAAAGAATTTCCAGAAGTGAATCTTCAATTGGGAGGAGGAGTCAGAGATTTTGAAACCTTAGATTTAATCTTTGATTCTGGCATTGATTATGTAATTTTAGGAAGTATTGCTATTAAAGATAAAGAATTATTCACTAAAGCATGTAAAACCTTTCCTGAGAAAATTATTCTGGGAATTGATGCAATGAACGGTTTTCTAGCTGCAGAAGCATGGACAGAGGCTTCAAAATTATCAGCCTCAGACCTGATCAATTCTTATAAAGAGCTACCTATCAAATCGATTATTTATACAGACATCAATAAAGACGGCATGCTTTCTGGGCCAAATTTAAAAGAAACATCTGAAGTCGCAAAATTATCTCCTTTTCCTGTCATAGCTTCAGGAGGAGTAAAAGATATAAACGATTTAACAAATCTTTCAAATATTCCCAATGTTATCGGAGCTATCTGCGGTGTTTCGCTTTATGAAAATAAAATAAACTTCAAAGAAGCTTTAGAGATGTTTTAAAAAAAATGAGTTTAGCAGTTCGAATTATCCCTTGCTTAGATGTTAGAGGCGGAAGAGTAGTTAAAGGTATTAATTTTAAGGATATCGTTGACGCTGGAGATCCAGCAGAAGCTGCTAAAAGATACGATGCTGAAGGTGCTGATGAGATATGCATGTTGGATATCGATGCATCTTTTGAAGATCGTTCCACAACAATTGAGACTGTGAAATCAATAGCCTCACAAGTCTTCATTCCTTTTACTGTTGGAGGAGGAATAAAATCTCTCAAAGATATTGATATGCTTCTTAAATCGGGCGCTGATAAAGTTTCAATTAATACAAGCGCGATTTTAAATCCAGATTTGATAGCAGAGGCCTCCAAAGAGTATGGAGCTCAATGTATTGTTTTGGCTATAGATGCTAAACAGGATGGAGAAAACTGGAACGTCTATACTCATGGTGGAAAAAACAAAACCGACTTAAATGCTGTTGAATGGGCGACAAAAGGTCAAGATTTAGGTGCAGGCGAAATTCTTATGACCTCTATGGACAAAGACGGAACTAAAAGTGGTTTTGATAACAACTTGTATAAGGAGCTTTCAAATAATTTATCTATTCCTGTTATTGCATCTGGAGGAGCCGGAGAGCTTTCTCATTTAGTTGATGCTGTAAAGCTTGGAAAAGCTGATGCTTTACTCGCAGCAAGTATTTTTCATTACGAGGAAATTTCAATTAAAAAAGTTAAACAAGCTCTTCAGACCGAAGGTTTTGAAGTAAGACTTTAGGCTCTAGTAAATTCTTTGTTTTGTAATTTATAAAAAATAGGTTCACCCGTAGCTATTTCTATTTTAACTATTTCCTCAGGAGATATTTTTTCTATATACATTACAAGTGCTCGAAGAGAGTTTCCATGAGCACATATCAATACATTTTTATTTTCATTAAGCACAGGCTCAATGACTTCCTTAAAATATGGAATTACTCTATCAGCTGTATCTTTCAGGCTTTCTCCCCCGGGTGGAGGCTGATCAAAAGATCTTCTCCAAATATGTATTTGTTCTTCTCCCCATTTTTTTCTCGACTCGTCTTTATTTAGACCTGACAACTCACCATAGTCTCTTTCGTTTAAAGCGGTATTTTTAACTGTTTCTATCGACTCTTGGGCAATTTCAGAAAGAATTATTTCTCCTGTCAACTGAGCTCTTTTAAGTTCTGAGGTGTAGTGGATATTAAAAATAATATTTTGTTCTTTTATTTTTTTTCCTGTGGTTTTCGCCTCTTCCAAGCCTTTTTCGGTGAGACTTGGATTTTTCCAGCCCGTAAATAGATTCTTTGCATTCCATTCACTTTGTCCATGTCTTACAAGGACTAAGTTAGAAAAATTTTCTTCTGATTTCATAGTTTCAAAACAGTTTTACGTTTATCATATCGCGCTTATGCCATATTTTATTGAATTTTTAATCGACAATTGGTTTATTGTTATTCCTTTAATCTTTTCATTATTTGCTCTTTATCTATTGGATAGAATCTCAAAAGCAATAAATTTGGAACCTCATAAGGGAGTTGTTTTAATTAATAAAAAAAATGCTCTGGTTATAGATATTAGGTCTCAAAAAGAATTTGATGAAGGAAAAATAAGTCAAGCAAAGCACTTGGGACCTGACTTAGATTCTTGCAAAAAGGAAATACTAAAAGTTGAAGGCAGGCCGGTAATATTGGTTTGTCAAAATGGTACAAATTCTTCCCGCATGGCCTCTGACTTAAAAAAAGCAGAAATTAGTGTTTTTGTTTTAAAAGGCGGTATAAATAATTGGGTGTCAGAAAAATTACCTCTAATAAATTAAAGGTCTAGTTCGGTAATCTTTCTAGCTAAAGTATTTCTTCCCCAGCCGAGTAATTTAGCTGCTTCACTTTTTTTTCCTTTTGTTACCTTCAAGGCAGCTTTGATCATTGTTCCTTCGAATATTGGAGTAGCACTATTCAAGATATGATCATCTCCTTTGATTAATTTTTTTGAAGCCCAGGATTCGAGCATATCGCTCCAACTCATTTCTGGACCCTTTCGCTGCAATGAAAGATCTTTCGGAATATCACTTATCGAAATCTCTTGGCCTGAGGATAATAAAGTTAAAGACTGACAGACATTTTGTAACTGCAAAACATTTCCAGGCCAGATTAAATTTTCGAACAATTCTTCTACTTCTTTACTGATAACCTTAACTTTAATTTTTGCTTCTTCAGAAAACTTCTTCAAAAAGTAACTTGTTAATAACAGGATATCTTCTTTTCTATCTCTTAAAGGAGGTAAATTTATTTTTATCACATTAAGTCTGTGATAAAGATCTTCTCGAAAGGACCCATTCTTTACTTTTTCTTCTAAGTTTTGGTTCGTAGCAGCAATTATTCTTACATCTACTTTTATAGGGCTATTTCCACCAATTCTATAAAATTCACCACTTGAAAGTACTCTTATTAGTCTCGTTTGAGTTTCTAAGGGCATATCTCCAACTTCATCTAAAAATAAGGTTCCTCTATCAGCTTGTTCAAATCTACCTATTCTTTGATCACCTGCACCTTTGAAAGCACCTTTTTCGTGGCCGAATAATTCAGACTCTAATAGTTCAACAGGTATATCAGCAACATTCAGAGAAATTAGTTTTTTATTAGATCTTTCTGAGTGTTCAAAGATTGCTTGAGATACTAATTCTTTTCCAGTTCCTGACTCACCAACTAATAAAACCGTACTATCAGTATGAGATAATTTTCCTATTGAATTAAAGAGATCTTGCATTGCAGAAGATTTACCAAGAATCTTTCCTGCCCTAAGACTAATTTCTTCTTTTTCTGAAAGTTTCTTTTGTACATCTTTCTTTTCAGAGATGGCTTTATTAATTTTTTCTATAGCGGTGTTTAAGTCAAAAGGTTTAGCAATGTAATCCCATGCTCCAGCCTCAAAAGCTTCTACCGTGGTATCTAAATCAGAATGCGCTGTCATGATAATTACTGGAATCTTTTGATGTTCGTTACGAAAAGTTTCTAATAAATCCATGCCGTCTCTACCAGGCATTTTAAGGTCAGTAAGCAAAAGGTGAGGCGATTCGATATCAAGTTTATTCACGACTTCATTTCCATCTTCAAAAGTAGAAACACTAAAGCCTGCTTCTGACAAACCTGACTCTAAAACAAATCTAATTGATTCATCATCATCAGCAATCCAGATTTTTTTATTTTTAGCCATTTATTCTTTCGTTTGCGTTTGTTTTTTCAAAATTAATTTCTGTAATGGGCAAAAGCACCGTAAAAATTGTTCCTGTTTCATCACTAAAACAATCTATCGAACCACCATGTTGATTGATAATTCCTTTGACAATAGATAATCCTAGGCCAGATGCAATTTCTTTTGATGAAACCAATGGGAAGAAGACTGAATCAATAATGTCATCAGGAATTCCTGGACCATTATCGATAAAATCAACTTGGCAGGCCGTATTATATTTTTTGTTATTTATGAAAACCTCATACGCAACTCTGCTTCTTATTGTAATTTTTCCTGAAGTATTTTTCTTTTTGAAAGCTTCAATTGAATTAGTTGCAAGGTTAAAAAATACCTGTGAAATTAAGGAATTATCTATTTCAATTAAGGGCAAGCTGGGATCATAATCCTTAACAATTTGAACTTTTTGATTTTCAATATTTTTTATGAAAGCAGGAATTTTTTCAAGAATAGTATGAATATTTTGAAAATTCTGTTCTAACTTGAAACTGTTACCGGAAACTTTATTAACGATATTAACGAGTCTATCTGACTCTTTAAGAATAATATTTGCAAATTCTTTTTTCTTAGGATCTTCTATTTTTTGAGACAGTAATTGAGCTGCACCTCTAATACCGCTTAAAGGATTTTTAATTTCATGTGCTAATCCTCTTGAAAAAGCCTGCGTAATTGATGCAGCTGATCGCTTCTTCATTTTCTCAGCAATTGATTCAGATTTTGAATTATCGAAGAATTCAAAAATAATCCCTTTAAAATCTTCGTTAGCAAAAAAAGAGGCATTAAAAGATGTTTTTTTTTGAAGATTATCTTTTAGAAAAATTGTTGTTATATGACGTTTTAAAGATTTTTTTTTCTCAATAACTTCTTGGAGTTCTAACTCATTACTGGTTTTTTCTTTGAAAACCAGATCAATATTTTTTCCTCTAGATTCATCCAGAGAAGTACATAAATAATCTTCAGCAGATTTATTTAAAAATAAAACATGTAAATTTTCATCTGTAATAAGAATTTTTGCAGATAATTCATCTAAAACATTTTCAAAAAAAATCATCCTTAAAAATTTACCTTAGATTTTGGTTGGATAAATTTTGCCTAAGACCAAGGATTAGCCACAAAACTTTTTTTGTATGGGTTAATCCTTGGGTCTCAAACAATTTACACCTAGAGATTTATTTAGTTAACGTACCTACGATGTGCGCTAAAATTTTATAAGGATCTGCGTTAGAAGCCGGTCTTCTATCTTCCAGATATCCATTCCAATCATGTTCAACTGTATAGACTGGAATTCTTATGCTAGCTCCTCTATCACTAACTCCATAAGAAAATTCAGTTATTTTCTGAGTTTCGTGAAGACCTGTAAGTCTCATATCATTATCAGAACCGTAAGAGGCAATTCCTTCATCATGAACTTTTCCTAGTTTTTCACACATTCCTTCAAATAATTCTTTTGAACCTTTTGACCTCATTTCCTCATTTGAAAAGTTAGTATGCATACCGGAGCCATTCCAATCTCCTTTTTTTGGTTTTGGGTGGATATTTACTCCAACACCAAATTCTTCAGCTATTTTGAAAAGCAGGTATCTGCTAACCCATAAGTCATCCGCTGCTTTGATTCCCTTTCCAAGACACTGGTATTCCCATTGTCCTAAAGCAACTTCAGCATTTGTTCCCGTTAAGGTGATTCCTAAATCAAGACAAGCATGTAAATGAGCATCAGAAATTTCTCTGCCTACAACATTACTAGCGCCTACACCACAGTAATATTCGCCTTGTTCTCTTTCAGGTGTTCCATCTTCCCAACCAAGAGGTTCACCAGTTTTTGGATCGGTAAAGAAAAATTCTTGTTCAAAACCAAACCACCAATCGTCAGACACTACTTCTTCAGCTGCAGCTCTAAAATTTGATGGGTGTGTAGCATGATCAGATGTTTGTACTTGAGTCATCACAAGGTCATGCCCATTAGGATTTTCATAAGTTTGAACAGGCAATAGGAGACAATCTGAACTACCTCCTTCTGCTTGTTGTGTTGATGAACCATCAAAAGACCAGTCTGGAGCTGTATCCTCGTCGGTAGCTTTTACTTTACTTCGCATATTTGCCTCAGGAGTGTATCCATCAAGCCAAATATATTCGTACGTTTTAAAGTCTGTCATTATATTCTCCGTGTAAATGAAATTAGGAGAAAATGTTAGCAAAGTAATTGCTATAAAATAGTGCATTTTTTGTCTTTATTTAGTGCTTACTTTGCACTATTTTAGTTCATAAAGTCTAAAATTAAAGGAATTTTTTCAAAAAAATCTTCATAACTATGATTTCCGCCTTTTTCGCTAAGAATATAAGATTTAGAAAAATACCTGTGCGTTAGATTATGATCCAAAACTTCATCTGACATTTTTATAAGACAGAAGTGATTCAAGGGTGATTTTAAATTTTTTAGTCCTAACTTTTGTAAATCTGAATAGTCTTTCGTTGTAAATTCATATTCTTCATTGCTATAAAAGTTTTTATGAATACCTACTAGGTCTTTCATCCCGATAATATGATTTTCTACTACAGGATTTATCGTCACAGATTTGAGGTTATATTTATCTGCCACAAAAGTAGCATATAAGCCTCCCAAAGAACTCCCAATAACGCAAATCCTCTTTGAACTTTTTTTAATTATTTCTTCTATTTGCGAAATAGCTTTTTTGGGAGAGGTTTTTAAGTTGGGAGACTCAAAATTTAACAGGCTCTCCTCTAAATAGGAATCTAAAATTTTTGATTTTTTTGATTCTGCCGAACTATTGAACCCATGAAGGTAAATAATTTTCAATTGCTCTTCCATGAAGAATAGAATAAATCAAAAATTGATTCATAAAAAGATTCCATTGAAGACGCTCATCTCTTTCAAAATTTATTTTTTTAAACTTAAAAATTGATAACAAATCTTTATGAAAATTTTGGAATTCAATCACTTCCATCATTTTAGCTTCGTTATAGGTTCTGCATTTGATGATGATATCTTTGATTCCAGTAACATCGTTGATTAAGAATTCTAATTCGTCAGTAAAATTTGATAGTTTCTTTTTTGAAATACTTACCTGAGTTTTTATTTCAAGATTTCCAACCTGAAAAGAAAACTTATTATGCTTGTTCAATTCGCCTGAGAGTTTATTTGTTAAAACGAAATTCTGCTCATACAGACTATGTAAGCTCTTTAAATTTCGATAAGTTTTAAACATTGATTTAGTCTATAGAGATTTTATTCATTTTTAAAATCAGTCGTAAGATGCCCATAGCACATTAGCTACAGTACTTCTATACGGCCTCCAAATCTGAGATATTTTTTCCATATCTTCTTCTGAAGGTCTGTTTTTAAGTCCTTTTATTCGTTTTACAGCCTCCATCAAACCTAAGTCTGCTATCGGCCAAACGTCGTCTCTATTTAAAGATGCAAGCATATAGCATTGAGCCGTCCAAGGTCCGATGCCTTTAATTTTAGTAATTTCTTTCACTAAATTTTCATCATCCATTTTATGAATTTTCCTAAAATTAATTTCCTTGTTTTTACATTTTTTTGCAAAACCGGTCAAATAACTAATTTTTTGTTTACTTAAACCACATTTTTTTAGATCTGACTCTTTAATTTTTAAAAAAGACTCAGGAGAAATATTTACAGTTTTTGCCTTAAGCTTTCTATATATTGCCTTTGCCGACGCTACGGAAAGCTGCTGCTCAATTATTAATTGAAGAATTCCTTTAAATCCCTTATCTTTTTTATATTCTCCAAAACTAGAAAAATTGATAAACAGATCGACTAAATCTTTATCTTTTTTAGCTAGATAAAAAATCTTCTTTTTTGATTTATGATTTTTAAATATTTTTGAAAGGGAGATATTTGCTTGTTGCTTCGACATAGGCATTTATTTGTTGTTCCTCGTTATTCACAAAATTTTCTATTGCATCTTTAAAATTCGGTTCAGAAATCCAATGAGCAGAATAAGTAATTGTCGGTTTAAAACCTCTTTTAATTTTATGCTCTCCTTGTACACCAGGATCAAACTTACTTAGTTTATTCTTAATCGCATAATCTATACCCTGGTAATAACAGCATTCAAAATGTAAGCAATCATACTCAGCGGAGCAGCCCCAATAGCGACCATATAAATTTTCCTTGTCTTTAAAAAACATAGATCCCCCAACTAAAACATCATTTATTGTGTCTTTTGCAAGCACAAGTACGATATTTTCATTTATCGTATCAAGACAACCCTCAAAGAATTCTTTTGTTAGATATCCAAAATGGCCACTGCGTTTTAAATTTGTAGATAAGTAAAATTCATAGAACTGCATCATCAATTTCTGATTCAAATCATTTCCAGAGTATGTTTGTATGTCTATGCCTTGGTTTAAAACTTTTTCTCTTTCTTTTTTCACATTTTTTCTATGTCTGGATCTGAAAGTATCAACGAAGTCATCGAAAGTATTAAAATTTTCGTTGAACCATATGAATTGAGCATTTTTCCTTACACTTAAAGATTTCTTAGAAAAAACATCTATGTCTTTTTCTTCTGGAAACAAGACATGCCACGAAGAGATATTATTTTCTTTGCTAAGTTTTTTTACTCCGGAAAGAACTAAAGAAAAAATCTTTTCTGCCGATTCTTTGTCATGATGGAGAATTCTTGGACCTGAAGCAGGAGTAAAGGGTATAGAAGAAACCAATTTTGGATAGTAATCTAAGCCATGCTGATAAAAAGCGTTTGCCCAGGAGTAATCAAATACAAACTCTCCAGAGGAATCGGTTTTAATATAGAGAGGCATTGCTCCTAAAATCTCAGAATTCTCTTCTATAGAAATATGCGCAGGATGCCAGCCCGTGTTATTTCCAACACAATTAGTTTTTTCAAGCAGCTCAAGAAATTCATATTTTAAAAAAGGGTAATCATTATCTGGAATTAGTTCATTCCAACTTTCTTTATTGATTGAACTTATTGAATTATTAAATTTAATTTCTTTCATTTATACAAAAGCAGCAACAAAACTCAAAAATATTCCTATACCAAGCCAATGGTTTTTTCTAAAAAACTTTGAACAATCCGATGATTTTTTAAAATTAGTAGTGATCATCAAAAAAAGTATCAAAAAAATATTTAGCGTTACTACTAAAAAATATATTAAAGAAAAGGAATTAAAAATTCCTATTAAAATAAGAAAAGTTATAAGTAAAAAATAACTGATCCATAAAACCAACTTTTCTTTGCCTTGAAAAAAAACTGCAGAACTTTTCACATTGATTAATAAATCATCTTCTCTGTCCGACAATGCGTAAACCGTGTCATAAGCTAACACCCAAAAAATATTTCCAAAAAATAACAACCAACAACTTAATGGAAATGCCTCTTTATAGAACGCAAAGGCCATGAAAATCCCCATGGAGTAACAAATTCCTAAGTAAAGCTGAGGAATAGATAAAAACCTCTTCATCAATGGATAGGTAGAAATTAAGAGAATACAAAATAATGCAATATAAAAACTCATGAGATTTAAAAAGAGAAGCAAAAAAGAAGAAAAAATCATAATAATTAGGAACAAGTAAATGGCTTCTTTATTTGATACTGAATTGTTAGCTATGGGTCTATTGAATGTTCTTAATACTTTTCTATCGATGTTCTGATCAAAGTAGTCATTAATGATTACTCCAGCAGATCGCATAAAAAAGCTACCAAGACAAAAAATTATTATTATTAAAAGATCTGGTTTGCCCTCAGAGGCAAGCCAGACAGCAGACAAAGAAGGCCATAGAAGAAGATATACTCCGATAGGTTTATCTAGCCTTAGAAGGAAAAAATAGTTTTTTAAAGTGCTCAACATGAATATAATTCAACTCTTTTAAAGATATTAAACTTATTTAGTTATGGAAGAATACATTAAGTGGGAATGCATTGTCTGCGGATTGATTTATGACGAAGCTGAAGGCTGGCCTGAAGATGGCATTGAGCCTGGAACAAAATGGGAAGATGTTCCATTTGACTGGGTTTGTCCTGATTGTGGCGTTGGAAAAGAAGATTTTGAGATGGTTCCTTTGGAGGGTGGTAAAAGCTACTAATTTCAAATGTCTTTAACCGCAAAAATCCTTTTTGGGATGCTTCTGGGAATAATTTTAGGAAGTACTTCAAACTTTATCTTTCAAGAAAATTTACCAAATTTTTTAAACTTTTTTTCAGAATTCATTGATGCATTGGGAACCATCTTTCTTTCTCTACTCAAATTATTAGTCGTTCCTTTGGTATTTGTATCTTTAGTTGTGGGCGTTTCAAATCTAACTTCTGATAGACAACTTCTTTCTATAAGCTCTAAAGCAATAATCCTTTATTTGTTCACTACAGCATTGGCAATTATTAGCGCCTTATTTGTAAGTTCCTTTTTTGAAATGGCTAATGGAGTAAGCATGGTAAGTGATTCATCATTTAAACAAGATGCTATTCCTTCTTTAAAAGATACCTTGGTTAATTTGTTCCCCACTAATCCGATTGAATCCATGGCCGAAGGCAACATGATTCAAATCATCATATTTGCCATGTTATTTGGGTATGGTGTTAATAAAATTTCAAGCGAGAAATCAAAAGTAAGATCTTTTTTCACTGACTTAAATGAAATCATCTTAAACATTGTTAATTTTGTAATTTGGCTTTCCCCAGTCGGAGTATTCTGTTTGATTTTTTCAACTTTCTCATCTCTAGGAATATCAATTATTTTTACTTTGATTAATTATTTTTTAATTGTTGTAGGCGTCTTAATATTTCATGCTGCATTTACTTATAGCTTGCTGCTGACTTCGTTAGCCAAAATCAATCCTCTTATTTTCTTCACAAAAATGAGAGAAGCTATCATTTTTGCTTTCACTACATCTTCAAGTAGCGCAACCATGCCAGTCACTTTGAAAACCGTAGAAGAAAAGCTTGGTGTTGATAAATCTGTAAGTTCATTTTGCATTCCTTTAGGAACGACCATAAATATGGACGGAACAGCAATCATGCAAGGTGTAGCAACGGTTTTTATTGCTCAGGTTTATCAAGTTGATTTAAGCATGATGGAATATTTAATGGTCATTATCACTGCAACTTTAGCTTCAATCGGAACTGCTGGAGTTCCTGGAGTAGGGTTAATCATGTTAGCAATGGTTCTCCAGCAAGTAGGATTACCGGTTGAAGGTATAGCACTAATTATTGGTGTTGACAGATTATTAGATATGTTGAGAACAGCAGTAAATGTTGCAGGTGATGCAACTATTTCCTGCATAGTTGCAAATTCAGAGAATCAGCTTTCAAGAAAAGATTTAATTAGTTAAAAAATAGTTACTAATCTGGTAAATTAGCGTTTTTATTCTCGGGAGAGTTATTTATGGAAGCTTATATTTCTATGCCACCAATTTTCGGTCTTCTTGGTCTGTTAATTGCATTAGTTATTTATTTTATTGTTGTTAGTTATGATGAAGGTTCAGAAAAAGTAAAAAAAATTGCTGATCAAATTCACTTAGGCGCAATGGTCTTCATGCGCCGAGAATATACTTATCTTTTTTTATTTCTAATAGTTTTAATTGGTTTAACTTACGCAGCTTTTTATAATTGGGAAGGTCCCGAGGTAGCTTTTAATACAGCATTAGCAGTAACAGTAGGGGCTCTTTCATCTTCTCTAGCTGGTTGGCTTGGTATGTTTTCGGCAACAAAAGCAAATTCTAGAACAGCAACTGCTGCTGCTGATAAAGGACAAAAAGTTGCCCTTTCAATAGCTTTTTATGGCGGCTCAATTATGGGTTTATGTGTTGCATCTCTTGGCCTTATCGGTCTAGGAGGACTATATCTTTATTTTGGTGGAGGCGATGGTAACCCGAGAGCTCTTGAAGGATTTGGAATGGGTGCCTCAGTTGTAGCTTTATTCTCTAGAGTAGGAGGTGGAATCTATACCAAAAGTGCTGATGTTGGTGCAGATTTAGTCGGTAAAGTAGAAGCTGGAATTCCCGAAGATGATCCAAGAAATCCTGGTGTAATAGCGGATAATGTGGGTGATAATGTTGGAGATGTAGC
>TARA_B100001057_G_scaffold423044_1_pt1 | contig 20411 bp, 17 predicted proteins | sample TARA_B100001057 | Tara Oceans TARA_B100001057 (sample SAMEA2621839) | marine metagenome | biome: marine biome (ENVO:00000447); feature: surface water layer (ENVO:00002042); material: "saline water (ENVO:00002010), including plankton (ENVO:xxxxxxxx)" | depth 5 m
ATTGTTGTAAGTGAAGGAGCTTCATATGCAAATGGAAAATTTCTTGCAGAAGCTGGAACTAAAGATGCATTTGGACACGCCCAACTTGGAGGTGTTGCTCCAGTCATTGCAAGCATTGTAAGGGATAATTTAGGTTATAAATTCCATTATGCTATCGCTGACTATCTTCAGCGCTCTGCACGTCACATTGCTTCAAGTGTTGACGTAAAGCAAGCTTACGCAGTAGGAAAGGCAGCTGTAGAATTGGCTTTACAAGGAAAAACAGCAGTGATGCCAGTTATTAAAAGAATTTCACAAAAACCGTATCGGTGGAAAATTGAGTCAGCTCCAATCAGTCGAATTGCAAATAAAGAAAAGATGCTTCCTCGCCGATATATCACCAAAGATGGATTTGGCATTACTGAGTCAGCCCGTCAATACTTGGAGCCCCTTATAAGAGGCGAGGATTACCCTCCATATATCAATGGTTTACCAAAATGTGCAAATCTAAAAAACAATCTGGTCAAGCCACTGACAGGAATAAAATTTGTGGTATGATGCGCGGCCGTTGTTGTTCAGTAATGATTTATTCTTAAAAAATTTTAAATAGCTGTTACTGAATGAAAAATATTAAAATTATAGTTTAGCAATTTACATCCTAATAAGTATTATGAATTAATGTTTATTTTGCTGTTAAATTTTTATTTCAAAGTATGTCAGGAGACAGATTGATGAATGACGAGGTAGGCCTTTGGCTCTCGATTGGTACTAGTTTACTCGCAGTGTTGTATGGAATTATTTCAACACGTTGGGTCATAAAACAGCCGGCCGGCAACGACCGAATGCAAGAAATACAGCAAGCAATACAAGAAGGTGCTAATGCTTACATGAATCGTCAATATATGACGATAGGTATTGTTGGTATTATTATCTTTATTGCTTTGATTTTAGCTCTTGGTTGGACAATAGCAGTTGGTTTCGCAATTGGTGCTTTACTGTCTGCTCTTGCCGGCTACATAGGAATGTTTGTGTCGGTCAGGGCAAATGTTCGAACTGCACAAGCTGCAACTTTAGGGGTTAATCCTGCTCTCAATGTTGCGTTTCGAGGTGGTGCGATCACAGGTATGCTTGTTGTGGGCCTTGGCCTTCTTGGTGTTGCTGGTTACTATGCAGTTCTGCTTGATATGGGCTTTACTACAGACGATTCAATTCATGCCCTTATCGGCCTAGCCTTTGGAGGCTCTCTTATTTCGATTTTTGCAAGACTCGGCGGTGGTATCTTTACTAAAGGTGCAGATGTTGGAGCGGATCTCGTGGGAAAAGTTGAAGCTGGTATCCCTGAAGATGATCCACGAAATCCAGCAGTTATTGCAGATAATGTTGGTGATAATGTTGGTGATTGCGCTGGTATGGCTGCAGATTTATTTGAAACATATGCAGTTACTATCATTGCAACTATGTTACTCGGTGGCCTCATTTCTTCAGCCTATGGCTCAATAGCAATTATTTATCCATTGGTTCTTGGTGCAGTGTCTATAGTGGCTTCAATCATCGGGACATTTTTTGTAAAAACCTCAGATGGTGGAAAAATTATGGTTGCCCTATACAAGGGAATGATCGTTGCTGCCATACTTGCAGCTATTGCATTTTATTTCGTCACCACCAAAATGATGGCTGAGACTGGAAATGCCATGGGTATTTATTACTCATCCCTTATTGGTCTGGCATTAACGGCCGCTATGGTTGTTATTACTGAATACTACACCAGTACAGAATACAGCCCTGTTAAAACTATCGCTGATGCATCATTAAGTGGTGATGCGACAAATATTATTGCTGGTCTGGGGATTTCAATGAAATCAACAGCTCTACCTGTACTCGCAGTTTGTGCAAGTATTTGGGGTTCATTTCAACTAGCGCCTGCTGGTGATAATCTTGCTGGTCTATACAATGTGGCTACAGCGGCAACCGTTATGTTATCAATGACAGGTGTAATTGTTGCGCTTGATGCATTCGGACCGATTACAGATAACGCAGGTGGTATCGCTGAAATGGCAGAACTTCCTCCTGAAGTTCGCACAATAACTGATCAACTTGATGCTGTTGGAAACACAACTAAAGCTGTTACTAAAGGATATGCAATTGGTTCTGCAGGGCTTGCGGCTCTTATTCTGTTTGCTGACTATACCAACGCATTAGACAAAGCAGGTATAGATTCTATATTTTTACTCAATGATCATATGGTTATCATTGGCTTATTCATTGGTGGTATGGTGCCATTTCTCTTTGGTGCCATGGCAATGGAAGCTGTTGGTCGTGCTGCAGCTTCAGTAGTTACTGAGGTCCGTCGACAATTTAAGGAGATTCCAGGCATTATGGAAGGTACCGGAAAGCCTGATTATAGTCGTGCAGTAGATCTGCTCACAAAATCTGCAATTAAAGAAATGATTTTACCGTCATTATTACCAATTTTAGTGCCGTTGGTAGTTGGGCTAACTTTAGGACCAAAAGCGCTTGGTGGGGTTTTGCTTGGTACCATTATCACAGGACTCTTTCTAGCAATATCTATGACTGCCGGTGGCGGTGCTTGGGATAATAGTAAAAAATATATTGAAGATGGTAACTTTGGCGGTAAAGGTTCAGATGCTCACAAAGCAGCGGTAACTGGTGATACAGTGGGCGATCCATATAAAGACACGGCTGGACCTGCAATTAATCCATTAATAAAAATTATTAATATTGTTGCATTGTTGATAGTTCCTCTAATGTAATTTTTCAATATTGATATTTAAATAATTAGAAGCCGCTAGGAATCTCAAAGCGGCTTTTTTATAAAAGATTTTTAGAGATTGACGATGTTGGCTATCAGAGTAATATTGTAATTTAAGATACTTAAAAGTTTAGCTGGATACACAAATAAAAAAATGAAATTTAAAAAAATATTATTTTCTTTAAGCATATTCTTAGTTACAAATTCAGCTTATTCGGCCTCTCTGCTAGAGGTTTACCAACAAGCACTTCAAGCAGACCCAAGGATTCATGAAGCTGAAGCTAGACATCTTGCTTCTCTAGAAATTGCACCTCAAGCTCGCAGCGCGCTGCTGCCGCAAATTCAATTTAGAGGAAGTCTTGAAAATTCAAATAATTCAGGTTTAAGAATTATTGAACAAACGTTTGATCAAGTTACAAATAATAAAAACTGGGGAATTAGTCTTAGGCAATCCATATTCCGCTGGGATCAAATTATAAATCTTAGACGTTCTGATAAATTGGTTACAAAAGCTGAAGTTATCCGAGAAGCTGCACAACAAGACTTGATTATAAGAGTAGCTAAACGCTATTTTGATATTCTTGCATCTGAAGATCAATTAACGTCAATGCAAACAAATAGTGAAGCAATATCTCGGCAATTAGAGCAAGCAAAAAAACGATATGATGTTGGCTTGATTGCTATTACAGATGTGCAAGAATCTCAAGCTGCATATGATCAATCTATAGCCAACGTAATTAGTGCAAAAAGAAGGTTAGCCACTGCGCGTGAATCTTTGCGAGAAATTACTGGCAAATATGTTAAAAGGTTAAATGCACCAGATGAAAAATTTCCTTTAATAAAGCCAACTCCAAATAATGAAGAAGGTTGGGTGAAACTTTCACTGGCACAAAATCCGAATCTCATTGCCAGTCGATTAAATGAAAAGCTTGCAAGAGATGAAATTTCATTTAGAAGAAATGGTTATTACCCATCAGTTGAGTTGGTTGTAAATAAAAATGAATCTTCATCAGAAGGTGATATATCTGTTGGAAATAATATAAATATTTTTGATAATACGAATACAAGTGACCAAATTTCCTTGCAATTCATTGTGCCAATATTTTCTGGTGGTTATAACACTTCTCGAGTAAGAGAGGCCGTTTACTTATACCGTGCAAGTCGAGAAGAGTTGCAACGCATAACTCGTGAGACAGAAAGACAAACTCGTGATGCTTATCTTGGTGTTATTTCCGAAATGAGTCGTGTAAAAGCACTTAAACAAGCAGTCTCATCTAGCCAAACTGCATTGCTGGCAACGCAGGCTGGATATGATGTTGGAACAAGAACAATTATCGAAGTGCTAAATTCTCAATTTTCTCTGTCTACAGCTACCACCAATTTTTATCAAAGTCGTTATAATTATGTTATTAATGCTCTGCAGTTAAAGCAATCTGCTGGAATATTACAGGTTCAAGATCTTGAGATTATTGATAATTGGCTTACAAAGCGAGCGTCACCCGAAGAATTGGAATTAAAAAGACCAGAAATACCTAATTAATCCTAAACATAAAGCTATACTTTTAAAATTGGATTTAATAGGTGAAGAAGTCGCTCAATTGAGCCTTTATTTTTTCTTATTAATCTTAAACCTCTCTGACCCATCTTTTTAGCTTCAACGGAATTACAAAGCAATGAAGATATATTTTCAGCTAATTCAGCTTCATTCTTAACAACCAGGCATGCATCGTCTTTAATGAACTCATTTACAACTTCTTCAGAATTTGAAAAATATGGTCCAACAATTATAGGTAAGCCTTGGATTGCAGGTTCAAGGATGTTATGCCCTCCAATTGGTACTAAACTTCCTCCAATAAAACTAATATCACTTGCTGCAAAAAAGAGTGTAACTTCTCCCATAGTATCGAGTAAAAAAACTTCATTGTGAGCTTTTTTTTCATAATTTGTTCTAGAGATAAGATTGAATGAAGAATTTTTTATAAGGGTTTTTACTTTCGAAAAGCGCTCAGGATGCCTAGGAGCTAGAATTAATAATAAATCTGGGAAGTTTCTTAATAAAATGTGATGAGCGTCAAGAATGATCTTTTCTTCACCTTCATGGGTACTTGCAGCAATCCAAACTGGTCTATCTTTGAATAGTTTCTTTCTTATCTCTTTTCCTTGCTTTGTAAGATTATCATCATTTTCAATATCAAATTTAATATTTCCTATTACATGAGTTCTTTCAGAGCTTGCTCCTAGCTTAATAAATCGATGAGCATCAGGTTTAGACTGTGCAGCAATAATAATACCATGTGACAAGGTCTTTTGAATGAGGGGTAAGAATTTTTGATACTTTGGGACTGAAGAAGGAGATATACGGGCGCTAACAAGAATTAATGGAATTTTTCTAATACCGCAGCCACGGTAAAGATTTGGCCAAATTTCAGTTTCCACTATCATAGCTGCAACAGGATTTATTGAATCTAAAAAACTGCTTATGGCGTGGGGAAATTCAAAAGGAATATAACAATGATAAACTGAATCTCCAAACAATTTAGTGACTCTGGATGCTCCAGTAGGAGTAGCAGTAGTAATTACGATCTTTTGCTGAGGGAATTTTTTTTTCAAAACATGAATGAGAGGGCTGATAGCTTGTACTTCACCTACTGAAACAGCGTGGATCCAAATACATTTTTTAAATCCTTGATAACCTAGTCCAAATCGCTGCCAAACTTTATCTAAATAAGAGTTATTAAAGATACCTTTTATAATCCAATAAAAGGTAAATGGAATAAATAATAAATACGTAAGTAAATTATATAGAATTTGCACTAGATTTTAAGTTTATCGATTATGCTACTTGAAGAGTATCCTTTTCTGAACCCAAGTATTTTTACTTCGCCTCCATTTTTAAGAACATTCTTGGCTCCTGCAATTTCATTTAAATTATAATCGCCACCTTTCACAAGAACATCCGGTAAAATATCTGAAATTAGTGACTCTGGAGTATCATCCTGAAATGGGATGACCCAATCAACTGAGGCCAAGCCTGCTAAAACTGATGATCTAATATCAATCGAATTAATAGGTCTTTGATCGCCTTTTAATCGTTTTACAGATGCATCATCATTCACCGCTACTATTAATCGATCACCCAATCCTTTTGCTTCCTCTAAATAGGAAACATGTCCAGCATGTAATATGTCGAAGCATCCATTAGTCATGATAATTTTTTCGCCTCTTTTACGAGCCTCTGAAACCATAGCCTTTAAATGATCAATATTGACAACTCCTCTCCCTCCTTCGTCACGCTCATGTAATGCAGTACTAATTTCTAATGGTGTGACACTTGCTACGCCTATCTTGCGAACCACTAAGCCGGCTGCAACATTTGCAAGCCCAGCAGACCAACGAATATCACAACCAGAGGCCATTGCAGCAGCAGTCGTCGCTATAACAGTATCTCCAGCGCCAGTTACATCATAGACTTCACGCGCTTTAGCTTTAAGATATACCGGTTCATTTTCGGCCTCAATCAATAACATTCCTTTTTCACTGCGAGTGATTAACATTGCATTAAGCTCAAGGTCAGCTATCATCGAGCGAGCACGTTCAATCATTTCTCCTTCAGATGAACAAATTCCAGCAACTGCTTCAAACTCTGATTGATTTGGTGTTAACAAAGAAGCACCACAATAACGTCTAAAATTGTTGCCTTTAGGATCTATCAGAACGGGTATGTTTGCATCATTACAGACTGCAATCATATCCTCTATGTTATTTAAGGTTCCTTTGCCATAATCTGACAAAATTACAAGATCGGCACAAGATATAGATTCTTTTAAAGTGCCAACAATTTCATTTTCGTCAATATTTTCTGCATTTTCTTCATCGAAACGAATTAATTGTTGACCTCTACTTTGGACTCTTGTTTTGGTAATGGTTGGATAGTCATCTGTATAGTGAAATTTACAATCAATTTTTTTATGATCCAGAATATCACGCAATCTTTTTCCGGCATCATCTTTACCGACTTTACCTATAAGGCAAGTAGAGCAGCCAAGGCTGGATAAATTTACTGCTACATTAGCCGCGCCTCCGGGGCGATCGTCAGTTTCATGAATATGTACAATTGGAACAGGTGCTTCAGGTGAAATTTGATTTGTGGCTCCAAATAGATAGCGATCAAGCATCACGTCACCAACAACTACGACATGTATTTTGGAAAAATCAGGAAGAGAAATAACCACTTACTAGCTTTTTGATAATATAGTGATGAAAGTTATTAGTTTTAAATTAAAAAAAATTTTATTTAACCACATTTGCTATCGCCGCACGATAAACATGTTTGACAACCATCCATCATAACTACTGCTGCAGTATTACATTTAGTACACAGCTGAGCGCCTTCAGGATATGTGTTGTCAGTGAAAGCATCTTGCTGTTTTTTTGATTCCTCAAATTCTGCACGTTTCTTGGCAATCAATTCTTTCTGTCCTGCATCCAATTCTTGCGAAGTGAGCATTCCTATCATTATTAAATGTTTTTCGACTACATGCCCCAGCTCAGCAATAATTGAAGGCATGAATTTACCGCCAGCTTGCCAATAACCACCCCTTGGATCAAATACTGCCTTAAGCTCTTCCACTAAGAATGTTACATCACCACCTTTACGAAACACTGCTGATATAATTCGAGTTAAAGCTACAATCCACTGGTAATGATCTAAATTCTTGGAGTTAATGAATATTTCGAAAGGTCGCCTCTTTTCAAATTCAGTACCTTCATTGAGGATGATGTCATTGACTGTTACATACATTGCATGATCAGAAACTGGAGTTTTAACTTTATAAGTAGAACCAATAAGCATCTCGGGTCTATCAAGTTTTTCATGCATGCGAATTACTTCAGCGCGATCACCTCCTCCCTCACGAGGAAAATCTTTTTTTATATCACCTTTATCAGGATCGGGCTGATTAACAGAGTAGCCTACAATTTTTTTGTCTATTTTTATCATTAATTTAAATACCGCTTAAAATTTACCGTAATAACCTTCTTTGAGGGCATCAAATAAATTAGCTGCTGTATGCACCTCACCGTCATATTCAATTTCTTCATCGCCCTTAAGTTCAACAGTTGAGCCATCATCAAGGGTAAAATTATATTGTGTATTTTTTAGGTCTTGCTCTTTAACAAGAACGCCCTGGAATGCCTCAGGATTAAATCTAAAAGTTGTACAACCCTTTAAGCCTTGCTGATATGCATATAAGTATATGTCTTTAAATTCATCATAATCATAATCAGTAGGTACATTTGCTGTTTTTGAAATAGAAGAATCAATCCATTTTTGCGCAGCAGCTTGAATGTCGACATGTTGTTTAGGAGTTACTTCGTCAGCCACTGTAAAATATTCTGGTAAATTTCCAGAATTTCCATCATTGCCCATTCCGCTTGGCATTGCACCTGCATCAATTATTTCTCGATAAGCAAGTAATTCAAATGAAAAAACATCAACTTTTTCCTTAGTTTTCTTACCCTCGCGGATTACATTACGAAAATAATGATGAGCGAAACTAGGCTCTATACCATTACTTGAATTATTAGCTAATGATAAAGAAATCGTGCCCGTCGGCGCAATTGAACTATGATGCGTAAACCGAGCGCCAGTCTTAGCGAGCTCATCTACTAATTCAGGCGCCTCATTCGCAATTTTTTGCATATAACGACTGTAGCGTGCATGCAAAATACGGCCTTCAACCGAATCGCCGACCTTGTAGCCATCGTCGCACATTTCTGGACGCTTCCGCAGCATCTCTTCTGTTACTTTGAAGTTTTCACTCATTATCGGAGCAGGCCCTTTTTCTTTAGCCAATTCTAGAGATTCTTCCCAACCAGCCAAGGCCAATTGACGGGATACTTCTTCTGTGAAGTCAATTGCTGATTGCTCACCATACTTCATGCACAACATTGTAATTGTCGAGCCTAAGCCTAAAAAGCCCATTCCATGACGTCGTTTACGATGAATCTCATTAGACTGCTCAGATAATGGCAATCCATTAATTTCAACAACATTATCAAGCATTCTGGTAAAGACCTTAACTACTTTACGAAAATTATCCCAATCAAAAGAAGCGTCATCAGTAAAAGGCTTATTAACGAATCTGGTTAAATTAACTGATCCAAGCAAACAAGAACCATAAGGTGGTAGAGGCTGTTCACCACAAGGATTTGTGGCGCGAATGTTTTCACAAAACCAATTGTTATTCATCTCATTAACTTTATCGATAAGAACAAAACCAGGCTCAGCAAAATCATAAGTTAATGCCATAATCATGTCCCAAACTCGACGAGCAGGCAGAATCTTATAAATTTTGCATGCAATTAAACCCTCGCTATTTACAGCATAATCGCCGGACTCTGGCCATTCTCGCCATACAAATTTTGATTCATCGGAAACATCAAGATTATCAACATCAACCTCTTTTGAAGTAACAGGAAATGCTAATTTCCATTCATCTTCATTTACAACTGCTTGCATAAATTCATCTGTTATAAGCAAAGAAAGATTGAATTGCCTTAAACGTCCATCTTCACGCTTTGCTCTAATAAATTCCATTACATCTGGGTGACCTACATCAAATGTAGCCATTTGAGCACCACGACGGCCGCCAGCTGATGATACTGTAAAGCACATTTTGTCATAAATATCCATGAATGAGAGAGGGCCAGATGTATGAGCGCCAGCGCCTGTTACATAAGCCCCTTTTGGTCGCAAAGTTGAAAACTCATAACCGATTCCACAGCCAGCTTTTAATGTGAGGCCTGCTTCATGGACTTTATTAAGAATGTCATCCATCGAATCACCAACGATACCGGAAACTGTGCAATTAATTGTAGAAGTGGCCGGCTTATGTTCACGAGCTCCAGCATTTGAGATAATACGCCCAGCTGGAATTGCACCTGAGCGGAGTGCCCATAAAAATTGCTCGAAATACTGATCACGTTTTGATTCAATTTCTACATTTGCTAGTGCAGCTGCAACTCGCTTGTAGGTCTCATCAATACTGTTATCAACATTTGATCCATCTTTGGCTGTAAGCCGATACTTCACATCCCATATATCTAGGGATGCAGGTTGAAATTGTATATCAGCAATTGATTGCGCACTTAGATTCACGGCAGACTTCATCTATTATTTAACCCCTTTTCTGATGGCCCGAACACATCATAATTTTCTTATTTTAATGACAAAACAAGCTCCCACTCACGAATACTAATAAACAAGCGGCGAGAATCTTAAGTTGCCTCTATTTTTTTGGTAGACACAAGATGTTGTGTCTTGAAGATGTTAAGATTATGTTTGTATTGAACTCATGTCAAGCGTTTTGCATATTTAATCGTTATAAAATAAAACTAATTTTATCAATAACTTACATAATTTGTGCTAATAAGTTATTGATAAAAAAAGGCAAAAAAAAAATAAATTTATTTTTTTTAGTGCCACAATATATAGTATCAGCTTTGAAAGTTAAATTTCTTAAAACGTTATAAAAAAGCAATTTTTTTAATAAAATTAAACTCTTGAAATAATTTATATAAACCTGATAAATTTATTAAATACAAAAATTTTAAAAAAAATTTATTTTTTAATTTTTAACCATAATTAAAATACAAATAGAGATTAAATATGATTCCCAAAATTAAGTTTTATTATAAGAGATTTTTTATTTTATTTGCTTATACATCGGTTTCTGTTGCAGCTCTCCCTCAAGCCATTAATGATCAAGCAATAGTGAGCATTGCTCCATTGGTTGAGGAAGTATCACCTGCTGTTGTTAATATAAGAGTCAGCCAGAAAGTTTCTAATAACAATTCTTTTGATAATGAGGCATTTCGACGATTCTTTGGATTACCTAACCGCGGTAATCAAGGTGGAACAAGAGAGGTCTCTAGTGCCGGATCAGGCGTCATAGTTGACGCCAAAAAGGGATACATTTTGACAAATCACCACGTAGTTGGTGAAGCCGATGCTATTCAAATTTCACTGATGGACGGAACTGTACATGATGCAGAAATCGTAGGCTCAGACCCAGCAACTGATATCGCAGTTATAAAAGTTGAAGCAGATGACTTAATTGAAATGAGTATTGGTGATTCAACTGAAGCAAGAGTAGGTGATTTTGTAATTGCAATTGGGAATCCATTTGGTCTGGGCCATACAGTAACTTCAGGAATAATTAGTGCCCTTGGAAGATCAGGAATAAGTAGGGATGGCTATGAGGACTTTATTCAAACTGATGCGTCAATAAATCCAGGAAATTCTGGTGGCGCTCTGGTGAATATGAGCGGTGAGCTTATTGGAATTAACTCAGCCATTATAAGTCGGTCAGGTGGAAATGTAGGAATTGGATTTGCAGTACCAACAGAAATCGCAGGATCTATAATGAAACAAATTTTAGATTTTGGTGAAGTTAGACGCGGACTTTTGGGTGTTAATATTCAAACAATTGATGCGGAAGCTGCAGAGGCTTTGGGGAATGACCTAGAGAGAGGAGCCTTAATTATCGGTATACAACCTAATTCAGCGGCCGAGTCTGCTGGGTTGAAAGTAGGTGACATTATTCTGGAAGTAAATGACAAAAAGATTGATGGTGCACCTCAACTAAGAAACCGCATAGGTTTATTAAGATCTGGTGAAACTGTAAAGATAGGATATATGCGAGACAATAAATTCTATTCAACTAAAGCAGACCTTGGCCAGAAAAAAAATAAAGTGCTTCTCGGTGAGAATATTCATCCTGGGTTAGAAGGTTCTACTTTCTTACTATCTTCCGACTCATCAGTAAATGGTATTGAAATAATTGAGGTTAAGGAAAATAGTCCGGCAGCACAACGTGGTCTTAGGGCTGGTGATTTAATTACACATATTAATAGGACACCTGTAGAGAGCATAGAGGACCTCCAAGATATTGCCTCAAGATTTGATATTTTATTTTTAAATATACGTCGCGGCGACAGAACATTGTTGTTTCAGATTAGATAGTTTATTGCTGTACATAAAAAAATTTTTTTAAATGAGAATTTTTTAGTTATGATTTAATCATTATGAAATTTTTTCTAGTTGGTGGCGCTGTTCGTGATGAGCTCTTAGGTATATCTCCAAAAGAGAGGGATTGGTGTGTTGTTGGAACAACACCTGATAAATTAATCACTCAAGGCTATAAAAGAGTTGGTAAAGACTTTCCCGTTTTTTTACATCCAAAGACTAAAGAAGAATTCGCACTTGCAAGAAAAGAACGTAAGTCAGGAAGAGGTTACCATGGCTTTGAGTTTGATATTTCTGAGGATATATCATTAGAAGAGGATCTTTTGCGACGTGACTTAACAATTAATGCAATTGCGAAAGATAGCAAGGGCAAACTAATAGACCCATATGGTGGTTTAAAAGATTTAAAAAATCGGGTCTTAAGACACGTTTCTGATGCCTTCACAGAAGATCCTGTAAGGATTTTAAGAGTAGCTAAGTTTGCAGCAAGATTTGCGTCACTTAATTTTAAGATTTCTGATGAGACAATGACGCTGATGAAGTCCATGGTAACAAAAGGTGAAATAGACGATTTAGTAGCAGATCGAGTTTGGAAAGAAACAGAGGAAGCTTTACTTGGAAAAAATACACGTGTTTTTTTTGAGGTGCTTCATGATTGTGGAGCTTTATCGCGCTTGTTTCCTGAAATTGAAATTCTTTTTGGCACACCACAACCGGTTAAATGGCATCCTGAGATTGATACTGGTCTTCATACAATGCAAGTTCTTCATCAAGCCGAATTAATGAGCTCGGATTTATCAATTCGCTTTGCTGCGCTTACGCATGACTTGGGTAAAGGGAGTACGCCCAGAGAATTTCTTCCAAATCATCCTGGACATGAGGAGCGTAGCGCGCAGCATATAGTAGACATTTGCAATAGACTGCCTATTCCAAAAACATGCCGTGATTTTAGTATTTTAGTTGCCAAATTTCATACTGATTGTCACAAAGCGCTTAAATTAGATTCAAATTCTATATTAGTTTTACTTGAAGAAACCGATGCTTTTCGACGCCCTCAGAGGTTCGAGAATTTCTTAATATCATGTGAAGCTGACGCAAAAGGATGTACAGGTTTTGAGGAAAGCCCTTATCCTCAATCAGATTTTCTTCGAAGTGCTTTAGCTGCAGCTTGCTCTGTAAATACAAATTATTTTGCAAAAAAATATAAAGGAATAGAAATAGCAAAAGCTCTAAAGCAAGCAAGATTAAGTGCTTTAAAAGAATTTATGAAAATTAATAAATCAAATAAATAAATCTATTGAATTAGTAAACTATATAAAAAATGTAACCTGCTAAAAGCAATCTATAAATTGCAAAAGGTTTAAGACCTATATGGGACAAAACTCTCATGAAGGCGCTAATGCTTAAATAAGCAACAATAAAGGCTATTAAAATACCAATAATCAATTGATTCCAGGGAACTATTGCATCACTAAAAAGGACCTCAAGAAATTTGTAAGCTACAGCTATTAAAATTATTGGTGCTGACAATAAAAAAGAAAACCTAGCGGCTTCTAAGCGATTAAATCCCATCAATCTTGCTGCAGTTATAGTAATACCTGAACGTGATGTTCCAGGAATTAGTGACAGGGCCTGTGCGCAACCAATAATTAAGACATCCCTTAAATTTATTGATGATATATTTCTGTTACTTTTACAAAAATGATCAACGAGTGCCATAACAATTCCATAACCTGATAAGGTAAAGATAATGATTGCGGGGTCACGAAGATTGCTCTCTATCCATGAAACCATAAAAAAACCCAAAACTGCCGCTGGAATTGTTCCAATTATTATAAATAAGGATAATCTTGATTCAGGTGTCTCAATATTTCCATTGAGTAACCTCATGCCGCCAAAAAATAGAGCAATAAAATCTTTTCGAAAAAAAAGACCCACAGCCAATAGAGAACCAAAATGCACAGCAACATCAAATATTAAACCCTGATCAACCCAATCAAATAAAAATGTAATAAGCACAAGGTGACCTGAACTTGATATTGGTAAAAACTCAGTTAAGCCTTGAATAATGGCAAGAATTATTATTTGAAGCGTTGTCAAAGAACTTGTCTCCTATCAGCATAATCAAATGTTGTCAGTGAATTAATATCACCCTTCCCTAAAGCCATAAACTTAAAATTTTCACCCATCTCACTAGGAAGAGTAAGTATTTTTATCTCATTCAACAATTTTATTTTTTTATCAATTGGATAATCAGTAATTTTTAATATCTCATTTTCTAGTCCTCCGCCCAGGAGAAATTGCGACTGATTTTGGTAGCCCATAATATTTAATCCGGCTTCATATGCTGAATGCGCAATAGCAGAAAAATCAATCCATGAAGTCAGGTCTTGAATGCCAGGCAGTATAAGAGGGTTATTATGAGCATAATGTCGATAATGACACCGTATCCATCCATCATATCTATCAATAGCGTAATATTCTCGCCTCGAAACGCCGTAGTCAAAAAGAAAAACCACACCATGCTTCATAAAAGTTTCCAAATAACTTATCCATTTGCGAGCAGCAAAATTGATTTCTGACTGATAACCTAAAGAAAATGATTTTCCAATTTCATCTTCTATGAATGATACTTCTCTCACTAAATTATCTGATGCTTTTTCCTCAATCCAAACAAATTCATTACCCTTAACTGAAACGAATAATTGTGATATTCCAGATTTTCTTTTTATGAAGCGCTCTACAGGTAAAGCATCTAAAACCTCATTAGCTATAACAACACCCTCAAAATTTGATGGAATTTCTGATAGCCAATTAACTCGATCCAACATATGAGGTAAATCATTTTTTAATTTATTTTTTTGTCTTTCTATAAGGTCTGGTGATACTTCAAAAATATTATAAGTACGAGGAAGTGATTTTTTTTCATCTAAAGCAAATAAAATATCAACTGCCAATTTGCCGCTTCCTGCTCCAAATTCTAAAATCCCACCATTTTTTATCTGATTTAACACCTCAATACATTGATTTGCTATCACTGCTCCAAAAATGGAAGAAATTTCCGGAGCAGTAATAAAGTCTCCATCTCTCCCAAATTTTGTTAATCCTGCGCTGTAATAACCTAGGCCTCTCGAGTAAAGCGCTTCATGCATGAATTCTGCAAATGAAATCTGGCCGCCAGCTTTCCTTATTTTTGATCTAATGTGATGAGCAACTTTTTTACTATGTTCTGCGCTCAATAGATCAGGCTTGGGTAAAGATGCTAGCTGTTTATATTGCATATGAGTCATAATGTCTTTATGGATACGTATTTACCAGAAAAAAATCTTAAAAATAAAGTCATTCTTGTTACGGGCTCTGCTCGCCGTATAGGTGCTGATATTGTAAAAAATTTACATTCTAATGGTGCAAATGTGGCGATTCACTATCGAAGCTCGAAAAATGAAGCAAAAAAACTTTCATGCAAATTAAATAAATTGCGGCCAAATTCTGCTTCGACTTTCGATGGTGACCTTTCAAATACAATTGATATAACTAAATTAGTTGATTCAGTTATCGAATGGTATGGACGTTTAGATGGCTTAGTAAATAATGCATCAACTTTTTATCCAACACCATTTGGTACAATAACTGAGCATGATTGGAATGAAATATTTTCTAGTAACTTGAAAGGACCGCTATTTTTAGCACAAGCAGCTGCTCCGCATTTAAGAAAAAAAAATGGCAACATTATCAATATAATAGACATTTATTCAAAGAAACCATTACTCAATCATAGCTTATATTGCTCTGCAAAAGCTGGGCTTGCGATGCTAACTCGTTCTCTTGCTAAAGATCTTGCTCCGGAAATCCGAGTAAATGGTGTTTCACCAGGAGCGATTATTTGGCCAGAAAATGAAATGGATGAAATTAATAAGAAAAATATTTTACAACAAATACCACTAAAACGTTCAGGCGAAACTTCTGATATTTCAAGATGTATCTTATATTTAATGCGCGATGCAAGCTATGTAACAGGTCAAATAATAGCAGTTGACGGTGGTCGCTCAATCGATTAAAGAGTTGGAGACATCTTTAAATCGCAATAATTAAAAATTGATATCCGCAATTTCAAGAGGTTGATTTTTTTTAACGAAGGCCTTCCAATGATCCAGTAAAGTAATGCCAGTTAGTGGATGGACCAAATGCGGTGCGATTTCTGCAATAGGTTGCAGTACAAATCCATAGTTTAGAATATCAGATCGTGGCACTTTGAGTGATGGCTCATTAATAATCAATTCATCGTAAAGCAACAAGTCAATGTCTATGGAGCGAGGCCCCCATTTGTTTTTACCTCGTTCGCGGCCAATGTAATCATGTATGCACTCGATTTCATTACAAATATCAATTGGTGGCATTTCAGATTGCAAACTTACTACTAAGTTAAGAAAATCATCGCCGTCAAAACCCACCGCAGGCCCTTGATAAATTGTTGATTTTTCTAAGTAGCCAAATCGAATTTCAAGCTGCTCTATAGCTATAGCTAAATTTTTTTCTGGCTCCTCATTACTTCCTAGACCAAGGTAAATTTTTGCCATCAAAATGAGCCTAACTTGCGTTCAATCTCAACTCCAACTCCCTTGGAACCACGAATGGCACCAGGTTTATTTACTTTTACTTTGACCCAAGTTACTGGGAATTCATCAAGAATTATTGAGGCAACATGCTCTGCTAAACTCTCAACAAGCTTAAAGCTTGAATCTTCAACAAATTTTTGCACTCTTTTTGCTACAGATTTATAATTTAATGTATCAATTACATCATCTGATTTAGCGGCCTTAGCAATATCTGCATCCATTTCAAGATCAATAATGACCGTTTGTAGGATGCTTCGTTCCCACTCAAAAATACCAATAACGGTATCTATCTTTAATTCATTTAAAAAAATTTTATCCATACTTTCATTCATATTTTAAAATTTAAGTGTGCCAAGAGATTCTAACGGCCACCTTGCTATTGCCTTAATTTCTGATGGTTCAGACGCATCTTGATATCTTAAAGCTCCTGCAATTGCAATCATTGCACCATTATCAGTACAAAATTCAAATCTTGGATAGAACACTTCTCCAGAAAACCTTTTAGACATTTCACTTCTTAATAATTTATTTGCTCCAACGCCACCTGAAATTACAATTCTATCTAAATTTTCTTTTTTAGCAGCCTGTAATGATTTTGTAACTAAAGAATCAATTGCGGCACGCTGAAATGACGCAGCGATATCTGCACGATCCTCTTTCAAATTTTTTTGAGATTCAGATTTTCGAACTTGCAGCATTACTGCAGTTTTTAAGCCACTAAAACTAAAATCAGAATTAGGTTTATTAATCATAGGCCTCGGAAAAGAAAATGCTGAATCGTTTCCTTTTTCGGCTAAAGCTGCAAGCAACGGGCCGCCAGGATATGTAAGACCTAACAATTTTGCAGTTTTATCAAATGCCTCTCCTGCTGCATCATCAAGCGTCATTCCAACCAGCTTATATTCACCGAATTTACGAACAGAAATTAACATAGTATGGCCACCCGAAACCAAAAGGGCTAAAAAAGGAAACTCAGGGGATCGATCTTCAAGCATAGGTGCAACTAAATGTCCTTCCATATGATGTACGGGTATGACAGGACATTGCCAAGATAATCCTAATCCATTTGCTAGCCCGCTGCCTACCATTAGAGCGCCAACAAGCCCTGGACCTGCTGTATAAGCTATTGCATCTGGTTTCCTTACTGCAGACTCATCCAAAACTTTCTGTATTAAAGGTAGTAACATTCTTATGTGATCTCTAGAGGCAATCTCTGGTACAACGCCACCATAATCTGAATGTAAATCTGCCTGACTATGCAGCGCATGCGATATCAAACCTTTTTCTTTGCTATAAAGAGCAACGCCAGATTCATCACAGCTGGATTCGATTCCAAGAATTATTGCTTTATTTGACATATTTGGACTAACTTATAACCTCAACTCTTTGCAAACAAACAAATCTAGAGTTAACATGCGCGGCTGATTATTGTAAATAAAGTTAATTTTAAACACATTTAAACGGAAATTCTAAAGAAATGCCTAATGTTCGATTAAAAGAGAACGAATATTTTGATGCCGCTATGCGACGCTTCAAGCGTGCCTGTGAAAAAGCAGGGATACTTACTGAGTTACGTCGTCGTGAGTTTTATGAAAAACCTACTCAAGAACGTAAACGTAAAAAAGCTGCAGCCGTAAAGCGGCATTTAAAAAAAATATCTCGTGACGATGCAAAACGTACTCGTCTTTACTAATGTAAGATAAGTTTTTAATTCATCGTGTCCCTCAAAAAACAAATTATTGCAGATATGAAATCTGCGATTAAGGCTGGCGATAAAAATCAACTAAGAGTTGTGCGCTTGATCCTTGCGGGTATTAAACAAATTGAAGTTGACACTCGAAAAGAAATTGATGATTCAATAATTTTGTCCCTGCTTTCAAAGATGATTAAACAGAGACGAGATTCTGTAGAACAATTCACGAAAGGAAATCGTCAAGATTTAGTATCCATTGAGCTTACTGAAATAGAAATTTTAAATAATTATCTACCTGAGCAACTAAGTGAGAAAGAATTAGAAAATATAGTTAATGTGGTTATCCAAGATCTAGGCGCAAGTGATATTCGTGATATGGGTAAAGTCATGGCTAAGATGAAAATTAAAGTATCTGGTCGGGCTGACATGAGCATTGTTAGCACTTTAATCAAAGAAAAATTAACCTCTTAATAAACATATTTAAAAATTTTTTCTAGTAAATCTCATTGAGCATGTGCTAAAAAATAATAAATCAATTTCCATAATATTATGGTTAAATTTAAATTAATATGGCCGGATTAATCCCTCAAGATTTTATTGATGATCTGATCGCAAGAGCAGATATTGTCGAAGTTATAGGTAAGCGTGCTCAATTAAAAAAAGCTGGGCGTGAATTTAAAGCATGTTGTCCATTTCATGATGAAAAAACTCCATCCTTCACTGTAAGTCCTGATAAAGGTTTTTATCACTGCTTTGGATGCGGCGCTCATGGAACAGTAATTGGTTTCCTAATGGACTTTGAGCATTTAAGTTTTGTTGAGGCAATAGAGTCTCTAGCAAGCTCCATGGGAATGGAAGTACCAAGAAAAGAAAACAGTAAATCAACGCAACGATACGATGCCCTTTTATCATTAATGGAGAGCGTTGCCAGCTTCTGGCAAGATAACCTAAAAAAAACACCATCTGCAATTGAATATCTAAAAAAAAGAGGTATCGATGGCTCAACTGCCAAACGCTATGGAATTGGATATGCGCCAAATAATTGGACAAAAATTTTAGATAAATTTGGAACATCCAAAGAGGGGATTGAGAATTTGCTCTCTACTGGATTAATAATTCGCAAAGATGATGATAAATATTATGATCGGTTTAGAGATCGCATTATGTTTCCAATTAGAGATACCCGAGGTCGAACTATTGGCTTTGGTGGAAGGATAATTAGTAATGGTGAACCAAAATATTTAAATTCACCTGAAACAATTCTGTTTCACAAAGGTCAGGAACTCTATGGGCTCTATGAAGCTAGGCAAGCACTAAGACAGATTGAACATCTCATTGTAGTTGAAGGTTATATGGATACTTTAGCCCTAGCCAAACATGGCATAGATTCATCTGTAGCAACTCTGGGTACTGCAACTTCAAATGAGCACTTAAATAGATTATTTAGATTAACTGATAGTATTTATTTCTCATTCGATGGTGATCGCGCTGGAAAAAAAGCTGCATGGAGAGCTCTTGAAAATACTCTCCCACAAATACGTGAAGGAAGGCAAATTCGATTTATTTTTCTTCCAAAAGGGCATGATCCAGATTCGTTTATTAATGAGAACGGGGTTGGTGCATTTTTAAAATTAATGGAAATGGGAATGCCGTTGTCTGAATTTTTAATAAATGAATTGAGCGTCAAAGTAGACATGAATACTATTGATGGAAAAGCCAAACTAGCAGAAATAGCGCATCCGCTAGTAAATAAAATACCAACTGGAGTTTACAGGGAATTATTAATTGAGAATTTAGCAAAAATAATTGGATTAACGGTGCAGAAACTTGAAAAAATGATGTTACTTGACTCAAAGAGAAATAAAACTACTCAGCATTTAATCTCAAAAAATACAAAAGTTGATAAAAAACCTCTTATTAATTCTGGGCCTTCAATTGTTCGAAGGGCAATAACATTAATTTTAAATAATCCAGAAGCGGGAAAAATGCTAGATATTAATAAACTTAATAATTTAAATAGAGCTGGAATAGATCTGTTATCTTCGCTTATTAAAACCACACAATCTGAGCCATCTATAACAACTGCTGGTCTACTGGAGCGATGGCGAGATGATAAACAAGGTCAACATCTCGGGAAATTAGTAGTCACAGATCTACCTAAAAGTGAAGAGTTTGATGCTGTAGCTGAACTCGAAGAATGCTTAAATCAACTGGCCGTAGCTAGTCATAAAGAGAGAATTGAGTTGTTGATTGAAAAACAGAGATTTGGTGGATTAACTGAGGAAGAAAAATTAGAGCTCAAACAACAAAAATAAAGCTCTAAGT
>TARA_B100001057_G_scaffold206265_1_pt1 | contig 20404 bp, 17 predicted proteins | sample TARA_B100001057 | Tara Oceans TARA_B100001057 (sample SAMEA2621839) | marine metagenome | biome: marine biome (ENVO:00000447); feature: surface water layer (ENVO:00002042); material: "saline water (ENVO:00002010), including plankton (ENVO:xxxxxxxx)" | depth 5 m
GATCTTACCACCTACGTTGGTGTCCGGAATCATTGAACCACTACACTATTCCAAAGAAGGAATGGTCACGGAAGAAGACTTAAGAGGGCTGGCGCAAGAGCACATAGAGGCCGGTGCCAAACTGACGGAAACCTCCGCTGGCGACTTCAAAGGGTTCACTTTAGCATTTGGTTCGGACAATGAATTTTGGCAGCTATGGTATGTGGCCAGTGGGCCAACGGCTCTGTTCATCACATACAACTGCCAGGCAGTCGACCGTGACGCTGAGATCGAATCGATCAAAAGCATGGTCTCAAGCTTGGCTGCAATTTATACCAGTAGGTGAGGCCGACCGGTACTCCGCTACGCTCTGTCCTGTCAGCTTACCCAAGGCGTTAAGAGGCGAGCAGTAAATGCAACAATTGCAGACAATCGAAGACCAGGTTATTTCGGCAGTACAAGACTTTGCAAACTCAATTCGTTCAGGAAGCAAAGTCGTGGCTGATATGTCTGCACTGATTGATGTAACCGATAATTTGCCTCTTTCCAGCTTTGACTACTGGGAGCGTTTGATTCGCTCTGAGTTTTCTTCGGCGTTAAGAGAGTCCAGCACTCCGAAATGGAAGGTTTGGTCAAAGCCCAAGGAATTTATAACCTGGCTTGACCTGATTAGCTGGGATGGTTACAGGCGAGAAAAAGCTCTACGAGCCCTGTCAGGGGCCGCGCCGAATGCATTCTTTTTTTCTCTAGCAGTTCGCAGGCTTAATGATTGGGTGCCTCAAGTTCGCAAGGCTGCAAGAGAAAAACTACCAGAGATAGCAGGATCTACAGATCCTGATTATGTCGTTGAGGCGCTAAGCATTGCGCTTTCCAATTGGAACTCTTGGGGCAGGATCGAAGAAGGAGATAAAGAAGTTCTTCTTCAAATTATCTGTGAAGAGAAAATTGCAAAGTCTCTTCGTTCTAAGTTGATTTCATCGGCTTCTGGGCCTATGCCATCGCTCTTTTCTCAACTTGGCCGGACACCGATTCTTGACGAAAAAATGGAAGAAATAGCTAGTTTTGCGATTCAGCCGTCGGTTCGAGCTAAAGCATACCGCAGCCTATTTGAAGGGCGGATTGTATGGATGGAAGGCCGGAAATGGGAGTGGACCGATATACGTTATTGTGAAGGCCGGCTAAAGCCTGTCGTTGCTGAGCGCAAGCTGAATGTTAAAGCTCCAATGCTCGAACTATTGAAAAAATCATCTGAAGATCGATCATCTATCGTAAGGCGAGTTTCAGCTGAGATTCTGATACGAGAGCTAGACAGTTTAGGTTCTGTTGCCAGGACGTTTACTGAGCGTTTTATCTCGGATAAATCTCGGCCCGTATCTGAAAGGGGTGAGTTCGCATTAAAGAAACTTGATGAGGCGGAGCGTGCCACTACCTCTTAACAAGAGCATGTTGTCGGACTGGTTTTCCGCTGTGCTCCAAACTAGCCGCAAATGCGAGCGTTAAACGTCACAAGGAAGTTTTCGTGGAATTTCTGTTAATACTGCTCATCCCACTTGGATTTATTGGAGTTTTCCTTGCGGCTCCCTTTTGGATCTCTCGGGTTACGAAAGCCGAGCATGAAGAGGTACTTACTGAAGCCCAAAACTATGAGGGAAAGGAGAGAGACGAGTTCATAGAAGCACAGCGAAAAGACAAACGCCTTGGCGAATACAGCAAGAGCCTCTCTGGAGGAGCGGTACTTATCTTCATAGCCGGATTTGCTCTGCTGTCAGGGGAGCTTTCGATTCGCGGAGGCGACCCAATAGTAAGCCAAGCTAATGGCGATGATCGATTCTTTGCTTTTGTAGGGACTATTTTGGTTTTGGGTGTTTTGCTTGCTGGATACGGGTTGATAGGGAAGTGGAAAAATGGAACGTAAAACAAGTCATGGAAGACGGACGCCTAGGACGCCCCGCGTCGTTCAGCGTTACAGGGAATCACAAAGCAGATCATGAGAAGGGAAGCGTTAGTCGAGCATATTGAACTCAACCCTCTCGGAGAATTCCTGATGGGGTGTGATGCCTACGGCATGACGATCAAAACGAATTTTGGTGAAATTGAGACGTTTAGGGATGTCCCGGTCATGATTGGACAAACCGATTACTCGAAGTTTGTTGAGCAGTCGTCATGCAAAGGTTATCTCTTGATCAAAGGTGCGTTTGCCACCTACATCGTGGATATCAAAGATCAAACCATTAGCGTTTACAGAGCTACTGTGCGTGGCGTTAACAATGAGTGGTGTGACGAAAACCCGATCTACGGCAAAGAAACTCGTCACGTTCAGGGCTTTAGCCGTCACTACCATCTCCAGTTTCCCTTCGTAAGAAAGGATCGTTTTCATCAGGTTTTCCGAGACTATGAAGCCCTGCGTAGGCGTCAAATTCAGGAACTGACCGATGCCCTGTAACAAGTTAATTAAGTTGGTTCCGGCCTTCGGTCTCCACCGGACGCCCCTGTCGAGCCGCCGTTTATTTCAGCGTTATCTTTAAGAAGAACTCACCACATGGAGGTATCTATGCACATTGGACTAATCGGTGGTATCGGACCAGCCGCAACAGAGTTCTATTATCGTAACTTGGTGAAAGCCGATCAGGCATCAGATGGTGATAGCCGTATGGAGCTGACCATTTGCCATGCCCAAGCGAGCGATTTGATACGCAACATTCAGGCTGGCGATGTCGATGCGCAGGTCAGGATTTTTGAAGTATTGGCTAATCGTTTGAGCGCGGCTGGTGCCGAAGCATTGGCGGTGACGTCAATAGCTGGACATTTTTGCATTTCCAAACTGGAAAAAGTATCACCCATTCCCATTATCAATGCGTTGTCTGGACTCGAAAGCGCATTAATTCAAAACGGCTACACAAGGGTGGGCGTATTGGGCAACAAGGTGGTCATGGAGACACGGCTGTTCGATAGCTTTCGAGAGACCGAAATCATTGTCCCGCCTGGCGATAGCCTAAACAAAGTCCATGAAGCCTACATGAGCATTGCTGTTTCTGGTGCTGCAAACGAAGACCAAAGAGAGACCATATTTCAGGCTGGCAAGAAGATGTGTGACGAGCAAGGTGCTCAAGCTGTTGTTCTTGCTGGCACAGATCTTTTCGTGGCCTTCAATGGGTATGAATGCGGGTTCAAATACGTTGACAGTGCTTTGGTCCACATTGATGCCATTCACCGAGCTTCAATGGAAAACTTAGATAACAAATCGCTCTAGTTCGCGGTCTACGGCCGCCAAATGCCCTTTTCATTGCGGCTTTGCCTCCCTTACAAGGACTCCGCAAAGCTTCGCGCTATGGATGCTTAATTGAGATACACGTGCAGATGCTGTGGTTACAAAACTCTGGACGAGCCGTCTGGCGGCACTTACGAAATTTGTGAGTTATGCGGATGGGAAGATGATGGTGTTCAGAGCTCAGATCCAGACTACGTGGGCGGTGCAAATGGCATGAGTTTGCGAGAGGCGCAGCATGCATTTTTAGCCGAAACACCTGAAAGTAAAGATTACCAAAAAGACGAAAGTTGGCAGTTGCTTGAAGCCCCAACCAATAGCGGCCAACTGAAGCGTGACAAAGTAGATTTCGTCGTTGATCCTCGGGGAAATGTGAAAGACGCATAATCAATGCAGGCACGGCGACGCTCATTGCATTGCGCCTTCGGCTCCGTTCCATGGCTGCGCATGCTGTAAGCGTCATACAGTAGAAGGATCTGAGTCAGATGAGCTTGAAACAACATTTTGAACTGATGGCCGAATACAATCGGTGGATGAATGGGAAGGTATATGGAGCCGCAGGCAACCTGAGCAAAGCGGCTCTTTTGGAAGATCGAAGCGCCTTCTTTGGGTCAATATTGGGTACGCTAAATCATATCGTTGTTGGGGATACGATTTGGCTCAAGAGGTTTGCTGCGCATCCAGCAAGCGCTGAAGCGCTACGTGGAATCACTGAGCTAGCGGCTCCCAAAAACCTCAACCAAATAATTTTCGAAGATCTTGATGAGTTGTATAGCCACCGAAAGTGGCTAGATGAGAAAATCATCAAATGGATTTCAGGGCTTACTGATAGTAATTTGGATTTTATTCTCAGCTATCAAAATACCAAGGGTGTGCCCGCCACCAAACGATTTTCCTCCTTGATCTATCATTTCTTCAACCATCAAACTCATCACCGAGGGCAGGTAACTACGCTACTTTCGCAATCTGGCGAAGACGTTGGGGTAACGGATTTGCTAGCACTAATCCCGAATCGGAACAATGTATAACCAGGGGCTCCAGCGAACCGGTTTTCCGGCGCGGTGCGCCTCCAAATCGACCACTGAGCCCAGGTGTTACACATTGCAGGAGGCATCGTGATAGTCATCTATGGAATCAAAGAACACCTTAACCCGATCAAGGCTCAGCTCTCTGAGGTCATTCACGGATGTATGCAATCCGTACTTGGGATGCCGGAAGACAAACGGGTTCATCGTTTTATCCCTATGGAAACCGAGGATTTTTATTATCCTGGTGGCAGGACACCCGCTTACACGGCCATCGAGATCAATATGATGCAGGGTCGAAATCCCGAGACCCAAAAGGCCCTGATCAAGGAACTCTTCAAGAAGATTGAGTCCGTGGTTGGCATATCACCCGTAGATGTTGAAGTCACGATCAAGGAGCAACCGCCACACTGTTGGGGCTTTCGTGGCATGACTGGAGATGAGGCGTGTGACCTCAAGTATTCAGTCAATGTGTAACAAGGCAATCAAATTCGTTCCGGCCCAAAGGCCCCCCACCGGAGGCCCTTTTCAGGGCGCCTTTTATTGCTGGCGTGAAGCACAGGGAGAGAGCGGTGTCATTGTTTGAAACAGAGAGGTTGGTTGCAAGGAAGCTATCCCATCAGGATGTCCCGGTGCTCACCGCAATGCTCAGTGATCCGGAAGTCATGAAATTCTCCGTTCGCGGAGTTTGCGACGAGGAAGCTACTCGAAAGTTCGTTGATTGGTGCCTTGAGTGTTACGCCTCTCAGGGAATAGGGCCATGGGCATTTTGTGAGAAGGAGTCTGGGCATTTTATCGGCTTCTGTGGCATTGGGCCTGAGTTGGTTGGCGATGTCGAAGAATTCAATCTAGGTTATCGGCTGGCGCGCAGGTTCTGGCACCAGGGGTATGCCACAGAAGCTGTAAAAGGTGTTCTCCAGTATGCTTTCGATCAAACACACCGCGAGTCGGTAATTGTTATTATCGAGCCGGAGCACACAGCCTCTGTTAGGGTGACGGAGAAGGTTGGGTTCAGAGATTATACGATTCGAGAATTCCATGCCCGAGCTGTGCGGGTATATCGAATGACGTGCGACGACTGGGCATTGCATAACAAGTTGTCGTAGATCGTTTCAAGCCTGGCGGCCCTGCACCGGATACACTGCGCTCCGTAGTCGCCACTGAACCAAGGCGTTAAATATCAGCTGAATATGGGTCGCATACGGAAGTTTCTTCATGACGCTGGAAGGCTAAAGCCCTACTATCGATTCTGTTCAAATGTAGCTTCGGGTTCGGGAATAGTGATCGGTATTGGCCTATGGTACTTCACTTTGGTTCCGCTCTTGGCGACCTCGTTTGAGATTGATGTCGCTGAAGCAGCACAACCCGGCGATCCGACCGCATTCTTTGCGGTCACAATGGTTTTGCTATTGGTCGTGGCAATGATCATTTGCGTCCAGGGAGTCTTTTTGGCTCTGGTGTTACTTGGTCGCTTGAGGTTTGCTGATGTGATGTCGGTAATCTGGCGTTTGCGTTACCCTCGGAGTTGGGTCAATTATTAACAAGCCGCGTCACTCGAACGGCAGTGGTGGGCGATAGCTTCGTTAAAGATATTAAGCCCGCAATGTGGTTAGGTCTTAAGGCTATCTGGTTGACCCAGGAAAATGCACCTCGGGGAACTGAGGTTCGGGTCTTCAGGAGCTTGCGAGACTTGTGCATGTAACCAGGTTGATGGCTACGATGCCGGCATCACGTTGATCTGGAATGCGGCCCTTTGGTTCCTATGCCACAAACTCTACGCACTAACTGGATGATGAACGTGACTAAAACTCTGTATTTACTGCTGGTGTGTGTCTTGGTTGCTGGCTGTAGCAGCAAAGCCGTGTATGACAATGTGCAGCGAAACAACCGACAGGAATGTGTCAGTGTGCCACCCCCTCAGTATGATGAGTGCATCCAACGTTCCAGTAAGTCATACGAAGAGTACGAGAGGGATCGGTCTGAGGTACTCAAGTCTGAACCATAGAACCGTGGGCGGGAAAATCGGGCTCATTATGTGTTTACCTTTCGCAGCCTTTCCGCCGCAGTGGTGGCACCCCGAAAACCCGCTTGTAAGCTCTCGAAAACGCCGCTTCGGATTGGTACCCCAGCTCTTCAGCCAGCTCGGTCAGTGTCACGGGTGATTGAGCAATTCTGAGACGCGCCAGGTTCATCCTCCATTCGGTCAGGTACTGTTTTGCTGAAGTGCCTATCACCTCGGTAAACCGGGCGGAAAACCCCGAGCGGGACATGCCCGCGTGCTTGGCCAGCCGGCTGACTGTCCAGTCAGCCTCAGGGTGTGCGTGTATGGCCGCCAGAGCCTTGCCCAGTTTCGGATCTTTCAGCGCGCCCAGCCAGCCTTTGCTGGCTTCCGCGCTTGAGTTGATCCAGTGTCGTATGGCCTGAATCACGATGATATCTGCCAGGTGGGCCATCACTGTGACTCCGCCGGGTGATAGTGCGCGGGCTTCCTGCTCCATCAGTTGTATCAGCGTTGTAAGCTCGGCGGGCAGGGCGCCATCGTCGCCTTTGATGTGAATGCACTGTGGCAATTCACGAATGAGCTTCTGAGCCGCAATCTGGTCGAAGCCAAGCACGCCGCAGGTCAGTCGGGTTTCTTCTTCGCCCGTGCGCTGTTCTTCCGTGCCGGCCCCGCCATAGCGCATGAACTCAAAGCGGTCTGTCAGCCGGGTGACGGGAATATCAAAAAAGGGCTCGCACGGCTGATTGTTACTATGGGAGATACAGTGGCCTTCCCCTTTGGGTACCAGCGCCAGGTCGCCCGTTTTAAGGAGCAGGCTATCCTGGTCTTTGAAACGCAACCAGCAGCTTCCCTGGGTGACGATGTGAAACATCATTTTGCCCCCGAGCGGCGGCATCTCCATGCCCCACGGGCTAATCAGTTCGGCAGTCGCGTAGACGGTACCGTCCATACGAAGTGAACACAGCGTCTCGCCGAGTGGATCGGAGGTTGTCGGCATGCGCCGCTCAAGTTCAGGGATCATTGTTTCTCACGGGTTTTGGACGATCTGCAAAATATAGTAGATAGAAAAGCATTAAGCATCAGTTTTTGTCCTCGTAAACTGGAACCTTCAGTGATCGTTTAACGAGGACCAAACCATGACATCAGAAGTCGTCGCTGTTGTTGGCGCCACCGGTAAGTCCGGTTCCAGGGTATTGGCAAAACTGGGTGAGATGGGGCTGGAGGCGCGCGGCCTGTCACGCTCTTCCCCTATCCCCTTCGATTGGGCAGACCGCAGTACCTGGGCCGCGGCACTTCAGGGAGTGCGTGCTGCCTACGTTACGTATTTCCCGGATCTCGCGGTGCCGGCGGCGGAAACGGATGTGCGTGCCTTTGTGGCGGAAGCTAAACAGCAGGGTGTGGCGCACCTGGTGTTGATGTCGGGGCGTGGAGAGGCCGGCGCACGGCGGGCAGAACAGGTACTGGAAAGCAGCGGGTTGGACTGGAACGTGGTTCGCGCCAGCTGGTTTATGCAGAACTTCAGTGAAAGCTTTATGCTGCAGGGCCTGCAGGCGGGTGAGCTGGTGCTCCCCAGGCCCAACGCCAGAGAACCATTCATCGATGTGGATGACCTGGCCAGTGTGGCGGTAGCGTCGCTGACCAATCCCGCATTGAAAAACCAGGTATTGGAAGTTACCGGTCCGGAGCTGCTCTCGTTCGAGGAGTGTGTGCATGCGATTGCTGCGGCCACTGGCCGTGAGATCCGGTTTACGCCGTTACCGGTGGAGGCCTATCTGGATGGCGCCAGGGCGCTGGGTATGGCAGACGACATGGCGTGGCTGATCAACGAACTGTTTGTGAACATTCTTGATGGCCGCAATGAAAGCACCACTCAAACGGTTGAAGAAGTGCTGGGGCGGCCTGCGCGCCGGTTCAGAGACTATGTCACTGACGTTGTGCCTACGGGGGTGTGGTGATTGGGTGATCGCTTGCTTGAGGTTCGATATTGTCTGTGTCCGGAGTTTATGAAGAAGTTTATGGTTTTGTGAACTTTCCACGATAGACTCAGAGGACTGACGATAATACTGGATTGACAGCCAGTGTTGACCGAAAGGAGCCCTCAGCTGCATGCCGCGCACGGTATTGATAATCGAAGACAATCCCGGTATCGGCGAACTGGTCCGCATGCAGGTATCCGACCTGGGCATGACAGCGGTTCTTCGGGACCGGGGCGACAGCGGCCTGGCGCGTTTCCGGGACGGTGGTATTGACCTGGTGATTCTGGACCTCATGCTTCCGGGCCTGGATGGCCTGGCGGTGTGCCGGGAAATACGCTCCAGTGCGGGTTATGTGCCGGTGCTCATGCTGACCGCCAAGAGCACCGAGCTGGACAGGGTGCTGGGGCTGGAAATGGGGGCGGATGACTACCTCACCAAGCCTTTCAGCGTGGCGGAACTGTCCGCTCGCATCAAAGCTCTGTTCCAGCGCGTGGACGCGCTCTCCCGGAAGAGCTCAGCCGAAGACGATGTGGCGGAGATTGAGGCGGACGGGCTGCGGATTGATCCGGTTCGGCGCCGGGTGTTCCTGGAGTGCCGCGAGCTCGATCTGACCGCCCGTGAGTTCGATCTTCTGTGGCACTTTGCTTCCCATCGTGGCCGGGTTTTCAGCCGGGCCCAATTGCTGGATGCCGTCTGGGGGTACAATCACGACGGCTACGAGCACACCGTAAACACCCATATCAACCGCCTGCGTAACAAGATTGAGCCCGATCCGGCCGAACCGCGTTACGTTCAGACGGTCTGGGGCGTGGGCTATCGGTTTATGGATTAACCATGGGCCTTTCCGTGCTTCGAACCCTGTATGCGAGGCTGGCCATTGGTCTGTTCCTGCTGCTGTTGGTGGTGGGCGGGCTATTCACTTTGCTGAGCCTGGCCTCGGTCAGGGAGTATTCGGCTGCCGTTAACCAGCAACTGAACCGGAATCTGGCGCAGAATCTGGTCTCTGACCGAAACCTGGTCACCGATGGCCAGTTGAATCGGGATGCCCTGAAGCAGCTGTTCGAGCTGTATATGACGATCAATCCCAGCCTTGAGATTTACCTGTTGGATACCGACGGGGCCATTCTTGCCTATTCCGCCGATCCGGACCGAATCAAGCGCAATCGGGTATCCCTCGGACCAATCCAGACACTGCTCGAAAACCCGGACGCCTATCCTCTGCCGGGGGACGACCCTCGTAGTCATGATCGGCAAAAAGTGTTCTCTGTGACCCCCGTTCCCTCGGCAGCCGCCCCTGCCGGCTACCTTTATGTGGTTCTGAGGGGCGAAGAATTCGACCTCGCGGAGAGCATGGTTCACAGCAACCGGTTGTTGCAGATGGGCGCAGGCGCCCTGGCGGTGAGCCTGCTCGTGGGGCTCCTGGCCGGGTTGGTGTTCTTCCGAATGTTAACGCGGCGGCTGTCCCGGCTGACTGAACGGGTGGAGTCGTTTGAACGGGAATTGTCCTCGGAACAAAGCCCTCCACTGGCCGAGAAGGGCGACGACATTGATTACCTGGCCTCTCGGTTTGATCTCATGGCGCGCCGCATTGTGGCGCAGCTGGACCTCCTGAAGCACAAAGACGCCCAGCGTCGACAGCTGGTTGCTCAGGTGTCTCACGATCTTCGAACACCGCTGGCGTCAATTCAGGGCTACCTGGAAGCGCTGCGGATGAAGCATGAGACCCTGGAAGCTGAGGAGCGAGGCCGGTTCCTGGCGGTGGCCCTGTCAGAAACACACCGGTTGGGCAGGCAGGTTGAGGAGTTGTTCGAACTGGCCGCCCTGGATGCCCGTGAAAAACAGCCGGATATCGAGCCGTTTGTCATGGCTGAGTTGCTCTACGACGTCGTTCAGAAGCATAGGCCTGCGGCAGAACGAGCTGGTGTTGAACTCACCATTTCGGCGACAGAGACCGAGAGCGTGCTGGCGGATATCGCGATGACAGAGCGGGTTCTGGACAATCTCATCAGCAATGCCATCGCCCATTCTCCGCGGAATACAAGAGTCATACTCACGATGTCAGTACGGGATGGTGGAGCAGAGATCACTGTTGCTGATGCTGGGCCTGGCATCCGCCAAGAAGACCTTGGCCAGGTGTTTGACCCCTTCTACCAGGCCGCCGGAGCCGAACGCACCGGGCATGCCGGCCTGGGACTTGCGATCGCCCAGCGCTTGGTCGTCCTGCAGCATGGCAGGCTCTCAGCGCACAATGCGAACGGTGCTGTCTTTACCCTCTGGCTACCGTTAGCTTCCTCCAGCTAGCTTTCCGCTGCGTTATAGATTTGTGATAGTTGCTGAACGTTTTTGTGAATTCAGATCGCTAGGCTGCGATTATGGATTCAAGCGAGGAGAAGTGTCATGAAACGCAAAGTTATAGGCCTGTTTTCCGCCCTGGCGCTGGTCTCCGCCGCCGGTCTTTTTGCGGCACAGGTGGCAGCAGAGCGAGTGGATAGTGCAGGTAATGCCTACGCACCGGATGATCCGGATCTGGCCGTGGCGACCTTTGCTGGCGGCTGTTTCTGGTGCGTGGAAGCCGGCTACGAAAAGATTCCTGGTGTTGTCGAGGCAGTGTCTGGCTACGCTGGTGGAGAAGAAAAAAGTCCGACCTATAAACAGGTCTCTTCCGGGCGTACAGGCCACACTGAAGCCGTCCAGGTATATTACGACCCGGACAAAATGACCTATGAAGGCTTGCTGGCCGGCCTCTGGCGAATGATGAATCCGACCGACCTGGAGGGCCAGTTCGTTGACCGTGGTCGGCAGTACCGGCCCACCATTTTTTACCACAACGAGGAGCAGAAGCGCCTCGCAGAGGCGGCAAAGCAGGCGCTGGAGGCTTCCGGCGTCTATGACAAACCGGTGGTGATCCCCATTGAGCCGCTCAAGAGATTCTATCCGGCGGAGGAATACCACCAGGACTACTACAAGAAGAATCCGGTCCGCTACAAGTTCTATACCTTCAATTCGGGGCGTTATCAGTTTATTGAAGAGGTCTATGGCGAGGATTATGAGCTGGACTTCTCGCGCTATCAGCCCAATACCGGAGTCAATGACTCGATGCCTGCGGAGGCCGATCCGACAGAAGCGGCGGCAAGCGGGGGTTTTAACCCCGAACGTTTTCAAAAACCGGATGACAAGACTCTTCGGCAGCGTTTGACGGAAATGCAGTATGAGGTCACGCAGGAGGATGGTACTGAACCCGCCTTCAACAATACCTACTGGGACAACACCAGGGCGGGGCTTTATGTGGATGTCGTTTCCGGTGAGCCGCTGTTCTCCTCACGGGATAAGTACAAGTCCGGTACCGGCTGGCCTAGCTTCACTCGCCCGATTACGCCAGAGGCAGTGGTAGAACGTGAGGACAAGTCGTTTTTCATGACCCGGACGGAGATTCGCAGTGCCCATGCTGATTCTCATCTGGGCCATGTCTTTGACGATGGTCCGGCGCCGACGGGATTGCGCTATTGTATGAATTCCGCAGCCATGAAGTTCATCCCGCTGGAGCAAATGGAAGCCGCGGGGTATGGCAAATGGATCGACGCTGTCGAGTAAGATTGCGCGATAATAGCGTCGGAATAATTTACATAACTGGCTTTCTGTTCTAATAAAGGTGTTTTATATCAATAAGATATAAATAGGCACGCTATGTGCTTCCTTGCTGGCAACGTCATTATCTCTGGAAGAACCAAATAAGGAAGTACAGATGAACAAGTTGGGCAAAGCGCTTTCTGTTGTTGTAGTGTCCGGGCTCGCTAGCGTTGCCAACGCGGGTGTTATTGAAACCGTATCTGGCTGGAATGGCTCCAGCGAAATAGCCGCCTTCGGTGAATCTAACAGTGCTACGTACGGACAAACCTTCAAGGTGGGCGGTTCTGAAACCCAGCTGGATAGCTGGACGTTCTTCCTGAACGACAGAGTGAACCCCGATTACGTGGACTTTGCTTTCTATGTAATGGACTGGGATGCTGCCACCACCCGCGCGACCGGCTCCGTGCTTTTCCAGAGTGCCGCTGTGTCCTCAACCAACAACGGTGGTCTTGATGGTATGGAAGAGTTTACCTTCAACACCGGCGGGTTGAATCTTGTCGGGGGTAACGACTACATCGCGTTTATCAGTTCGACCGGCTTGTTCGATGGCCAGACTGGTACCGCCTATGCAGGCTCCCTGCGTGACGAGTCTGCCTATCTGGACGGTGGCTTTTTCTGGCAGAACAACGGCAATAGTGCCGGTACCTGGGATACCCAGAGCTGGAGTTCCGGGTCGAACTACGGCGACCTGGCGTTTTCAGCCTCCTTCTCGTCCGCCGCGAAAGTGCCTGAGCCAGCCAGCCTTCTTTTGCTCGGCCTTGGTCTGGCTGGGCTGGGCTTCTCGCGCAGAACGAAAGCCTGATCCCATTGAAGACGGACGCCGGCACACTATGTGCCGGCTTCGTTCCATTCAGGGGGTTGCGTTAACGCACCCGGACCTGATCGCCGTCTTCCAGGCCACGGCCGGGGTGCCGGACCACCCGAACGCCCTCCTGCAGTCCCTGCGTTACCTGGGTCATTAAACCGTTGGATGGTCCTGTCGTGACTGTCTGGTGTCTAGCCGTTTCGCTCTCAACCATGAAAACCGCAGAAGCGCCGTTGTATTCGAAGATAGCTGAGGTGGGTACCTGCAAGGTGTCTTCGCTTTGCCACAGGATAAAGTCAGCGTCCACCCGGTAGCCGTCTCCCAGCTGTCGCCACTGCTCCCGTGGGCTGACCATATCGGCAATAACCTGAACCCGTTGTTCTTCCACGCCCAGAGCGGATACATCCTCAAACCCGATAGGCTCGATACGACGAACCGTTGCTTCCAGTACCGGCCCGCCCCAGCCACTCAGTCGCACGCCAAGGCCGGGTTCCAGTTTGACGGCATCAAAACTCAAGACCTCGACCACCACTTCCAGAGCGCCAGGGTCTCCGACCTCCAGTATCGGCTCGCCGGCCTGGATGACGCCCTCGCTCTGGCGAACCAGAGCCAGAACCGCGCCGTTAACCGGAGAGCGCACGGCGACCCGCTCGGCAGGTTTCTGACCATTGGAGGACGCGGTTGAAATCTGCAGCCGGGTTTGAGCGGCGGCCAGTTCATGGGCGGCCACCTCTTCATCAAAGCGGGCGGAACGCAGGATTGCCTGTGCCCGGGCTGCCGTGGATTTCGCCTGTTGTAACTGTTCGGTGGAGACAAAGCGGGATTCTTCCAGAGCGAGCAGGCGCTGGTATTCATTCTGAGCGAACTCAGCATCAGCCTCCGCCGCCTGAACCTTTTGTTGGATGGATTGAAGTGCTGCCTGGGCGGCGGCTGCCCGAGCCTCGGCTTCGGCGCGGGTCCGGGCGTCCAGGATGCTGGCGGGCGTCGGGTCCACAAACGTCAGTAGCTCCCCGGGAATCACCGCGTCGCCTACGTCCAGCTGAACCCGGTGAATATAGCCGGCCACAGGGGAGGAAATCAGATAGCGATCTTTGACCCGGGTTTTGCCCTCTTCAAGAATGGTCACTTCCATGGGGCCGCGCTCGACGGGGGCAAGGTCAACCCAAACGGGCTCTGGCCGCAGGATAAGCGCGAAGACGATGGCGGCTACTGAGGCCATCAAAAGCCAGAAGGCCCATTTTCCTTTTGAGATGCGTTGTGTCGCCATGTTGGGTCCCATGTGAGTGTGTGTGCATTATTCCCGGGTTTTCAGAACCGCGACAAGGTCCAGTTTACGAAGTCGCCACCAGGTGATGAAGCCGGAAATCAATGCCGACAAAATGACCACGTTGGCCGCCAATGCCAGGGTTTGGCCGGTCAGGACCAGGGGAACGCGATAGAGTTCGGTCTGCATCGCGGTAACCACAAAACTTGCCAATCCAAAACCAACCGCCCAACCCAGAGGAATTCCCAGTAACAGCAGTATGGCCAGTTCTCCGAGCAGAATGTGGGCGACTTCGTTGTGGCTGTACCCCAGTACTCTCAAGCTCGCCAGGTCTCGCCCTCGTTCGGCCAGGGAAATCCGCGCGGTATTGTAGATCACACCAAAAGCAATAATGCCGCCGAGCAGGCTGATGATGAAGGTGTAGGTCAGGAAGGTGCGCGCGAGAGTCTCGAAGAAGCTGTCGAGCATTGCCTGTCGCAGATTGGTGGCCATCACTCCCGGCGTATCCCGGAGTTCCTGGTAGACGGTGTTGGTTTGCTCCGGCGCCAGATTCATCAGCATCTGGTTCACTCTCGGGCCTTCACGCAGCGCCTTGTTCATGGCGGTCAGATTCATGTAGGCGCCCACACCGAGGAACTCGCTGGTAACGCCAGCCACCGTGAGGTCCAGTTCCGGGCGTCGGCCTTCCAGCACTCGCACCCGAACTGTGTCTCCGGTCTCAACATTCAGGGCCTTGGCCAGAAAGTCGGTTACCAACAGGCCGGCAGAAGGAATGGCCACGTTCTCCAGATCCTGGTTAACCACAAATTGCAGTTTGGCGTCCCGGGGCAAGCCGGTGAGCACCGTGCGCCATCTGCGGTGTTCGTTAACCAGCTCTACGGTAACGGCCCGGCGTCCTTCGACGTAACGCACACCGGATTGGCGCGCCATTCCGTAAAGTGCGGTCGGGTTGACCGGGTCGGTGAGTGTGGCGGTCAGGTCCTGCTTCTGCACCCGGGCGAATTGGGTGTGCACCATCAGCGAAACAGAGCTGAACTGAAAATTGCCCACCACCACGATGGCCGTGGCCATGGCAATGCCAAATACCGAGAGGGCGGTTCGGCCTGGCTTGCGGGCGAGCTGCCTGACGATCATGCGTGAAGGCTGATGAAAGCGCACCCAGCCCAGCAGCCGTTCGGTAATGGTAATCCGGTATCGGGCGGGGCTCTCGGGCTGCATGGCTTCCGCCGGGGGCAGGGCGGCCGCAGCGCGGATGGAGCGCCAGCCGCCGAGCAGTGCAACTGCCATGCTGATCAGGGCCAGTAACGCCAGCCACCAGGGATTGATTCGGAACAGTAGCGAAGGGAAGCGGTAGTAATCCATATACAGCTCTCCCAACCGATGCCCCAGCCAGAGGCCACTGGCGCAGCCGATGGCAAGCCCGGTAAACGCAATGGCCAGCACCAGTTGGCTATAGTGCCAGCCGATCTGGCCATTGCTGTAGCCGAAGGCTTTGAGAATGGCGACGATTTCCCTCTGGGTACTGATCAGGCGTGTCACCACCACATTGAGCAGAAACATGGCGACGCCCATAAAAATGGACGGAAAGATAATCGCCATGGCCTTCAGCTGCTCGAGCTCGTCACTGAGAAAACGGTGTGAGAACTGGTCAGCCCGGGCGAACGCACCGGTACTGCCGTAGCGCGCCAGCAACCGGTCCAGTGGGTCGATCACATCTTCCACAGGATGCCGCGGGTCGATCTGCAGCACCAGACTGTTGAAGGCACCCCGCATGTCCATGGCGGCGGCCAGTGCTTCCTGATTCAGCCAGAGCACGCCAAAGCGCTGATAATCCGGAAGCATGCCCCCCGGAGGTATCACGTAGATGAATTCCGGCGACTCGACAATGCCCACGATTTTCAGGGTTTGTTGTCGGCCATTGATGATGGCGTTGAAACTGTCGTCCAGAGTGAGCTGGTGCGCATCCGCGAAGCTGCCAATGATTGCGACTTCATTGGCGTGGGTGGCGCTTGGCAGTCGACCTTGCCGGACATACAGCTGGTTTACCTCGGGTTGGCCGGCCGGAGGAACAGACACCAGGTGGGCCGACACAGGTTCATCGTAATCGGGGAGATTGAGCTTTGCGGCGCCTTCCACCCGGCCGCTCAGGCGGGTCACACCCGGTAGCTCGGAAACCGTTTGCAGCACATGGCGGGGGGCCCGTTTTACCGAAACGAAAACATCAGCAAACTGGTGCTCCTGATAGTACTGATCCCGGGTGGCTGTCAGGGAGGAGTAATTGACCAGAGACATCAGGCAAACCGCGATCCCGCCCGCAATCACCAGCGCGATCGCCAGCAGCTGGCCGCGCATCTGCCAGATTTCCCGTCTCAGTTTGGTGTGCAGTACGCTCGGCCCGAAAATCATGGCATCACCAGCTCAGGGTGTTCGGGTCCTGGCGTTCTGAGTTGCGGTGCTCACCGCTGATCACGCCATCTGAAAGGGTGATCACTCTGTCCGCCATGTTCGCGATTGAAGCATTGTGGGTGATGATTATCGTGGTCGTGCCGGTTTCCCGGTTTGCCCGTTCCAATGCCGCGAGGACCAGTATACCGGTGGCCGAGTCCAGTGCTCCGGTAGGCTCATCGCACAGCAGCACCCGGGGTCGCTTGGATATGGCTCTGGCAATGGCCACTCTTTGTTGCTCGCCACCGGAAAGCTGAGCCGGGAAATGGTCCAGGCGACTGGCCAGGCCCACCATGTCCAGGGCTTCTTCCGGCGCCATGGGGTCACGGGCAATCTCGGTCACGGCGATGACGTTTTCGCGGGCGGTCAGGCTGGGGATGAGGTTGTAGAACTGAAACACGAACCCGACATAATCCCTGCGATAGCGGGTAAGCTCCCGGTCTGAGGCGCCGGCCAGGTCGATGTCCTGATAACGAACTTCGCCGGTGGTGGGCACATCCAGTCCGCCCAGAATGTTCAAAAGCGTGGATTTGCCTGAGCCTGAGGCGCCAAGCATCACTACCAGCTCCCCAGGATAAAGGCTGATATCGACCCCCCGCAGGGCATGTACTTCCACATCGCCCTGACGGTAGGTTTTGGTCAGGCCTTTCGTTTGAAAGACAGGAGCGGTCCGGTCGGCGTGACACGCCATGGCAGGTTCCATTGCAGTCCAGTTGATCCAGAGCCGAGTATAGCCCAATACCGATGACCGATTATTGATCCCGCGCAGACGTATTCCACGTGCGTACCCGTGCCGGATTCGGTTACAGTCATGCCACTAACCCTGTAAAGCCAATGGGAGAAAACGGAATGAGTGACCCAACTTACACACCTCCGAAAGTCTGGAAATGGGATCCGAACAACGGCGGCAAGTTCTCTAACATCAACCGCCCCATCGCCGGCCCTACCCATGAAAAAGAGCTGCCGGTGGGGGAGCATCCGTTCCAGCTTTATTCCCTGGCAACGCCCAACGGTGTGAAAGCAACGGTCATGCTTGAGGAGCTGCTGGAAAAAGGCATAAAGGAGGCGGAATACGATGCCTGGCTGATTCGAATCACCGAAGGGGATCAGTTCAGCAGCGGGTTCGTGAAGGTGAATCCCAACTCCAAGATCCCTGCCATGCTGGATCGCAGTGTGGACCCGGCCATCCGGGTTTTTGAGTCTGGTTCCATTCTGTTCTACCTGGCGGAAAAGTTTGATGCGTTTCTGCCCAGGGACCCGGCCAAACGCACCGAAACCATGAACTGGCTGTTCTGGCAGATGGGCAGTGCGCCTTTCCTGGGAGGCGGCTTTGGTCACTTTTATGCCTACGCGCCAGAAAAGTACGAGTACCCCATCAACCGCTACACTATGGAAGTGAAGCGCCAGTTGGACGTGCTCGATCGTCAGCTGGCGGATAACCAGTACATTGCCGGTGATGAATACACCATCGCCGACATGGCCATCTGGCCCTGGTACGGAGCCCTGGTGAAAAACATGGTGTACGAGGCGGCCGAATTCCTGGAAGCCCACACCTATACCAACGTGGTTCGCTGGACCGACGAGGTGGCCAAGCGCCCGGCAGTTAAGCGTGGCCGTATGGTGAACAAGGCCTGGGGCGATCTTGCCTCCCAACTGCACGAGCGGCACGATGCCAGCGATTTTGATTTGCGCACCCAGGACAAACTGGAAGGCAACGCCTAAGCCATAAGGAGGACGGATGGCTCTGCCCGACGCACTTACCGAAGACCGGATCTACCATCGGTGCCCGCTGGACAAACTGGATTTTGAAACCACGGAAAGCCTGGAAGATCTGGCTCTGCCATTCGGTCAGGATCGGGCACTGCGTGCCCTGGAATTCGGGGCTAGCATGAAGGCCCAGGGTTTTAACCTGTTCGTATTGGGGCCCTCCGGTGCCGGCAAGCATGAGCTGGTACGGCGGGTATTGGCCAGCCATGCCGCGGAAAAACCGGTGCCGTCGGACTGGTGTCATGTGTTCAATTTTCAGCAATCGGACAAACCCGGGGCCATCGAGCTGCCGCCGGGGGAAGGTCGCATATTCAAGGCCGATATGAGCGAACTGGCCAACGAACTGAAGTCCACCATACCGGCCACTTTTGAAAGCGAGGAGTACCAGGCCCGTATTCAGGAACTGCAGGAAGAGGTTACCCGGCGCCAGCAGCAAGGCCTGTCTGCGATTCAGGAAGAGGCAAACGCCAACAATATAGCCATGCTCACCACCCCGGCAGGTTTTACCTTTGCGCCCATGCGCAACGGCGAGGTGATCGAGCCTGAGGAATACAAGACCTTCTCCGATGAAGAAAAGGAACTGGTGGAATCCAAGGTGGAAGACCTCCAGAAAAAGCTGCAGCAGGCCATACAGCAGGTGCCCCGGCTGCGCAAGGAAGTTCGGGAGCGGGTCCATGCCCTGAATGAGGAAATGGTCCAGCTTACCCTGGGCGGGCCCATGGGTGAGCTGCGCGAGAAGTGGGCGCATGTGCCGGCCGTGGTCGCGCACCTGGACGCGGTTCGAGAGGATGTGGTGGAGCATGCCGAGGCCTTTCAGGATACCGAAAACGGCGCACCGGCAGGGTTGTTGAACCGTTACCGGGTGAATCTGCTGGTGGATAATGCCGAGACCCGTGGGGCCCCCGTCATCTATGAAGATCTTCCCAACCACCAGCACCTGGCGGGCCAGATCGAACACCGGGCCCACCAGGGTAACCTGTACACGGATTTCACCCTGATTCGGGCCGGGGCTCTGCATCGGGCCAACGGTGGCTACCTGATCCTCGACGCTCGGCGGGTACTGTCGCAGCCCATGGCCTGGGAAAGCCTCAAACGCATACTCTTTTCCGGCGAGATCCGCATCGAATCCCTGGAGCGCTTGTATGGCCTCGCCACCACGGTAAGCCAACAACCGGAGCCGATTCCGCTTTCGGTAAAGGTGGTGCTGCTTGGCGACCGGATGTTGTATTACCTGCTGTCCCACTACGATCCGGACTTTCTGGACCTGTTCAAGGTGGAAGCGGATTTTGAAGACGACATGGAGCGGGATGAGGCCAGCTACTTACTCTACGCCCGGATGATTGCCACCATGGCCCGGTTGGCTGGCGTAAGAGCCCTGAACAGGGAGGCGGTTGCCAGGTTGATTGAACACGCGAGCCGTCTGGCCAGCGATCAGAACAAGCTGACGGCCCATGATCGAGTACTGAAAGATCTGCTCACCGAGTCGGACCACTGGGCTGGTGTGGCCAACAGCCCGCAGGTGTGCGCCAGCCATGTTCAGCAGGCCATTGACGAGCGGGACTACCGGGCGAGCCGGGTCCGTGAGCGCAGTCTGGAGCAGATTCGCCGGGGTGTGGTGATGATTGCCACTCAGGGCGAGCAGGTGGGGCAGGTGAATGGTCTGTCGGTACTGCAGTTAGGCGCCACCCGCTTTGGTCAGCCCACCCGAATTACCGCCACGGCGCGCCCTGGCAAGGGCCAGGTGGTGGATATCGAGCGGGAAGCCAAGCTTGGTGGGCCGATCCACAGCAAGGCGGTGATGATTCTGTCCCGGTTCCTGGCCAATCGTTATGCGCCGATGAATGAGCTGTCACTGTCGACCAGTCTGGCCTTTGAACAATCCTACGGTGGCGTGGAAGGGGATTCTGCCTCGGTGGCGGAAACCTGTGTGTTGTTGTCCGCCATCGCCGGCGTTCCGCTCAAGCAGTCCCTGGCGGTTACCGGCTCCATGAACCAGCATGGTGAGGTGCAGGCGGTGGGTGGCGTCAACGAAAAGATTGAAGGCTTCTTCAATGTCTGCCGGCAGGACGGCGGCGTAAACAGCCAGGGTGCCTTGTTGCCGGCCAGCAATGTGGAGCATCTGATGCTGAATGAATCGGTGCGGGAAGCGGTGCAGGACGGAAGGTTCTCCATTTATCCCGTTACCCATATCGACCAGGCCATTGAGTTGTTGACGGGCCTGGAGCCGGGGCAACCGGATGCTGATGGCG
>TARA_B100001057_G_scaffold416590_1_pt1 | contig 20401 bp, 34 predicted proteins | sample TARA_B100001057 | Tara Oceans TARA_B100001057 (sample SAMEA2621839) | marine metagenome | biome: marine biome (ENVO:00000447); feature: surface water layer (ENVO:00002042); material: "saline water (ENVO:00002010), including plankton (ENVO:xxxxxxxx)" | depth 5 m
TATCAAGATCAATCAGAATACCAGCAGTAACACCACCTATCCATGCAAAGTCAAGTGTTCCATGAATTTTCTTCCACTTGTCTCCAAGTTTGTCCATAAGCTGTTGTCTTTTATTCGCAAACCAAGGATGGACATGTCGCATAATAACAAATCCTTCGTTTAAGACCATTAGAGTAAAGCCTATCCAAAAAAGCATTTAACTATACTTCCCTGTCTTAACGAGTTTATCGTAAGCTTTTTTGTCAATTAAACCTTCTTTTAATATTCTGTCGCGATTCTCTAAGTGAGCATCTTCAATATCATCTTTTGATTGACCATGATATTCTACTGCATGACCTTCGGCAATCATAATTTTTGTTAATGGACTCCAAGAATCTTCAGATGGATTATAACAATCAAAATCTCCAAGGATACGACCGAACTTGCCTTTCATATCTTCGCCACCACGACCTACAAACGTTTTGAGGACGGGACTTTTTCCAAGAAGCTCTTTAACTCTTTTCTTTGCTGCCAAGCCAAATAGTTTTTCAATTTTATTACGCGTTCTAGACTCTGGTGTATCAATTCCCATAATACGTACACGCTCGTTATAAAGCCAAATACCAAACCCCAAGTCAATATCGACATCTACTGTATCTCCGTCTACAACTCTTCTTAATTTACTTTTATATTCATACATTTTTATTTTTTTCCCATTGTCATCTTTTCAATCCAGGAAGTATTACGCCCTGCTTTCTTTTCTTCCCAATCTTCAATTGCTTTTTTAATACTGTCTTCAGCTAAAACTGAACAATGTATTTTAATTGGAGGTAGTTCCAAAGAATCAGCTATATCCTTATCTTTTATAAGTTTAGCTTCTTCAATTGTTTTTCCCTTAAGCATTTCAACAAACAAAGTAGATGAAGCAATTGCTGAACCACATCCGTATGTTTTAAATTTAACATCAATGATTTCGTCGTTATCAGGATTTAGTTTTAAATCCAATTTCATAACGTCGCCGCAAGCAGGTGCACCTGTTAGTCCTGTTGCTACATGTGGATCGTTTGGATCAAATCGTCCAACTCCATGTTTTTCAGGGTTATTTAATACATCTTCAAATCTATTTACTACTTTATTGCTATATGCCATATCTTTATTTATTATTATACAAAGGCCTTAACTATAATATATACCAGCAAAACTTCCCATGGAAGTAAAACGATTCCTAAAATTAATAATTTTTTAACGAGGTCGTTTACACCAAACATTTATCCACCATTTAAAATATTTTCTACCTTCTCCATAAGCTGCTGAAGCTAATCTGTTATAAATCACTTACCTTGGCCGCGATACTTTTTAAATGAACGTTTCTTTGATTTGTTCATCGTAGCTCTGCTCTTTGGATTTGCTCCAATACTCGTACCTTTTCTTATGCCGTTATGCGATGATGTATATGCGTTACTTTTTAATGCCATTTGCTTTCTCTCTTAACCAATCTCTATATGGGATTGGATTGTTTCTTGTTTTTATATATTCTTGATACTCTTCTTTGTTCTCTTTTGATTTTGTCATAGTATCAACCCAACCACTAGATGAGTCTTGCCATCTTTTTGAGTTGCCTATCATATCTACCATTGTGATTCGTCTTCAAGTATCTTAACAATTCTTTGCCCTAACTTTCCAAATTCTTTTGTTGTCATACCGCGAGTTGTTTCTGCTGCTGTACCAATACGTATGCCACTTGTTTCTTTAAAGTTTCTAGGATCGTTTGGTATGCCATTTTTATTTACAGTAATACGATGCTTTTCTAAAATATCAGCAGCTTCTCTACCACTTAATTTAGAATTGACTAAACTTACAAGAATAATATGTGAATCGGTTCCACCTGTTAGTACTTCCAATGTTTTTGAATTATGTATTACTTTTGCTAATTCTTTTGCGTTCTCAACTACCTTTTTTGAATACCATTGAAAGTCTCGAGTATTTGCTTCGACAAATGCTTGGGCCTTAGCTGCGATAATATTCATTAATGGTCCGCCTTGAGTACCTGGGAAGATTGCTCCATTTAGCTTTCTTGTATACTCAGGATTGTTCCATAATATAATTCCACCACGAGGTCCTCGTAATGTTTTGTGCGTTGTTGAAGTAACAACATCTGCATATTCTACTGGATTGTCATATACACCTCCTGCGATCAATCCAGAATAATGAGCCATGTCCACTAATAACAACGCACCAACAGAATCAGCTATTGCTCTAAACTTTACCCAATTGATTTGTCTTGGATATGCACTTGCACCAGCAACTATCATATCGGGTTTGTGTTCTTGTGCTAATCGAGCAACTTCATCGTAATCAATTAAACCGTTTTCGTCAACACCGTAAGTATGGGCATTAAACCATTTGCCTGAAATTGTAACAGGAGCTCCATGAGTTAAATGTCCGCCGCTTGCTAAATCCATTCCAAGAATTGTATCTCCTGGATTTAAGAACGCTTTATATACAGCAAGATTTGCATTTGCTCCACTATGTGGTTGAACATTCGCAAATTCACATCCGTATATTTCTTTAAGTTGATTAATTGCCAATGTTTCAATTTCGTCCATGAATTCACAACCATTATAATAACGTGCTCCAGGATAACCTTCTGCATATTTGTTTGTAAATTCTGAACCGCACAATTTCATTACAGCCTTTGAAGCAAAGTTTTCGCTTGCGATAAGTTCTACTGTCAATTTTTGTCTTGACAATTCTTTTTGATAGATCCTATTGATCTCTTCGTTTAACATGTTCCTCTCAGTTTAGTCTGTTTTTCTTTCATAAAGTCATAGTATGTACCAATGTACCGCTTGTCCTCAAAGATCTGAGGTAGTACGTTTGTACTTATATCTTGCTCTATTAGTTTATTATAATACATTGTGATGCCGATGTCAAGGAATTTATATCCTCCATAGTAATCGGTTGCCATCACTTTAGCCTTGTCACAGAATGTGCAAGACCTAGTTCCATAAATGTATATCACTCTTTTGGTGTCTTATCTTTCCAGTCGTTAATGTAGTCAAGCTGTTTTGCCTGAGTCCATTCTTCAGATAATTGTTCATTATCTTCTTTGAATAATTTAAGTACTTTTTCAGTATCAGCAAAATCTACATTAGAAACAGTTTCACCCAACCATCGTTGACTGAATTCTTTTATTTCTTCTGCTTCAACTGATTCCTGAGCCCACTGCTTTGCAAGCTTATCAGTTAACTTAATTTCTTCATTCCACCTTTGTACCTCTTCTCTAGGTACTATGTATCTTTGTTTAAACATTGATACTGTATCAATTATTACATAATCACTTTTCATATTTACCTCTATTAGCGTAACTTTTCTTTTCGTAATTTATCGTTATATGCTGCCTGTGCCATAGCATTAGCTGCATCTTCTACTGCACTTGGTTCTTGTTTAACCAATTTGCGTTCACTCAAAGGCGCGCCAAACGGCCTTTCGTAAACTGTTTTGCCTTTATCAGGACTTTCATAAATCATAGTCATATATTACCTCAATACTAAACTTGTTAAAAATAATGCACCTGTTACTGTTCCAAGAAAACATAACAATAATAAAATAGCGAATATAAGTATATTCTTAGGACTCGGCTCAAATGGAGTTTCAGGTGGTCTACCTACTCCTACTAATGCTTTAAGTACTTCTTTTATCATCCGAAGAAATAACTATTCATAAGCATCACTCCACCCATAAGTAAGAACGCAAGTAATTGAATGATTGTTGGAATGACTACAAACATAACTAATGGATTATAATCCATACGCATCCAATAGTCTTCTTTATGCCATTTTTCTATTGCCTCAGGAGTTGCTTCCTCGTAAGTGCAATCAGTATTTTTTGTCATTATCTAACCTTCTTAGGATCTTATTTATTATCAATTCGGCTTCAGGATATTCTTCCATCATATCGACGACTGTGTCAACCATATCCAACTCTTGAAGATATTTGTTTCGTATAGTACGAAACTGTTTTGCCTTCTCCTGCTGATTCATATAATGCATGTCGTGTAGCATATTTACAAAGGCATTAATTCTTTTCCACCTTTCTAAATCTATACGACCATCATCATCAAATGGCATTTCATTGTCGTCTCGTTTCGACATTACTTAAATAATCCTATTTTTTCTCCGGCCTTAATACGCCTGTCATATTCTTCTGGTGAATTAGGATATTGCCAACCCCATAATGCACCTAGAGCCATAAATGTACCTGAATACAACATTGCTTTAATGTTACCTGTTGTAAACCACATTAAGATTAATGCAAAGGCCATAAATCCTATCATAGCATATTTTGCTTTTTGTGGAAATACTTTCTTTGTTTCCCAGTTTGTTAAAAAAGGTCCAAATAGTTTATGATTATATAACCATGTATGCATTCTATCAGAACTCTTTGCGAAACAATAAGCAGCAAATACGGCAGGAATACTAAAAGGTATACCAGGAAGTACTACTCCAATATATGCAACACCTAGTGATACAAATCCCAAAGCCATCCAACCTAATTTTTTAATACTCATATTTTTCTCCTATTAATTGTTGTTGTTAATCCGTTGCGCTTTTCTTCGATTTCCATATTCATAATTTGACCTTCGTCAACTAACGGCGTTGCCGGAGTTTCACGCTCTCTTTTAAACGCTGCGGTACTTACAATTAATAGCATAATTGCCAATGGGTCAAACACAAATATAATTGTTAAGATAACCCATCTTACTGCATTGTCATAATATTCTTTAGCTTCAGAACCATATATCATATCAGCGATATATTTAACTGGTCCTAATTCTGATTCTTGTTCTAACTGTTGCCTCTGTATTGGTAATTTTTGTTCGTTATATTTTACAATACTTTCTACTGCTTTGTCAATAGTTATTGCTAAACTTTCTCTTTCTTCTGTTTGTTTGACATTTACATAATTACGATCTTGTGGTCTTGATGTTTCAAGTACGTAATCTAAACCTTCAATACGATCTTGTGCAGCTTTGAGTTTTGACTGTTCTGCATTTATTCTTGTATCAATAATGCTTGCTTCCAAACTATAACTGTCCGATACTAATGCTGAATCAATATGAGCCTTTGATAAAAATCCAAAGATACCCATTGAGGTAATTAACATTAATACAAGCACTGCTGCTGTAAAATAACCTCTTACTAAATTATTTATGCGGTCCCACTCATAGTGTAGCCAAGCTGCTGATACAAGTTTACCAAATTCTAATACAGTTGTCATTACAGCAATTGATATGGCTGCTCCACTAAAGATTGTCATTAAACCGATAATACTAAAGTAGGCTGCTGTAGATGCAAGTGTTAAAGACGTGAATAGTGTTAACCATTTCATGTTTTACTCCTAAAAGGTGGATCTAATTCCCCTTCTATCCAAGTGTTAAACGCGAGACAAAAACGCGGTATATCACTTCTTGATGGATTTACTCCATGTTTTAATGTAGACGGAAATAATATAATCATTCCATCAGTTGGTGCAACTTGTACTTCTTTTTTATTAAATTCACTCTCTGTAGTTTCAAAATCAAGTACATCGTTAAATAAACTTTTTTCTCTAAAGAAACAAATATTACCACTCTTCGGGTCTGTTTGTAAATACAAGCAACCTGATATAATACTATTAGGATGCCAATGTATTTCAGAACTATCTCCTGAAGTATGTTTCATAACCCAACTATCTGTTATTACTATTTTATGCCTTTCTACTAAACCCAAATAGTTTTGGCTATATTCTTTTATCTTTTCAACTATGAGTTGCTTTAAAAAATTTAAATCATTATCTAATATTTTATAATCTGCTGAATGAAATCTATCATTAGTATTAATTCTTTTAAAATCAATGTTTCTTAAAACTGGATTTAATATATCTTTATTTAAGTTTATGTAATCTTTATATATCGGTGTACTGAACGCCGGGTACACTTTATTCATTGTCATTGTATATCCCTAAACGTCTCCTTAAGTCCTACGATTAATTGATCCATCATAATATCATCGTGAAATGGTGTTGGTGTAATTCTAAGCCGCTCCGAACCCACATCGACTGTTGGGTAATTAATAGGCTGAACATATATTCCATAGTCATTTAATAATTTGTCCGACATAAGTTTACATTTCTTTGCATCTCTAACCATAACTGGTAATATATGAGTGCAACTGCTTGGATGAAGCTCAATATTATTATCATTAAGCATTTGTCTTAATGTATTTGCTCTTTCCTGGTGTGATTCGCGTAATTCGTTGTGTTCCTTTAAGTAACGTATTGAAGCAATTGCTCCTGCACACATTACAGGTGAAAGGGAAGTGGTAAATATAAACCCTGAGGCCACGCTGCGTATAGCATCAAGTACGATACTATCACCAGTAATATAACCACCGTGACAACCAAACGCTTTGCCCAATGTTCCATTTATAATATCTACTCTATCTGAGAGTCCTAATTTTTCGCAGTACCCAGCTCCTGTGTCACCGTAAAGTCCTACTGCATGAACTTCATCAATATAAGTCATTGCGTTATACTTATCTGCTATATCGCAAACTTTTTTAATTGGTGCAACATCTCCATCCATACTATATACGGATTCAAATACAATACATGGAATTAAGTTATTCTCAACTGCCTGTTGACAAGCATTCTCTAACTGTTCCATATTATTGTGTTCCCAAATTATCTTTTCTGCTCGAGAATGTTTAATACCCATAATCATTGAGGCATGATTTTTATTATCGGATATAAAACAGATATTTGGAACAATACGACTAAGAGCAATCAGAGCCCATTCATTAGCAACATATGCTGAAGTAAAAAGTAAACCTTTTTCTTTTTTATGTAAATCAGCTATGACTGCTTCGAGAGTAACATGATAATGAGAGGTACCGCCTATATTACGTGTACCTCCACTACCACTTCCTGTCTTTTTGAGTGCAGTTTCCATTGCGTCTATGACGTATTTGTTTTGCCCTTGCCCAAGGTAATCATTTGAACACCAATGAGTAATTGTCTTTGGTGAATATTTTGAGTACCATGTAGCCTTAGGAAAGTTTCCCCTCTCTCTTACTATATCATTAAAGATGCGATACTTACCCTCTTCTTTAAGAGTGTCGACTACATCCTGAAAGTATTTTTTGTTTATCATTGTCCTTCGCCTTAAGCAGCGTAGGCATCGTCCCAACTTCCTTCTAAACCAGCAACTTCATATTCAGTTACACGATTTTCGAAGAAATTTGTATGGTCTGCACCATTCAGCACCCATTCTAACCAAGGTAATGGATTTTCCTTAACCTTGAAGTTTGGCTTCATACCCAGCTGTAATAATCTTCTGTCAGTTATATACCTTATATATTCTTTTACTTCGGATTCTTTCAAGCCTTCGATTGCGCCTAACGAATAAGCTAGGTCGATAAACTTATCTTCCAGATCTACAATGTCTTTTGACATTTCGTAGATTTCCTTTTTAAAACTATCATCAACAACACGGCTGTGCTCTTTAACAAATGCTTTAAATAATTTAGAGATACCTTCAACGTGAATTGACTCATCACGAATTGACCACTCTACTACTTTACCCATACCTTTCATTTTACCGAAACGCTGAAAGTTAAGTAGCATAACGAAAGAAGCAAATAAAGCAACTCCTTCGTTAAATACAGATTTTGCTAAACAAAGACCAAGACCACGCAATGTAGATGGATCTGCTTTACGCATATAATCAATCTTATCTGCCATTTCAGAATACTCTAAGAATGCGTGGTATTCAGCGTCTGACAAACCTAATGTTTCATTTAATAATGCATATGCTCTTTGGTGAATACCTTCTCGAGCAGCAAAAGATCCTAACATATTACGTATTTCATTATTCTTAAACTTAGGAATAAATTGATCGTAATAGTTTTGACCTACAGCAACATCTGATTGCGTAAATAATCTTAAGATGTTTGTAATATATTCTTTTTCAGTTGGATCTATTTTACCACCTTTCCAATCAGAAACATCTTCTGATAGGTCAAGTTCATCTTCAATCCAATGAGCCTTTTCATGCCTTGTTGTAATTTCAACAGCCCAAGGATAGTGAAACGGTTTATAAGTTTCTGAGAACTCTAAAAGACCGCCTTGTTTTTTAATTAATGTATTGGAAATTGCCATTAAATCATTATACGTTCCAATATGTTTATCATCTATATAAATCTGTGGTACTGATCTTACTTCTTTACCATTTGATATTCTTTGGTAAAATGCTAATCTTTGTTCTTCATCGTCTAATACAACCTGTGTGTATGTTAATCCATGTTGTGTAAACCAAGCTTTTGCCTTTTCACAAAAGGGGCAGTTTGATTTTGTGTATATTAGTACTTCCATTTTTCTTCCTGATTTTTTATCGTTATCCTTCGCAGGCGATGCACTCATCTTGTTGTTCCTCCGAGCCGTTGCTGAACTTTATTGAGTCTGGGTTAATAATATCATCTAACTTTTCGCGTTCTACTTTTTGAGATACGTTTTCTGCCTTGTTAGAAGATTCTGTTCTTAAATAATATAATCCTTTACATCCTTCTGCCCATGCTTGATAGTGTACTGTATGTAAGTACCTCTTATCAGCTCCTGCTGGGAAAAAGATGTTTAATGATTGTCCTTGACATAAATACTTTTGTCGGTCTCCTGCTAAGCGGATTAATACATGCTGATCCAATTCTATTGCCGTCTTAAATACTTCCTTTAAATGATCATCTAAGAAGTCTAGACCCTGAACTGATCCTCCATTTGTAATTATAATTGACCACACTTCTTCAGTGTCTTTGTCAAGATCTCCTAATACCTTTTTCAGATATGGATTTTTATTTAGGTGGCTACCCACCCTTGTTCTTGAAGTAAATGCATTTGCCTTCCATGGTTCAATTGATGGTGAGGTATTTACAATCATAGAACTGTTTGCATTTGGAGCAATTGCTAACATATGAGCATTACGACGGCCTGTGCCAATCATATCTGGTGCTTCACCACGTCGATTACCCATCTGTAAAGTTGCTTCAACTGACTTTGCTTTTATGTGAGAAAATATTTCCTCGTTTTTATCAATAGCCTCTTGACTATTAAATGCAATTAAATGTTTTTGGAAATAGGAATGTAATCCCATCGCTCCTAAACCTAATGATCTTTCTTGTTGTGCAGAATAACGAGCCTTTGAGATCTCATCTCCTGCATTATCAATGAAGAATTGTAATACATTGTCTAGGAATACAATAAGGTCTTTAACCATGGTTGTATCTTTCCAGTCGTCATACATTTCTAAATTGACGGAAGATAAACAACATACTGCTGTTCTTTCTTCATTGGTCACTAAATGAATTTCATTACATAGGTTAGATCCTTTTATATTAAGACCTAAATCTTTCTGAGCTTGAGGTAATGCTCTGTTTGCCGTATCAATAAAGTTAACATAAGGTTCACCAGTACGATACCTTGTTTCTAATATTAACTCCCATAGTTTACGAGCATCAGTCATTTCACGAACCGACTTATCATTTGGATCTAATAAACCCCATTGCTTACCATCTCTTACTGCTTCCATAAACTTATCAGATAAATTAACAGCATGATGAAGATTTAAATTCTTTCGATTTACATCTCCTGTAGGAATCCTCATATTAATGAACTCTACAATATCAGGATGGTCAATATCCATATATGCAGCATAAGATCCTTTACGTGTCCTGCCTTGACGATAAGCGACCATATCAGCGTCAACAGTATGTAAGAATGGCATTGGCCCAGGTGCTTTCTTTGATACCGCTCTTATGTCTGACCAATGACCACCTACTCCGCCACCTTTAACGGATAACCATCTTAACTCTGCTGTATGGTCAATTAATCCATCAAGTGTATCAGGTACATAAGTTAGGAAACAACTAATAGGTAATGCTTTTACTTCTTCTCCTTTAAGCGGTGCATTTGATAATACAGGAGATGAATACATAAACCAACCTTTTGATACATAGTCATAAATTCTTTGAGCTAGTCCAATGTTGTTACCACAAAAAGCTACCGCTGCTCGGGCAAATGCCATCTGTGGTGTTTTCTCATCGTCTCTACAATAATAATCTTTTAACAGTTTAAATGACTGCTCTCCTAATATTTTATCTCTCTTCTTATCAATGTCAATTCCTAAGTGCTGCATTTAATGTTCTCCTTGTTCATTTGTAATATATTGTTCAGATAAAGGAAAAATTTCAGCTATAACTTTAGCAATCGCAATCGCAAGGTCCATGTGTTCCTTCTGTGTTCCATTTGCGGATCGTAATTCAATATAATGAATCCAACTTCTCAAAGTACCATTTGCATATAATCTGGACACAGTATTACCTTCAGGCAATACGGCTCTTGCTTGTTCTTTTGCTATACCTTTATCAATAGCCCAGTTATATAGTTTCTTGGCTTCTCTAATGAAAGTCATTTGTTTCATACGCCATTCTTCATTTATTCTTCTTTGTTGTTCATCGTCTTCATTAATAGAAATACTATTTTGACGATTCTTCGGATCTTGTAATCTTGCTTCTCTTGGAATAAGTTCCAAATCAGAAACAGGATCGGCATAACGTTGACTAAATTCCTGGAAGCTTAGACTACGATGCCTTAGTAGCTGGCGAGCGATATCCCTCGTTGTTTCAATTTCAAGACATGCACTAACCATTTCAAATGGAGACCAATGCTTATGTTTAGCAAGGTACTTCAAAAGTTTTTCAGATGTCTCTTTATTATTTTGATTTGATGGATTACTTACTCGTGCACAATAAGCAATTAAGTCCTGAGCAGATTCGTTGTACTCAGGTGATTGGCTATGACTAATCAATTTAACCTTCATTATCTATGTCCTTCTCCATTGTTGAAATTTCAATTTTGCCTCTAAGCCTTTATACGTTACTGTTCTCATTAAACTCTCGACACAAGATATCTTGCCTGAGAGTACCATTTCATTGATATCCTTACCAGGAGTATCGGACGGCCATATTACAATACTATGACCTTTATCAATTATTCTTTCCATTCTTTTGTGAATCTCTTTATTACGAGGTTCAGCATCAAAGACAAAGACAGCATTCCCTACATGGTCAAGTGCATTTGTATTACCATCGGCTCCTGCCATGGCAACAGCGTTTGATAAAAACATGCTATCCAACGCACCTTCGACCACGTAATACTTTTCTTGAAAGTTTACTTTGTCGAGTCCAAATATTTTAGGTACCTCATCAAACATAATGGTAATGTACCTAAGACCGTCAGGATCGAATCCTCTGGCTGAAACACCGAAACACTTTCGGTCTTTGTCTAAAAAAGGTATAACTAAGCGAGGCTCTTCTTTACCATATTCTAACTTATTTGGAATAATTCCGTTAATCCATTCTTTAAACTTTGGAGCAAAGTAAAGTCGATAATGATGCTTAGAAGGAATAGACCTTTTATCTATATATTTCTTTACTGGGTGAGAATGTTCAAGCTGGCTGATTTTTTTTAACTTTTTTAGTGGTTCCCCATGAGAGAATTTTGGTTGCTCAAATTTAGTGTCATCTAGAGTTGATGTTTCTGTTTTAGGAGATGAATTTGCATTGTTGATAAATTTTTCTGCGATGTAATCATTATATGATAAAGGGTCGACTACCTTGAGAAAGTTGGAAAAGGAATGACTTGCACCACAGTTATGACAATAGTAGTGAAAGCTTGATTCTTTCTCAAGGAGCCAACCACGAGCTTTTGTTCGGCTCTTTTTTGAATCGCCGCATAGCGGACAACGAAAATTGATCTTATAAGGGTTAGTGTGTCTTATTCTGAATCTATCAAGTCGGCCTGCTAAATGCTGGGCGTATTGTAGGTCGGTAAAATCAATCATTATATAAAAAAGCCAAATGTTTTGTTATTAACTGCTATTATAACAAAAAATGTTTAGAATGTCAACTAAAAATTGCAGAAAGGTCTAATCTTGTTGATATGAAAACAATTATGGCAACCATTCCAAGTGTATACCACTTCCATCTATCAAGTGTTGTTACTTGGTTTTCCATATCAGATATTCTTTTATCAAGTTGTCCGTTGAGTTTGCCAAGTGCTTCCATAATCTCAGCATTGCGCTCTTTTCGAGATTCAGCACTTGTGCTTGACAATCTTTCATGGTCTTCTCTTGAAGACTTTCGATACATTTCTAATCTATCATGAACCACAGCAAGAGCCTTGGCTGCATCTTGCTTATGCTCTTCAATTTTGAAGTCCATCGCTTCAATTTTTTCAGAGACACCTTTAAGAACCTCAACCTGAACGGCCATGTTCTTGTCGCGCTCTGCAGAAATTTCCACAATATAGTCAAACTTTGTAAAAAATTTTTCTATTTGTTTTATATCTTTCTTGATTAACGCAACGTCTGTTTTTACGTGACTTAAGTCTTGGGACATATATTATTCCAGTTATATGGTTATTATATCACAGAGTGCATGATTTGTCAATGGATATTTATAATACCCGGTGTCAGATATTAAGATTAATTGGAATCTTTTTAATCTTTTTTCTTTATTGCGACACCGGCGCCTGGCTCGTCTTTAATTGTTACATTACGATAATAAATAATGACTTCACCTAGCTCACGAATGTATCTACGAAGCTCTTGAGTATTTCCTGACATCATTTGATAGTCTCCAACAGTCATCGCAACAAACACGACTTCTCCGTTATTCAACTTTTTCATATCGTCAAGGAATCTATCAAGGTAAGTATAACCAACAGGCCAGTCCGGGTTTTCACGCTCTTCGAGAGAACATGTCTTTGGACGTTTTAGTTTTTCCTTACCTTCATCATCAAACTTTTTAGGTTCAAAAGAAATAGATTTAACACAAGGATTTGTTATAATCGCTTCTGATACAACATACCATTTAGGGTTTGCTAAATCAATAGGCCTTGGGAGGGTAGGCTGTATGATTTCTATTTCTATTGGTTTTGTTACGATCTCAACTTGTTTAGTACCGAATACATTTTGTAAGGTACTACAACCGCTAAGGAACGTCAGGAGCATCAAGCTCGCTAATAGCTTTGCTGTCATTCTCTATGTCCTCAAATACTGCTGCGGTACCATTATTAAATCTTATTTCCATAAGACCCGGCTTTGCTAACGCAAGTTTATCAAAATTGTGTTTGGCAAATATAGCAAGGTACTGATCTTTCTCTTGCTCTATTTGATTATAGTTTCTTTGTAAATTCTGTAAAGACTTGCCTTGTGTTTCAAACGATTCACGAACCGCAGTCAACGTAGCTTTCTGTTCTTCAACAGCTGCTTCGAGTTTTACAGTATTTTCTTTAAGTGTTTGGTTTTCTGAATATAACCAGTATGAACCTAAACTGAGAACTAATATAATACCAATGAATAATTGGTTAAACATATTAGCTCGCAGGTTCTTCAGTGTCCATTACTGCTTCAGGTGCTTCTTCTGCTGGTGTATCAACTACATCAACTTCAGGTTCGGCTGCTAGTTCAGCTGCCATTGTGTCCACCTCAGCAACTTCAGGATGTTCCTGAGTCATATCAGTATACTTTTGATTTAATGCAGCTCTTACTCGAGTTGTCATTTCATCGTCAAACGCTTTCTTTAGATTCAACGGATTGTTGTCTAAAGCTTGTTGAATAATATCATTTACTGGCATAATTTTTCTCCATATTGTATATCGTAAATTTATTTATACATTTTCTAAACGAACCATTAATCTCTCGGCTCGGTTAGTAACTTGTTTGTGCCATCGAGAATCTCTACCCTCAACGGCTGCAGTTTTCCAATCTCCATCGAGAATTGCTGCGTGCATTTTCTTAAATTTGCTTAGTCTGGTTCTACCCATATTAAACATCATATTAACCAAGATCTGTTGGACCTCGTCTGGTAAATCTTCAAATATCCCATCTTCGTATAAAGCATTACATTCTGAGATGGCGAGATCAAGGTCATGCTCGAAGCAGTCCTTAACTCGTTTTTCATCGATTGGAGTTCCAAGAGGAGATCCGAATTCAGGATCGGATTCGAGTACCAAGTGGCCAACTCCGAAAGTAGGGTATCCCAGGTGATCGTGATAGATTTCATACACCACACCTTCGTCTATTTTCAATTGTTCAAATACCGCCTCGCGGTCTAATTTTGTATCTCTAAAAAACATTTATGTTACCATCCTTTAATTAACCTGCGGCAGAACCCATTGCTTGTTTTGCAGCAGCCCGCTCTTTATCACGGTCTTGTTTACGTTTCTCACGCTCTTTTTCTGTATCGTCAATTGACTTTTGTCGTTCAACTTCAGCGGCATGCTTTAATTTCATTCTTTCTTTATCTTTATCTTGTTGATCCTTTAAACGGTCAGCTTCACTTGCTTGTCTTGCTTTAAGTTGAGCCTGTGCAACTGCATCTTCATCAACCAAGATTTTCATTAAATCTTTAACTCTCTTTTTGTGTTTCTTTTGTTTCTTTTTAGAAACACCTGGTTCGCCGTCAGGTCCAATACCTATACCTGCGATACCACCACCGCCTGCAGAATTTGCTGGTTCTTCTTCAACTTCCTTCTTTGCGGCTTCTGCAATAATTATACCATACTCTTCAACAAACCTTTCTAAGGCCGTCTCAATGTCTTCGTCAACAGATTCCTCTGTTAAATAATTAGTTGCACTAATACGTTGCTCTTCACGAATTAACCAAAGAGCCGATGCATATGATGCAAGTTTAGTCTGTCCGCCTGGTAGTTTACCAAGAAGCTTTTTCAAATTAAGAATCATTTGGTCAAATACACCAAACGCTTTCTTTTGAGCGTTCTTAGTAAATTCTTTACGCTTTATTAGTAATTTACCTTTATCGTCAATAATACCTTCTTTATAAGCTGCCCACTTATTAAAAGGTGTCACTAACCGTCGAATAAACGAATATACTAAAAATAGATCTACTACCATTTAGATTTCCTTAAGCCTGTTAATAACAAACTCATCAGCATTAATACTTCTTGAGTTGATTACTGTATCATCATACTTAATAATTGAAGGCATAAAATTCAAATATACTACGAATGGTTTTAAATATTCGTGATACTCATGCAATCGCATGAATAACATATTTGTTGCCTCTGCACCAAACACATTGAATATTACAATGAGATGGTTCAGTATCAACCTTTCCTTTAATTCATCATCTTGCCTGTAACGACTGAAGAGTTTACGAAGATACTGAAATCTTTTAATATCCTCTTCGAACTCTGACATCTCAGTACACTGAGGGTTGTCATAGTGTTTCATCGCATATAGCAGAAAGGTTGATTCTGTCAAATTCATAACAATAAAGGCTAACTATTTAAAATTAGCTGTCAGCTACAATTGAATCATCACCTGTACCTGTTACACCAGCATCGCCTGCGTCAGCAGCAGCAACTTTCATTACTACTAAAGATTCTGCTTTATGGCGAGTTGCGCCTGTTGCATCAGTATAAGTATGATACAAATTCCAACCAGGTGTTTTAAGACCTTTTGCTCTGTTAGCCGCTACGCCTGCTTCAGTCGTATCAACGAATACAGCTAAATCTTCATCATGAGATTTGTTTGTATTATCTGCGGATGTTTCGAGCCACTTTGGTACGCTTGATGCAGCGTCTGTTTTTCCCCATAGTGCCATTGTTATCTCCTTTTTATTTTAATTAAATTCTTTATAACAAAAAAAATTATTTAATTGCTTTATAAAGCTGGTCTACTAACTCAGCTTTTTTAAGTCTTTTATCGAGTTCTATCCCAACTTTACGACCTTCTGTTTCTAACCCTGCTTTCGTTAATTTGTTTAACGAAGCTTTAGTTACCTTAGGACCTGCTGCTGCGGCTGCCTTTTTAGGCTCCTTAACAACATCCACCGATTTAACAGTATCAGTCATACCGAATAGGCTTTTTAGCCAATCAATAATAAACATAATTTACTCCTATAATATATAATTATATAATTACAAATTAACTACCGCAATTGCTAGCAGCTAATTTCTTTTTCTTTGGCTCAAGAGTATCTGATGCTTCAGTATCCTCAGCCTTTTCATTGTCGCCTTTCCAGTTCTTGTCGATGTGGTCAAAGAATTCTTTTTTCTTTGCATCGTCCAATTCAGCTGGTGATTCGACTCCAAACTTTTTTAGTACACTTTTGAAGAATTCCTGATAATCAGTATCTTCTTCGTTTTGTAAACGAGCCATAATCTTTTCTTCGATTTTGCTCTCTATGATTTCTTTCCAATTTGACATTGTGGTTTCCTCTTTATAATTTTCTGGTAATGACTTTAAAAATTTCATTATATCTTTGTTACTACCAAAAACACTTATCTCCATTCCTGTCGATGTCTTTTTAGTAAATGGATTAAGTCTTGCCTTCTTAGCAAGTGATAACGCGTTCTTATAGGACTTGTCGTCCATATCAACTAATTTAAAACTTCCGTCGGCCATTTCTTAATTCCTATTATTTTTTATTCTATGTTTATTTATAACAGTTTGGTAACTCTAATCTCCAAATTGTTAATACCCTTATGTAATCTATGGTATTCCCCTTTTCTTATTGTAAACCCAATTCCAGGTTTTAATAATAAAGGTAGAGATCCTTCAGGCTGAAATTGCCATCCATCTCCTTTTAATACCTCAATCATACGATCTTCATTATCTCTGTGCCAAACATATTCTGATTCATCTTTATTAACATCGAAGATACGAATATCGTCAATATCAGTATATGGCTTACCAGAAAAAATCTCCGCCACCTTTAAGTCCGAGTTCGTTTGCGTATTTTGGTAATCGACATGCCCAATATCCAGGAGTGAGTTTATCTGTTTTAGTATCGCAATTGTGTCTTGATGCAAAATTCTTTGCTGCTTCTCTATCATTAATCTTTGCCGTGAGACCACCTTTTTCATCACCGAACTCAATCTTCTTGATATTGCCTGTGTCAGGGTTTCTAACATAAACAACATATTTCTTATCTCCACTTGAACGTTTTGGCTTATTTAGTTCTACATCTTTTTCTGCTGCAAGCAATCCCATTGAATTATCAAACTCAATAAGTGGTTTTTCTAAAGGAACCGTAACTCCTTCATATAATCCAAAGTTTTCTTGTTTCCAATCTGTATACTTTTTCATTAGTGATCTGACTCGTCGTTTCTTGCTGTTTTGTTTGATAATATAAATCTTCTATTTGGATTAACTGCAACTTTAAATTTTGTCATAAGTTTTCTATTTACTAACATCTCTGATGCAGTATCCTTTAAAGACAACGCAATTTCAGCAATATGCTTTTTATTGTTAAAATATATATTATGTTCAATTACTGGTCTTTCGTCAAATGGTTTCTGACCTCTCATTGGTTTTGAAATATACAATAACTTATCTTCAAACTCGTATCCGTTCTTTTCCCAAGTAACCTTTCCATTTTTAACTGTCATTGAATCAACGTGAAGCATACTTGCCTTGGCACTATTTCCTGTATCAAACTTTGCTCTAACAGGATTCTTTTCCATACCTTCGAATAAAATTGTTTCAATATAACCTGCTTCTTGTCTAAATACAGGTCGTCTATTGACATCTTTGGAAAAGAATTGTATAATCTTTTCCAATACTTTCTTATCTGATATTTTACCTTGCTTTTCTTCTGTCCAAGGATCATAACCTTCAAAGTGAGAACGAATACCTGGTGAACCATTTACTTCCAAGATATACGGTTTACCTTGAACCATTGCATGGTCAACTCCACAATACATTGCACCACTTGCACGAGCAGCTGCTTTGATTACTGCTATCTCTTTCTTTGATAAACTATATGGTACTGTGCTTGCACCTAAATGAACATTGTTTCTAAAGTCTTTATTATCTTTTTCTCTTATTCTTTCAGCTGATGCTAATATTTTACCACCAATAACAAGAGTACGAATATCAGATTTCATTTCTTTATATTCTTGTAACAATAAATCTGCTTCGTATTTCCATAGACCTTGGCATACACCTGTAAGTGAAGACATACTATCAACCTTCATAACACCAACACCTTGTGTACCTTTTAGTGTTTTAATAATAACAGGAAATTTACCGCCAATACGTTTATGAGCGTCTTCAATAGATTTTTCGTTTGATATGATTGATGTTTTTGGAATTGGAATATTGTTTCTTTCCATCATCAATGCGTTTGACATTTTATTATCGCAAACTAACATTGAATCTAAATCATTAACAACTAGGAAACCAATATCTTGTAAGGAAGAAACCATTGATTGTGAGGATAGAGTTTCAATGGCTCCTGCTCTAACAAATACAATTGAGTCATGTGTTTGTACTTCTGCGTCCTTTCCTTTTCCATCAATATTACGAATCTTAACGGAGCCAATTTCAATATCTGAACCGGCAATCCATGCTTGTCTTACATCAACGAAATCATATTTGATATTTCGTTTAATTGTAACCTCTTCCATGAGTCCAGCAAAAGTACCATCACCGTCGCCTGTACCTAGTACAACAACGTGTAAATCTTCAAAGGATAATTCTGAACTTACTTCTTCTTCAAGAGTTGAGGTTCTGTATTCAGATATAGATTTCATAATATTAATTTCAAGTATTTTTACTTCTTACGCTTATGCGCAGGAAGGCTTGCGTCTAATGCAGCTTCAACTTCTTTATATTGTCTAATGTATTGCATAGATGGATATTTTGCTCTCATCAATTTAGCAAGCTCTCTTTTGACCTTAGGGTCTTTTGATTGCTTCATATCAGATAGTTCATATCTTGCGTTAAGCTCTTGTAGCTCTGCAACTGCTTCAGTAAGTTCAGGATACATATCTACAATATCATCGTCGTCCATCATCATTGCGTCTGATTGAAGGAAATTGATAACATCTTGTTTCTTACCAATGATATCAGCTGTAGTTCTACCTGTTTGTTTGATTTTAATTTTGAACTTCTTCATAAGCTTTTTTGATAAATCTGCATCTCCGATATAATCAATATCAACAGTGCCATTACCTTTTCCGCCACGAACCTTTTCATCAAGACAAACAAGTATTTCGCCATCTTCTAATTCAACATCTTCGTTATAAGGAAATCCTTTTAGTGGTTCCTTTGGATGTTTAATTAATTGTTGTTTAATCTTTTCGTAAGCAAGCTTTGCAAGCTTTTCTTTAAATTCTTTTGTGCGTCCATCAATTGCTTTTTTGATTTCCGCGTCTATTCTATCTTGTCTATTATCCACGTTATCCTCCGAATTCGTGTCCTGCGACTCGCTTCATCTGTTTTTTAAATTCAGCAAAATCTGGTTTACTTTTATATAACTTAATTGAAAGATGATCTTTATCTTTGCCTTTAATTCGCCAATTGTATCCATCTTTTTTATGGGAATCTTTTGTTGTTTTTACAACACGCCTTTGAAATCCATCTTCCCAAGTTTCTGATCCTTCTTCGACTTCAGCCGATTCTCTGATTTTACCTTTTACAATATCTTCTATATTATTATCTAACCATTCATCGAAATCATCAGGATCATCTCCGATATAAGGTTCGTTTTTAAATACCCAACTCTTTAAAGCATCTTCAACATCGCTTGGTAAATCTAACTTTCCAGTTCTTTCAGCCTTTTTTAAATCTCTACCATAAACACGCATTATGTCTTTCATTGTTTTTGTTTTTTGAAATTTTTCTTCTACATTTTCTTCAGGCACACAATTAGGAACCATCTTGTCACCTTTCTTTTTCATGCCTACTTTTTTGTAGCCATCCCAGCAACCGTCTCTTTCTAAAAATTGTTTAAACGATTCCATCACTAAAATTCCTGAATGATTTAATTGACTCTCTTACTTGTTTCATTGTTGCTGAATAAGAAAATGGTCTTTTTGCATCTCCAAATTTACCTGATTCTACTGCGCCTCTGAAGTAAGGATCAATTGGACCTTTATCAGATATATCTGAAAGATCAGTTGGATCTCCACCATTTTTAATATGTTGTACTATTACCTTTGATGTCAATCTTGCGAACTTAGTATAATCTGCACAAAATGTTTTAATCTTTTTGAACTGAACCATAGGATCTTCATCATCACTATAAGACATTAATATTTTATTGCCTTTGTATTTAATTTCATGTTCTTCTGGTTCGTTAATATCAAAATAACCAAACATAATTCCTGCAAGAGATTCATCGTCCATATAGCTTTCTAATTTATCAATATTGCCTTTAAGGCCTTTAACTTGGATTTCTATATTTACCATTTTTATTTACCCGAATTTTTTTGCGAAGGCTTTAAGATCAATTGTCTCAAAATCTCCAAATTGATTTACAACCCTATAACCGACTTTACCTTTATGTTCTACAGGCTT
>TARA_B100001057_G_scaffold265249_1_pt1 | contig 20397 bp, 18 predicted proteins | sample TARA_B100001057 | Tara Oceans TARA_B100001057 (sample SAMEA2621839) | marine metagenome | biome: marine biome (ENVO:00000447); feature: surface water layer (ENVO:00002042); material: "saline water (ENVO:00002010), including plankton (ENVO:xxxxxxxx)" | depth 5 m
GTGAGGGTTGGCTTTGGAGTTACGTAATGTGAGTTTGCAAAAACACGCACTTGCTCCAAACTACTTGTACTCTGTCCTGTTAAAGGATCAAATTCCTGGATACTTTCTAACTCTTCCCCGAAAAATGACAGACGCCAAGCTCTGTCCTCGAGGTGAGCTGGAAATATCTCTAACGAGTCTCCTCGTACACGAAATGATCCGCGTTGAAAAGCAGTGTCGTTCCGACGATATTGTAATTCAACCAAGCGCCGCATCAATTTTTGAAGGTCTATTTCCATCCCAGATTTTAAAATGATGGTCATATTGCCATAAGTTTCCACAGCCCCAATACCATAAATACAAGAGACAGAGGCTACGATTATGACGTCTTCACGTTCAAGTAGTGCACGTGTAGCGGAGTGTCGCATTCTATCAATTTGTTCGTTAATGGATGCTTCTTTTTCAACATACGTATCTGTTCGAGGCACGTATGCTTCTGGCAGATAATAATCGTAGTATGATACGAAGTATTCAACTGCATTGTTGGGAAAAAAGGCTTTCATTTCTCCATATAGCTGGGCTGCAAGTGTTTTGTTTGGCGCCAAGATTAGTGTTGGTCTTCGTACTTCCTGGATTACATGGGCAATGGTGAAGGTTTTTCCCGATCCTGTAACCCCTAGTAATACTTGGTCCCAATCGCCTTGCAAAAGTCCATTTGTTAATTCGGGTATCGCAATTGGTTGATCCCCTGCTGGAGCAAACTCGGAAATGATCTCAAAGGGTTTACCTGCGTCCTGTTCAGCTACAGAAGATTTTAAATTTGGCGCTTGAGAACCCAATAAGCTTAGATGTTTTTCCTGCCTTCGGGCTTGATTCTCCGCTGCAGTATCAGGGCGATTTATGGTATTCTGGGTCATCTGGATAGGTCCGCTATAGCCGGGGTCGAGTAATACTGGACCTCAATAAAAAAAACAGGTTCCATATTGCCCAGACACCTATATGTTTGGGTTGTAAACCCATGTTGCTGATTCTACGACTATCAAGTAGATTTATGTTTTAAGTTTTCAATAAAAACTAAAAATAAAACTCTACCAAAAGGGTGCAAATGTCGAGAGAAATAAGTTTTAAATACAAAGCGCCATTAAAGTTCCAAGATCAGTTTATAACAGCATCTGGTGAGGTGCGAGCGACAGTAGAATTTAAAACATTTGATACACTTTGGTTCAATACAGGAACTCTTTGTAATTTAAAATGCAATAACTGCTACATAGAGTCATCACCATTAAATGATAATCTAGTATACATATCAGTTGATGAAGTGAGTAATTATCTCGATGAATTAGATGAATTACAGTTGGATCCTCCACAGATTGCGTTTACGGGCGGAGAGCCGTTCATGAATCCGGATTTTCTTAAAATCTTGGATGAATGTCTATCACGCGATTTTCGTATATTGGTCTTGACCAATGCAATGAAGCCTATGCAGCACAAGAAAACAGAACTGAAGCAACTTAAAGATCGATACCCTGGCTCAGAGTTTGTATTTAGGGTTTCAATAGATCATTATGATCAGTCGGTACATGAGGCGGAGCGAGGTCCTAAATCATGGTGGCCAATGATTGATGGTATTAATTGGTTGAGAGATAATAAATTTACCATAAAAATAGCGGGACGCAGCCTAGCGAAGGAGACCCCTGAGAAATGCAGAATAGGCTATGGTCGACTATTCCAGGAGTTGGAATTGAAGTTAAACCCAGACGATCCTGACGATTTAGTTATTTTTCCAGAGATGGATCCATTAACGGATGTCCCTGAAATAACAGAAAAATGTTGGGATATTCTTTCCGTGTCACCCGATGCTCAAATGTGTGCAAGTTCTCGAATGGTTATTAAGCGAAAGGGCGCTGCTCATCCAACCGTTGTGTCCTGTACTCTATTGCCATATGACCCTAGGTTTGAATTAGGAAGGTCATTAAAACATTCTGTTGGGAAAACGCACCTAAATCACCCACATTGCGCACAGTTTTGTGTGCTCGGCGGTGCTTCCTGTAGCAGTTAATAAGCCTGTCAGGAAATATTAGAGGCACGTGGTTCTGGCCACTCTGTACCTTTTTGTCTTATTGGGAGGGTCCATTTCCAATGCTCCTTTCCAAAAATAGCGATATTAATTTGATCTTTAATGGTAATCTCGGTCCAGGCTCCGCATGGCTTTCCATTTGAGAAAAAACTTTCTATCAAAGAGGGAAGGGTAATGTGGTGGACGCCGTGTAATGTCGAAAGGCGTGGCCAATGAATATGTCCACCTACAGTCATCTTTACGTTTGGATCTTTTTGGATAATATCAAGAATAGTGTTTGCATAAGGCAACGACGCTGCCCAGGGGTTATTCGCAAACCAAAAGTTTCCTGATAGGTCGCCAGAAAACTGTGGAACGTGACAAAAAATTATGGCGGGTTTATCGTTCTTTTTTAAATCCTTTTGTAACCAAGTTATGGAGTCTTGATCGTCGCCAAAGCCAGTTGCAGGGGCGTATTTGGCGTTTGGACACCAAAAAACCAAATGCCATCCGCATAAGTCCAAGCTCCTGCTTCTCAGGTTTGAGTTTAAAAGCTTTTCATTTTCCTCCACAGAAAGGAAGTGAATATCGTGGTTCCCGACAAGATGTTCTTTTTGACATTTGATTTTCGAGAAGCGTTCTGCAACTTCGCTCATTAAATTTAAGTCGGTCGCATGGTCTAGATCATTTATTCTATCTCCCAAATCAATAATTAGTTGGGCGTCAGAATTATCAGCGGTTGTAACGAATTCATCTAGGAGCATTAATGATGCCTGGCTTTGTTTTGTTTTAACAGGAATTCCATGATGGATATCTGTTATGACAAGAAGCTTTAAGAGATCACAAGACATGAAAAATACCTTTATTGTATATTCATTAATAAGTATGGGTTCGTAGTAGAGTTGAATTAATTACAATACTCCATCTCAACCCCCACGCCGCGGCAGTCTGGATACACATCAGGTTTTTTGGTGCTAACTATAGCCCTTTGAATACCAGGTTGAACTGCGACTATTTCAAGGATCGAACGGCAGAGGGTTTCCTGAAGATTGAAATGGCGGGTTTCCGTTAATTTAATAATTTCTTTTCGTAAGAAATCATAATCAACCGCATGATCGATGGTGTCGCCCTTTCCCGATGATGCCCCATCAACAAATAGCTGTATGTTGATAACTATGCGTTGCGGGCCAGTTTTTTCGAATTCATGAATGCCAATATTGATATCAACCTCGTAATCTTCAAGAAAAATTTTCGTAGAAACGACGCCCATTGAACTATTATCCTTTTTCTTCTCTAATCAATAAAGGCAACATCGCGCGCCAGTTTTTGGAGGCTTTGTCCACCATCAACAGTGATAACATTTCCATTGATAGAATTACTGTTAAGGATAAATAAAACTGAACGAGTAATATCCTCAACTGTTGAAACTTGTCCCATTGGGCTCATTGTTTGTCCTTTGATAAAACTAGCCTCTCCCTGATTGCCACTTTCTAATGTGATACCAGGAGCGATGCCGTTGACCCTTACTTTTGGAGCTAGTGCCATGGCCAGTGCAGATGTGGCTCCTTGTAGTGCAACCTTGCTAATGGTGTACGACAAATAGTCAGGATTTATTGCATATACTTTATTGTCAAGAATATTAATAACACAACCGTTTGTATCTTCGCTTAATGAATTAGCAAATACCTTGCTCAAAATGATTGGGCTTCTAACATTAACTGCGAAATGTTCATCTAAACTTTTCTCTGTAATCGTCTCAACGGTATCATATTCGAATAACGAAGCGTTATTTATCAGCGCCATCAGAGGCGCTGGACCAGTCGCCACTTTTCTCATTAAACTCTCTGCTGCCCCCCTTTCAGATAAATTCTGAGTAATTACCATCCCATTACCACTATCAGCTTTAATTTCCTGAAGTACCTCGGACGCCTCATCATAAGATGCGTGGCAATGTATATATACGAACCAACCATCCGCCGCTAAAGCTTTTACAATACCCGCCCCAATACGTCGTCCACCGCCGGTCACCAAGGCAGCTTTCTGGCTTAATTTTTCCACGGACAGTATCTCCAATAAATTTGTGTACGACTCGATCTTAATCAAATACGAAAAGAGTTTAAAGAACGATTAGTGTGTTAATCGAGCTTGCTCACATACAAAGTGACAACCAAATTGAAATCGCACCGTTTGTTTGCATCTATACTATTCAATGAAAAATACTAACTCGGTATATCGTTATTTTTAGTGATAGAAGCACCGCTTTACTATATATATAGGAAATTTTATCGCTTAATTATGCACAGAAGAATATAGCCGCCAGATCTTTATTATAAATTTATTAGGTTTGTATCAAAAAAAAATAAACAAAATATAAATTACTTAAACTGCAATAAAAACAATAGGTTACGATATTTGCCTATATTTTAACCATTTTGTAAATTTTATAGGAAGTCTGCCGATATAAAGCTACTCAACAGCCCTTACCCACAGCCTTTTCCACAGCCTTGGTGGATTATTGTTATTTCGAAAAAATTACCTGGTTGACCTGGGACAAACACTTCACGAAATTGGGCGTGTATAGAACGATAACGAAGGTTTCCTGATAAATGAACAAGTATCCAATATGAAAAATGAAACTAATACAGGGATTGAGAGAGGGATTGGAATAATTCAATCACAGTTGAGGAGTCTTTCCTCAAAACCTGGGGTATACAGAATGATTAACTCGGCTGGAGAGGTTTTATATGTTGGAAAAGCCAATAATCTAAAAAAACGCGTCAAAGCCTACACAACGCCCACAAAAATATCCCATAGAATAACGCGCATGGTTAGTGAAACCAATTCTATGGAAATAGTAACTACGCACACGGAAGTGGAGGCGTTGCTTCTAGAAAGTAATTTGATTAAGCGGCTGAAACCTAAATATAATGTTTTGCTTCGTGATGATAAGTCATTTCCATATATTTTTATTTCGGATCATGAGAGTTGGCCAATGTTATTAAAGCATCGCGGCTCCCAATCAAAAAAGGGTGATTATTTTGGTCCATTTGCATCTGCTGGTGCTGTAAACCGTTCAATAAACGCGTTACAACGCGCTTTTATGATACGTAATTGCACCGATAGCGTCTTTAAAAATAGGAATAGGCCCTGCCTTCAATATCAAATTAAAAGATGTGTCGCGCCTTGCGTAAATCTTGTTTCTGAGGAGGACTATGCTGAGTTAGTCAAAGAGGCAAAAGAATTTCTCTCTGGAGAGAGTATTTCGGTTCAAAAAACTCTTGCAGCGCGAATGCAAGGGGCAAGTGATGCGTTAGAGTTTGAAACTGCGGCCATATACAGGAATAGGATCCACGCATTAAGTCAAATACAATCGCATCAGGATATTAATATTCAAGGTATTAAAGATGCGGATATTTTTGCGTTGCATCTAGAAAAGGGTGTCAGCTGCGTCCAAGTGTTCTTTTACCGAGGGGGAAGTAATTATGGCAATAGGGCATATTTTCCGGCGCATGACAAATCACATGAGCCAGAAGAAATTTTGGCAGCGTTTATAGGGCAATTTTATGATAATAAAGTCCCACCTAAGGAACTGATAATCAGCCATGAAATATGCGAAAAGCTATTATTAACTGAAGCCTTATCAACGAGATTTGGACGTAAGGTAAACATATTTAAACCGTCTAGAGGTCCCAAAAAAAAGCTGCTCAGATATGCTTTGGCTAATGCTCGCGAGGCCTTAGATCGAAAGCAAGCGGAAACCGCGACTAATACCAAGACATTTAATCGTATCGCTGAATTGTTGGAGTTAGATGCTACGCCCAAACGAATAGAAGTGTACGATAATAGTCATATTCAGGGAACCAATTCCGTGGGAGCCATGATAGTGGCTGGCTTGGATGGTTTAGAAAAGAATTCTTACAGAAAATTTAACATAAGGAATATTGATGAGGGACGTGACAAAGATCGGACTTTCTCGGGTGCCCCAGAAGTCTCTAATGAAGGGAAAAGTACAATAAAACCAGGAGACGACTATGCGATGATGCGTCAGGTTTTATACCGACGGTTTTCCGGATCATTAGTTCAACCAGATGGCATTAGAAAGACTGTTATGCCAGATTTGGTTTTTATTGATGGAGGCCCAGGGCAGCTATCCTGTGCTTTAGAAGTAGCAGAAGAGCTTGGATTACTTGATATTACATTTGTAGCTATTTCAAAAGGTCCAGATAGAAATGCTGGACGAGAACGTTTCTATCGGCAAGGCAAGCCATCATTCACCCTCAAAGACAATGATCCAGTACTATACTATTTGCAACGACTAAGGGATGAGGCGCATCGCTTCGCGATCGAGACGCATAGAGCACGACGGTCGAAGAACCTTTTACGTTCAGAAATTGATGATATTCCATCCGTCGGAGCCCAGCGAAAACGATTGCTTCTTCACCATTTTGGTTCAGCCAAAGCGGTATCTCGGGCTGGATTAGAAGATTTAGAGCAAGTCGATGGAATTAGTATACGACTCGCAAAGATTATTTATGATTATTTTCATGAAACGGCGTAAACATATAGGTTGTGAATTTCAGTTGGTCGTAATAATTTTCCTATTCACAATTCTTTTTTGCCCTAGGATAGTGTAGATGAGAAGCTTGCCAAATATTCTGACAATGTCGAGGATAGCCGTAATCCCCGTCCTGGTCATACTTGTTTGGGTAGGAACAGATCAGCTAAAATGGATTGCTCTAGGTGTTTATACCTATGCTTGTATAACAGACTATTTTGACGGATATTTAGCCAGAACTCTAAACCACCAATCTGCAATGGGACGCCTATTTGATCCGATTGCAGATAAGTTGCTTGTGGGCGCTTGCCTTCTGGTTCTCTGCTCATTTGGCTACATCTCCGGTTTAACCGTTTTGCCCGCCTTGATCATTTTATTGAGGGAGATTTTAGTCTCCGGGCTTCGAGAATACCTGGCTGAAATTCGTGTCGGCTTGCCAGTAAGCCGTTTAGCTAAATGGAAAACCGGCTTACAAATGTTCTCGTTGGGTTTTTTGATCGTTGGTAATGCTTCTCCTCCCGAAATCCCCTCAGTATTAATAGGTGAAATTTGTTTATGGTTGGCCGCTCTGCTGACACTTTGGACTGGTTATGATTATCTAAGGTCAGGCCTGTTGCACGTTAGCGCAGGAGATTCGGATAGAGTGGACGATTAAAGGACCTTATAATTTTCTTTATAATATTATGGACTGTTTGGATGGAAGTGTTTGGGTTAGCTGGATGGAGTGGAAGTGGAAAGACGGCATTATTGAAACGTCTGATACCAGTTTTAATCTCTGAAGGTATATCGGTATCCACGATAAAGCACGCCCACCATGCCTTTGATATAGATAGACCAGGTAAAGATTCATTCGAACACAGGTTAGCGGGTGCTTCGGAGGTTTTAATAACGTCAAAAACGCGGTGGGCCTTGATGCATGAAAATAAAGGGTCTGAGGAACCTACTTTAAAGAGTTTATTAAAAAAGCTGTCTGCTGTAGATCTAGTCCTTTTGGAAGGTTTTAAAAAAGAGAAACATAAAAAACTGGAAGTCTATCGGGGATCAAATGGGAAACCTTTATTGCAACCAGAGGACCCTAATATTTGTGGGATAGCGAGTGATATTCAACTGGATAACCTAGCCGTTCCGGTATTTGACCTAAGAGACATTGAATCGATTGCCAGTTTCATTATGCAAAGTTCTGGGCTCTTGGAAACTTTGTGATAAGGTAAGGTTATGGCACAACTAACTGATGATTGCTTCGCATTCGGGGGGAAACTAACTCAGGTTGACGAAGCATTAGATCAACTCAAGGGCACGCTGAAACCCTCTGCGAAGACAGAGCAGGTTCCTTTGGTGGGGGCGCTGAACCGGATCCTTGCAGAAAATATTATTTCTCGCAAAAATGTGCCAGCGGATAATAATTCGGCGGTTGATGGCTTCTCAATTTATTACGATGATATTCGGTCTGGTTCTGAAACCAAGTTACCAATCACTGGCCGTGCAATAGCGGGGGCTCCGTTGGGACGTCTGCAAAATAGAGGAGAAGCAGTTCAAATTCTTACAGGCGCATTGATGCCTGAAGGGCCGGGTGGGCAGAGGCCTGATACGGTTGTTATGATCGAGGACTGTTTGGTAGATGAAGAAGTGGTATTCTTGCCAGAGGGCATTCACCGTGGCGCAAATTGTCGTTTGTTGGGCGAAGACATTCAGTACGGTGAAACGATTTTGACAGCAGGTTGCAGATTACGGCCACAAGAGATTGGATTGGCTGCCTCAATTGGCTGTGGTCATCTGCCGGTGATGGTTCCACTAAAGGTAGCAGTATTTTCAACAGGAAATGAAGTTCGTGACCCAGGGGATAGCCTTTTTGAGGGGGCAATATATGACTCCAACCGGTTTACACTTATGCAACTCTTAAAAGGTGTTGGATGCGAGGTAAATGATCTGGGTATTCTAAAGGATGATCCAAAAATCATAGCTGACGGCTTGTTATCTGCAACGAGCAAATACGATTTAATAATTACTTCTGGAGGAGTTTCGACTGGGGAAGAAGATCATGTTCGTAAGGTTGTGGAGAACGAGGGATCTTTGCTGTTTTGGAGGTTAGCTATAAAGCCGGGTCGACCAGTTGCATTAGGCCAAATTAATGATACGGTTTTCATAGGACTGCCGGGAAATCCCGTTGCTGCCATGGTTACGTTTCTGCAGATTGCTAGACCCATTATTCTAAAACTTTCGGGCGCAAATGATACCGTGCCTAAATTGTTTTCAGTGCAATCCGATTTTAGTTACAAAAAGAAGTTACATCGCCGAGAGTATGTTCGTGTAAAAATAAAAAAAAATGGAAACGGTAAATTAATAGCAAAAAAGTATAAAAGAGAGGGAGCAGGTATCCTTTCGTCTATGGTTTTTGCAGACGGTTTCGTTGAACTTTCTGAAGACATCGTAAATGTTGAAAAGGGAGATTCTGTTAACTATATCCCATTTAGTGAGTTGGGCTTATGAACTTATTATATTTTGCGTGGATTCGAATAAAAATGGGCGTTTCTGGCGAGCACATTGATCCACCTAAAAATATCAAAGATATTGAAGGCCTCATAGATTGGATAAAGCAACGTAATACAATCTCAAATGAGGCCTTCTCGGACATTAGCAACATCAGGTTTGCAGTTAACCAAGAATATGTAGATATTGATCACCCAGTGCAACCGGGTGATGAAATAGCTTTTTTCCCCCCAGTGACAGGGGGATAGACAATGATCCGGGTACAATCAGCCGACTTCGATGTGGGGCTAGAACTAAAAAAATTAACAGAGGGAAACCGTCAGATAGGTGCAGTGACAAGCTTTGTTGGTTTGGTCAGGGATATTGCAGGTGAAGATACTATTTCTGCGATGATCTTGGAGCACTACCCAGGAATGACGGAAAAGCAGCTTGCAGATATCGAGTATGAGGCTAATCAACGTTGGGATTTGAATAGTAGCTTAATCATTCACCGTTACGGGCGTCTTGGACCGGGTGATAATATAGTCTTAGTAGCTTGTGCCTCTTCCCATAGAGAAAGTGCGTTTGATGCATGTCACTTTTTAATAGATTGGCTGAAAACAAAAGCGCCATTTTGGAAATTAGAGGAAACCTCAGACGGAGACAGGTGGGTAGAGGCTAACACTAAGGACGATATAGCAACGGCTCGTTGGAGAAAATAAAATACAACCGATGTTTATCCAAAACGAGACCCAATTTCTATTGGATTACCGCGGAGATACTCAAGATTGGTCATTACTTTTTTGCCGGTTTTTTGTAGTTCTGTGATTTTCAAGATCCCTTTGCCACATGCTACTGTCAAATTATCAGAAAGGATTGTACCAGCGTCTGTGACGGTACTATCAATATTCAACACAGAAGCTTTGTGGATCTTAATTCTTTCACCATTCAACATACACCAAGCGCCTGGCCATGGATTTAATGCTCTGATTAATCGTTCTAAATCATTTGCAGGTTTTGACCAATCGAGGTGCCCATCTTCTTTGGATAATTTTTTTGCATAAATTGCGTCCCGATCACTCTGGGGAATTGCAGCAATTTTACCATTTGCAAAATCTATCAGGGTTGGATTAATAAGATTTGCCCCGATCAATGCTAAGTCATCATGCAGAGAGGCTCCTGTCGTATGGTCACTTAAAGTAATTTTTTCGTAGCTTAAGATAGGACCTGTATCTAATCCTGGTTCCATTAGCATTATGCAAACACCGCTCTCGTTATCGCCCTCCATAATTGCCCTTTGAATCGGAGCAGCTCCACGCCAGCGCGGGAGCAGTGATGCGTGTATATTGAGACATCCAAGTTTTGGGATTTTCAAAACTGCTGGCGGTAATATGAGTCCATATGCAGCAACGACTAAAGCGTCCAAATTGAGGGATAATAACATCTTTTGGGCTTCGGGTGTTTTTAGGGAATTGGGTGTGGTTACTAAAACACCTTGGTCTTCTGCAAATTTATGAATAGGCGTTTTTTGTAATTTCTTTCCTCTTCCCCCTGGTCTTGGCGGTTGAGTATAAACAACGCAAATATCATGGTTAGCTTCGATTAAACTGGCGAGTGCTGGTACCGAGAAATCAGGGGTTCCCATAAAACCTAATCTAAATCGAGATCGATTTTTGTAATTTAATTTTGACTTTTGACCCTCCACAGCTCAGCGTTCTTTCTTGGCTTTAACCATTTTTTTCAGGATCATATTCCGCTTAAGTGAAGATAGGTGATCAACAAAAAGAATACCATTGATATGATCTATTTCATGTTGAATACATACAGCTAAAAGCCCTTCAGTGTCCATTATCTGCTGATTACCATTTTCATCTAAGTATCTGACGCGGGCCGTTGACGGGCGGCTAACATCGGCGTAGTGCCCGGGGAGTGACAAGCAACCTTCTTCGTTAATAACTTCTTCTTTTGAGGAATCTATCAACTCTGGGTTGATCATTTTATATGGCGCTGGAGGTTCGTCTGTTCGTGCACAATCAACTACTATTATTCGTTTTGTAACCCCGACCTGAGGGGCGGCCAGCCCAACACCAGGGGCGTTATACATAGTTTCAAGCATATCCTTCATAAGTTGCTTCTCTGCTTCACCGACAGAATTAACATGCAGGCATTTGGTCTTTAAAACTGGGTCAGGAGCCCAGACAATAGGCAATATAGTCATCGTTTCTTACCAATAATTAACAGGCTGTTTTCCGTAAGGGATGATATTAGATCCGTCAAGTCTAGAGCCAAACTGTAGTGTACTGGACGATTGGATCATCCCAATATATTGTATCTTTTTCTATAGCCCTCTCGATATGGAGTTGTGATGGTGGATCCGCTTCTTCTCGTTGTTAGCGTTACATTGGCCTCGGTCGTTGGTCTTTTTATTTATCTTTTATTCAGTCAAAGCAGGGCTCCGAATAAGATAATAGAAGAGCTGGCTGGTAATACCAGAAACACGAGAGATACCGCAACAAGATTGGCTGAATCGCAGGCGGAGTTGACCGGACGATTAGCGCAGATATCGGATAGTCAGGTCGCACATCAATCAAAAATTGCAGAGTTAATGCAAACTCAGGAAAAAGAAGTTACAAAAAAAATTGAAGAACGTCTCAGTGAGATGATGAAGAGTTTTGGTGAAGGGATGGAGAAATCCCGAGTTACTCAGCAAAATACGATGGGTGAGCTTAAAGAGCGTTTAGTGCTTATCGATGCCGCTCAAAAGAATATTGAGGAATTATCGAGCCAAGTAGTTAGTTTGCAAGATATCTTATCTAACAAACAAGCCCGCGGAGCTTTTGGCGAAATACAGCTAGCTGATCTCGTGAGATCTATTATGCCCCCGAATGCCTACGTCTTTCAAGCTACACTTGCAGGAAATAGACGGGTAGATTGTTTGTTGGCTCTACCAAATCCACCCGGGCCGATAGCGATTGACGCTAAATTCCCGTTAGAGAGTTATCGTACTCTAATCGATTCCAAGGACGAAAATGATAAAAAACTAGCGCGCAAAGCTCTAGCTAGCGACGTTTTAAAGCATGTAAAGGATATCTCTGAAAAGTACATTATACCCGGTGAAACAGCGGAGTCGGCACTTATGTTTTTGCCATCAGAAGCAGTTTATGCGGAACTGCACGCAAATTTAGCTGATGTTGTGGAGAAATCATGGAAATCAAAAGTTTGGATAGTTTCTCCGACTACGTTAATGGCAACGCTTAATACGATACGGGCTGTATTAAAGGATGCCCAAATGCGAGAGCAGGCCCATGTGATACAAAAAGAGGTCTCTCTTATGTTAACCGATGTAGCGCGTCTTGATGGCCGTGTTGGAAAATTGGAAACACACTTTAGGCAAGCTGAGGAAGATATTAGACACATCCGGGTTTCAGCAGATAAACTTACAAAACGTGGGGGGAAAATAGAGGATATAGAACTTGGAACCGAGAATTTAGATGAACAAGGGCACTCGAATCTGGTTGATGAAATGAAACAACCAGTATTAAAAATTCATACCGCGAAAGATGTGTGATATTGACAGCTCATCATGCGCAGATGCTTAGTTTTATCTAAACAGAGCCAATGGACCCCAAAGATAGAAAATCTACCTAATCAGATTAATCATTGATAGGAAGCTTGTTACAATCATTTTTCGTTGGGCAACTAAATATTTATAACCATGATATAGATTAACGAAATAATCCACCCTGCCAACGCTCGGCATAGAGGACTTTGCAACCCAAAATGGTTGTTTCACAAGTAAAAGCGCCTATTAAGGCAATAACTCCAACCACAGCTCCATTGACGTTTGAAAAGGAGAGCGCTATCAGCCCAGTTACACAAACTGCTAATATTCGGGCAGCCGAAGCAAAAGCAATGGCCCCAGTTTTGCGGCTAGCAAGCAGCTGTCCGCGAGTATATGCCGCCGCGGTCATGCTTAATGCCAGCAGAGGCGTCAATAATAGAGCAGGTGTGATATAACTTACCATAGAAAGTGGCAAACCCATTATATCCTCCAATGCGTATTGACGTATTGTTTCATTATAAAATGTGCACACAATCAACGTAAATATGATTGCGAGATGAAGGGTGAATTTTCCAATCACGATAGCATCAGAACGGTTATTGGTTAGCGTTTGCACTGCTTGAGTTAAGTTCCTCAGAGGACCCAACATAACCCGCATCATTGCGTCTAAAACGCCGAAAGCAGCTAAGGCAAGTTCGGGTCGTAGCAAACGCCCCAAGAAAAAGCTTACTGTAAATGCGACACCACTTTCTGCTATTTGCATCAGTATAACGGGCCAACCAAATCGCCATAGTTCTCTATATTTTGGCAAGGGTTCGCTTTTGGCAGGCAAGTTTAAATAATATTTTCGGGCAGCGATTACCGCGTAAAAGCTTTCAATTGCAATACATCCGGTTAACGCCACCATACCAATCAGTGCACCACTGTTGCTGTCCTGTAATCCGGTCAAAATAGCAAATAATCCCATCAGCCGGATCATGGTCCCCAAGGTTACAAGTGTAGTGCGTCGATTAAGCATCAATAACGCGTATGATAGTGACCGGAAAAATACGCATGGTACGATAAACGTTGAGATGAGTACACATAATTGCGCCTCTGTTGCTACCGCCTCGCTAACACCGAATGCTAGAATAAAAAAACTTTGGCCTAAAGGTGTTAATGCGATAAGAGCCCATAGCCACCCAACGAGGAGAAACGTTTGTGTGCTGAAAATAAATAGGCGGATGACAGAGGCTCGGTCACGAATAAAAGATATGGCTACAAATTGACAGGCCCATACCGGGCTGCCCATTGTAGCGTGTAAATAAAAAGCAATGCTGTATGCTGCCAGTATGGGTTCTGGGTCGGGCATCCGCGCAAGAAAGGCCGAGATAATCGCATGTGAAAGCATATGTAATTCCGCCATAAAGATTAATGGCGTAAAGAAACGATATGCTTCTTTTATTGTGACGGTTGAACGGTTTGCAGCAATCTCTTTTTTCAATTGGTATCCCCGTTCATTCGATTAAAAGAGAACTGCTACACTGGCAGTTTGAAGACAAAAATTATTGATAACCGTAACTATTAACATTGCTTAATAAAAGTGCAACTGGCATGCATGAGACAATTCAATTATAAATCCGGCAGAATGCACGCGTGAGGTTAGAAGTGAAACGAGTAATAATCCAACCACGTTGGTTACTAGGACCGTGCTCCTTAGTTCCAGCATTGAGCGGATCTTTAAATATCTACTGGATAAAACAGTTCGGTCGATTGACCTCGGCGTCCCAACACTTTATTTAATATAGACAAATTAACAACTCGTTACGGAAGGTTTGTAGATGTCTGAAACCAAACAACTTGCAGAATTTGTAGCAAATCTGTCGTTTGATAACTTGCCCATTGAAGTGGTGGAGCGCATCAAATTTTTGATTATGGACACTGTAGGTATTTCCATTCGAGCCATGCACGACTCAGAGTCTACCGCTAGTCTTTTGGCTGCGAACCAGGCGATGGGTTACCTTGGTGGACAATGCAGGGTAATAGGTACTCACAATAAATACACGCCCGCCGGCGCAGCCATGATCAATGGCACACTTGCTCACAGCCTTGACTTCGATGATACGCATGCAGCTGGTTCTATTCACGCTAGCGCTCCTATAATACCCGCGGCATTAGCAGCGGCTGAGATGGTCGGAGCTGATGGAAAAAAGGTCATTACTGCAATAGCTGCTGGCTATGAAGTCCAAATTCGTCTCAGCTTATCGCTCAATCCCTCGGATCACTATAAACGTGGATATCATCCCTCAGCTACCTGTGGAACATTCGGGGCGGCAGCAGCAGCTGGTCTAATTTTTGGTCTTAATGCTGACAATATCGCCAGTGCTTTTGGAATAGCTGAATGCCAAACTTCAGGATCGATGAGATTTTTGGCTGATGGCGCGTGGACTAAAAGGTTCCAGGTTGGTTATTCTGGCCACAATGGTTTGATAGCCGCGACGTTGGCAAAGGAAGGCTTTGTTGGTCCAATGGGGTCAATAGAAGGTAAAGATGGTTTTCTACAATCTTATGCTCCTAGTCCTGATATCAGTCGGGCAGCGGCAAATCTTGGCACTGTATGGGAGACCATGAATATCGCAGTTAAACCCTATCCATCCTGCAGATATAGTCACTCCGCAATGGGTGCCATAGCAGCAATGCGGACCGAGAATAACATCTCAATAGAAGAGGTTGAAAAAGTTGAGGTAGGATTGCCCCATACGGGATGGAGAATAATAGGTGAAACAGATGAAAGTAAAAGAAAACCAACGGGCGCAGTCGACGGCCAGTTTTCGATGCCATTTTGCGGTGCGGTGGTTTTGAGAGAAGGAACAATGGGCTGGGATGATTATGATAAACACCTCAATGATAATGACACTCTAGCGCTTGCGGCAAAATTTACCACGGTGACAGATCCGTGGGCTGAGTCAGAATATCCAGACAATATGGCAGGGATTGTTCGAATAAAAACTTCAACAGAAAGTTTTGAGCATAGTGTTACAGTGCCAAAGGGTGAGCCTAAAAATTTCATGACAGACGCCGAGGCTCGCTCTAAATTTGATGATCTGGTTGCCCCTTATTTAGGTGAGAAGCAAAGAGACGCATTAGTACGAGAAATGTTAACACTTGAAAAATCGAGTTCAGTGGATGCGATGTTGGATTTAACGTATTCAGATGAGCAGGGACTGCGAATGGCAGGCGAGGATTGAGAGTAAAAAGATGGTTTATGGAAGCACCCCTATATCAGATAAAACAGGCAAGAGACGTTTTAGGGAAGACATAGGCCGTAATTTCGAAGACTTTGTTATCGGTGATATATATGAACACCGCCCCGGCCGCACTATCAGTGAGGCGGATAACACCTGGTTCACTCTTTTAACAATGAATACCCACCCGCTTCATTTTGATAAAGAATACGTAAAAGACAGCGAATTCGGTCAAATTTTGGTTAATTCTTGTCTCACCTTATCCATTGTTGCCGGCATGAGTGTCAGTGACGTTAGCCAAAAGGCTATCGCAAACCTTGGTTGGACGGATATTAAGTTACCCGCTCCTGTATTTATTGGCGATACTATTTATGCAGAGTCCGAGGTGATAGATAAAAGAGAATCAAATTCAAGACCAACTCAGGGTATAGTCTCAATTAAAACGCGTGGAACTAAGGCTGATGGCACAGTATTTATGACTTTTGACAGATCGATGCTGGTTGCAAAACAGGGACACGGTATAGATAAATAAAATTCGAACCCCCAATCTAATTATTTAAATGAGAGAAATAGAAAAATGGCCGTAGCAGAGGATTTCAGCATTGAGGAAAAAGAAGAACAAGAACGCATGGTTCTTGAGAGTGTAGACAGGTTCTTAGAACGGGATGTTGAACCATTTGCTCATGACTTGGAAGCCGATGATACATACCCCCAGGAAATTGTCGATAAAATGGTGGATATGGGGCTTTTTGGCGCAACGATTGGCACGGAGTATGGCGGTCTCGGTCTATCAGTTTCAACCTATGCCAAAGTTGTTGAACGCGTTTCGACTGTTTGGATGTCGGTATCAGGTATATTCAACTCTCATCTAATCATGGCTGCCGCTGTTGAACGCTCAGGTACCGAGGAACAGAAGGCAAAATGGTTACCTAAATTTGCATCTGGGGAGCTTCGAGGCGGGATAGCATTAACCGAACCGGATGCGGGTACAGATTTGCAGGGTATCAGGACTAGAGCTGATAAATCAGGTAACGGCTATTCGTTAAATGGTGCTAAGACCTGGATAAGTAATGCAGTAGAAGGCGGAGTACTCGCTATTCTTGCTAAAACAAACCCTGAAGCTGAACCACGACATAAAGGAATGAGTCTCTTTCTTGTCGAGAAAAGTTCCGAATTTAAAGTTGATAAGCGCATGAAAAAACTTGGTTACAAAGGAATCGACTCTGGCGAATTCGTGATGGAGGATTTATTTGTTCCGGGTGAAAATTTAATAGGCGGTGCAGAGGGGCGCGGGCTTCAACAAATCCTAGGTGGGCTAGAACTTGGCAGAATAAACGTTGCAGCGCGGGGTGTTGGAATAGCAAAAGCTTGCCTCTTAAAGTCGGTTGAGTATTCTCAACTGCGAAAAACTTTTGGAAAACCTATTTGTGAGCATCAATCTATCCAAATTAAATTAGCCGATATGGCAACTCAAGTTGAGTCTGCGCGACTGCTAACAGAGCAGGCTGCACTTGCATATGATCGCGAAGAGCGGTGCGATATGGAAGCTGGAATGGCAAAATTGGTGGCGAGTGAAGCGGCTCTTTCTAATAGTTTGGAAGCTATGCGGCTACATGGTGCTTATGGATACTCAAAGGAATTTGATATCGAGCGATATTATAGAGACGCTCCGTTACTAGCTATTGGAGAAGGCACTAACGAGTTGCAAAAGCTTATTATAGCAAAGCAATTGCTGGCGCGTTACCCGGTTTGAATTTACTGATTTGCTGAGGAAAATTAGATAGTAAAGAAAACTAAATGAGAGAAGTGTGCTCGAAGTTAGGCTTGTATCAGACAGTCTGATAGTTGGACTTTTTTTCCGACGTTTGCATAGTATTGATCGACGCGCTTTCGTCTGAAGTCTCTCCGATTGATACTGTGGTGGATAATCATTTCATTACTATTTCTAAACGGTGAAACAACAGTCTTATAGGGCGGGTTTCATGCCCACTCTTGTGCAGGTAACGTATTATAGAAGTATATTCTTTATGAATCTTGAAGGTTTTTTATTTTTAGTTGGATTTTTTAATGACAGTTCATATTGGTGTTGATGTTGGCGGCACGTTTACCGACTTTGCCGTAAGTATTCCAGAAAAGAATATGCAATTGTTGTATAAACTACCTTCCACGCCTGAGCGGCCAGATGACGCAATCATCCAAGGGCTAAATCACTTTTTGACTACTCACAAGTTGGAGCCTAAAGAAATTGTTCGTTTTGGTCATGGAACTACGGTAGGCACTAATGCCTTAATTCAAAGGCGCGTCGGAAAAGTTGCAATGGTCACTAGCAGAGGGTTCAGAGACCTGCTTGAAATTGGTCGCCAGACGCGACCTAAGGTCTACGATATGCATCAGGACTTCCCCAAGCCACTTGTTCCAAGATGGTTAAGATATGAGGTGTCGGAACGAATGAGAGCTGACGGCGTTGTATACACGCCTTTAGATGAGCAAGAGTTAATAAAGATAGCAGATATCCTTGAGGCGAAGCAAATAGATTGCATTGCGGTTTGTTTCCTTCATTCACATGCTTTTCCTGAGCACGAGGAAAGGGCAGCTGAAGTGCTTAGGCAGAATATGTCTACCGACGTTTCTATAATGACGTCATCTATGGTCTATCCCGAATTTCGAGAATATGAGCGCTTTTCGACAACCGTTCTAAACGCGGCTCTCTTAACCGTAATGAGTGCTTACTTAGATAGACTTACCAAAAATGTGGCAAAAACAGGGGTGGTGGCAGAACCAACAATAAGTCAAAGTGGTGGGGGTCTGATGTCTGCAGCATATTCTCGACAATTTCCAATCCGTTCGGCCCTATCGGGTCCCGCTGCGGGTGTTCTTGGTGCCGCTTATCGGGCTAAAGCAACCCAAGAACCTAATATCATTACCTTGGATATTGGAGGAACAAGTGCCGACGTTTCTTTATTAGCTGACGGTGAACCCTCTGTTGTTCATAGTCGTCGGTTGGCAGGTTTCCCATTACGACTACCCGCTTTGGATGTTAACGCCGTGGGAGCTGGTGGAGGTTCTATCGCTTGGATAGACAGAGACGGTCTACTTAAGGTTGGACCTGAAAGTGCCGGTGCAGTGCCTGGACCCGCATGCTATAATAAAGGCGGGGTCAAGGCTACGGTTACAGATGCAAATGTGATTTTGGGACGCCTTCCGGATACGTCATTGTTAGACGGTAGAATGGATATTCGAAGAGACTTAGCAGAAGAAGCCATTGATAATTTAGCAGAAAAACTAAGCATGAGTAGAGAGGATACGGCGTTAGGCATTGTGCAGGTCGCTTCCTCAGTGATTGTGAAAGCTATTAGGGCCATATCAGTCGAGCGAGGACACGACCCATCAAAATTTTCTCTCTTTGCCTTTGGGGGAGCTGGGCCACTGCATGCTATCGACGTAGCGAAAGATCTCGGAATAAAAAAGGTATTTATACCCCCCAATCCAGGCATTTTGTGTGCCGAAGGTTTACTTGGTTCTGATCTAGTAGCTGACCTAATTCAACCCTCTCTAGCTGTATTTGATAAAAATATTTTTGAGGTTCTAAATGCGGCAAAGTCTAATCTGTCTATGAGGGCTAACGATTGGTTCGCCGCTGAATCTGTTGATAAAAAGGATCAGCGGCAGACATGGTCGGCTGATCTACGGTATGCGGGACAAAATTTTGAGCTAGCCATCAATTTTAAAAATGATCAATTTAATCGAGACACAGCGCTCGAGCTTAGGGCTGAATTTGATAAGGCGCATGAAGTTGCATATGGCTATAGTCAATCCAATGAACCAGTTGAACTTGTCGGCATGCGAGTAAAACTAGCAGGTATTTTGTCTAAGCCACCCTTACCCAAAACCAAAGCAGGCTCTCGCCTTAAATCTATAGGATCTCGCGAGGTTTCTTTTGGAAAAAACATCTGGACGGAGACACCTATTTATCGAAGGGAAGCTATTCCAGTCGAGCAAAATTTTGAGGGCCCGGCCGTAATCGAGCAGATGGATAGTATGCTCCTTATTTTTCCGGGGGATACCGCGAAAATAGATGGATGGGGTAACCTCATTATTGATCTTGGTCAGCCGGAGGATTACTAATGCCCAAACTCACTCCAATCGAAGTTGAATTGCTGAGGAACAGCCTGACTAGCATTTGTGATGAAATGTTCTTGGCAATAATGAAGAGTGCATACTCGACCAATATAAAAGAGAGACATGACCACAGTGCAGCAATTTTTGATGCGCAGGGTAGGGTAGTCGTGCAAGGCGAAAGTTTACCGCTTCACCTAGCATCAATGTTGGGTTTGGTTGAGGTGGTACTGGATCGTTACGGGGTCGAAGAAATAAATCCCGGTGACATGTTTTTATCAAACGATCCTTTTGTGGGAAGAGGGTCACATCTTCCAGATGTAGCGATATTGGCCCCGATTTTTCGTGATGGCGAATTAATCCTGTTTGTCTCTAATATTGCCCATCATTCCGATATCGGGGGAATGGCACCAGGATCTATGGCCGGGGGCATGACAGA